>Ga0214919_10001765_pt1 | contig 34887 bp, 22 predicted proteins | sample LL1503_MetaG_FD_177994 | JGI IMG/M metagenome (GOLD analysis project Ga0214919, IMG submission 177994) | Freshwater microbial communities from Lake Lanier, Atlanta, Georgia, United States - LL-1503 | ecosystem: Environmental > Aquatic > Freshwater > Lake | place: USA: Georgia | collected...
TTTTAAAAATAATTTTATAAAAATTTTGATCTAAATCATTATCATAATTTAAAATATTAAATTCTTTTTCTGTTAAAATATATTTTTTATTTATAACCATTCCGTAATCAATTGCTGATAATATATAACCATTAGTTAATACTTCTTTATCTAATATTTTAATATATTTATCTTTAGTATATTTACAACCTATGTTTTTTTGATGTAAATCACGATGATAATATTTATTAAATATGCTATATTTACAACTTTAATAAATAAATTTAAAATAACTTTTTTATCATCTAATTTATAAATAAAATTATATAAAACATTATTATATATTGATGTTAATTTTATAAAACAATATTGTGATGTATATAATTCAGTATAATATTTTTTATTAATATTTTATTCATATATATAAAAAAAAATATTTTGTTATTATATAAATGGATTATTCTCTATTAAAGAAAAAATATTTAAAATATAAAACTAAATATTTACTTATAAATGGTGGTTCTATTTATATTAAAAATCATAATTCTGAATTAAATGTTCAATATGAAAAAAAACGCTTTGATGAAGAATATGAACAATACTTAAATATAAAAAAAATTGAATATATTAAAGAATCTTGTAAAATTAGTGAACCTGAATTTAATACTGATTATTATTATAATGGTCATGATTTTCATAATTTATCTATAAATTATAATTTAACAGAAATAAAAGAAAATTATGAAAAATATGGATATATTCAATTGAGAAAATATAATAATGAAAAAATATTAATAATCGGATGTGGAAATAAAAGATTAGATTGTGGAAATATTGATGTATGTTCAAAAGAAGAAAATATTGCCTATAATAAATTTCATACTCATGAAAATATATTTACAATTGATATGGCATTAGTGGCAAATCCATCAATTGTATCAGAAATTAAATTAGACAAAACATATCCTACATTACAAAATGATTCATTTGATTTAATAATTTTTGAAGGATCTGAAGGTGTAAATGCTTTATCTAATCTTGATAAAGAAATTGAACGTTTATTAAATACAAATACTCTCTCATTTTGTATAGCCAGTAAACCTATTGGTAGATCTTTTATAGAATGTATATATTCTATAAAAAGATTAGGAAAATATTATGTTTTAAATAATGAATCATATAATATTTCACATGAACAACAATATACACTATTGCCATTATCACGTAATTCATCTAATATTACATCAGAAATATCATCTATTGATTATTAAAAAATAATAATAAAGTTATTTAATTACTATTTGATGACTTTTATATCATATTATTTAAGTAAAAATAATAGATTAACATAATTAACTTTATAAATATTCTTAAATTAACACATGATAAAGAATATTTATTTTATGATAGTAATTAATATATATTTATTATATTTATTTTTATTTTTAACAAAAAATTACCAATATGATGAAAAATATACCATAAAAATATATTAAATAATCATATTATATAATATATATAATGACTTATTATTACAAACCACTAAAATTTACTGATTAATTTGTTTATTCTAAAAATATAATAAAAAACTAAATGAAAATAATATATTAAATAATATACTAATGGATTTGTTTTATTTAATGATATTTTTTATTAAATATCATTAAATAACAAATTATAATAAAAAAAATCATCTATTTAAATTAATATTATTACGGAAAAATTACCATGCAATACCACAATTTCCTCCAATAAATCTTATTATATTATAACTTCTTGCTATTGTATTTATTTTTACATCACTAACATCTTCTATTAAATATAATAATTGTATATCAGTCTTAAAATGTGATAAATTACAATTTCCTGATGGCTGATACTCTAATGGTTTTAATGAAAAATTAATTATATGCAATCCTGGTAATATATTATTATAATATGTATGTGGTATTACTATAGATGACATCATATTATCATTAGAAACTCTTATTACATTATTCATATATAATATTGTTTGTAAATTTATTTTGCTATATATATAATATATATTCTTGTAATAATTATTAAATTCTGTTTCTATATATCTATTAATTAGATCATTATTATTTATATTAATTATATTACTACATATTGTATATAAATCAAAAATTAAATTATCGTAATAGCCAAATTCAATAACTTGTTTCAAATATTCATATTTATTTCTTGATGATAAATTTAATTCAGGTAATATATAATTTAATGTAAAATTATAATACTGTCTCGCATCTAACATTTTTTTACTCTGAATATAATAAAATATATCTTTTATTGGTGATGGAAAATATAAATGATTCTTGTTTTGTGATAAATTACTTGACAAATTATATAATTTCTTCTCATATAAATATTCATGTCTTAATGAACTTACTATATTCCTCTCAAACTCATCTAAATATATTATTGAATACATTATTTCCATATTTATCTTGTTTTTATATGATATATTTACATACTTATTCTTTATTAATATATCCTCTATATCCCTAATTTTAAATATTATATCTATATTTGAATATAATGATGCAATTAATGGATATGATACACCACTTACTTCTGAAAAATATAATGGTATATCAATATATATTTTTTTTTGACTATGTGCATTACTCGCCAACACATTCACATTATAATATTTATTTCTACTTGGAGAATATTGTTTAATTATGTTATGATAAATATGTAAATATGTATCACTTAATTCATCAATAATATTACCATCAATAGATAATTTTATATTTTCAAAAATAAAATCTTCTAAATAAGATATATATGCAACTTTAGATTTGAAAGGTATTTTAAAATAATCTTCTATTTCTTTATTATAATTAATTTTTATATTATATGTATTATTAATTTCACTCAATACTTTATTAATATTATTATGTATATTAATTATATAATTACTAATTGACAAAGAATTATCTATTATATTTGATAAATTAAGAGAACTATCCGATATTATACTAAATAAATAATCTAAAAATGTATTACTGTTATTTATATTCCCATTTATAGAAAATTTATTAATAAATTTTAATAATAATTTATCAGTATTAAATCTACTAAAAATATCTAATATCATATAATCTGTACCATATATACTAATATTATTAGACCTAATTATATTATTCAACCCTAACTTTATATTATTAACTATTTTTATATTTGTAAAATAAGTAGAACTAATTATTACATAATTATTAACATAATCTAATATTTTTATATTAATAATACCAGTATTCAAATACCCTGTTATATTATTATCATCTTTTTTAAATATAATATCTTTGATAAATATAATACTTATTAAACTATTATTTTCTATTAGTGTAAAATCATCATTAATACTATAACTTACACCATTAAATAATATTCCTGTTATAAAATTATTATACTTATTATACGACAAATTAGTATAAACACCATTTGTATAATTTATTATACTATCAACTATGTAAAATATATTATCATCTACTTTTATTATCTTGTGCATCTCTGATATTATTTTATTAATTATTTTTATACTCTTTAATGATGTTAATATTAATTCACTAGCTAATATTGTTATTTCTTGTTCATCTGAATAACAATTATATTCAATTAATGAAAAATTAATAACATTGCATATAGTATTATCATTATTAATTATATTAATATAATTAAATTCAATATTTTTAATATAATTTTCAATAATAGTTTTAACTGAATTATCTAATATTATTAATTTAATTATAATAATTTTATACATATTATTATAATCAGGACTAATATACATATTATACATTAAATATAATACAGGATTTTCAATCAAATCTAAAGTATTATTGTAATTATATAATGATAATATAAAATTAACTATATAATCTATTTTTGCATTGTCTTCATCTAAACTCCCTAATGATGTATTATTAATATATATATTATATAATATTGACATTTGATATTTAATATCATCTATTAAATTAATATTTAACAAAATAGTTTGATTATTACTTATAATATTAAAATTATATTTTATTGATAATATATTATAAATTTTTAAAAAAATATCATTGTTAATAAATTTAATATCTGATAAAATATTTATTAAAATTTTATTATCGCTATTAAACATCTTTTCTAATAATAATATAACCTGATTTGGTATTTTACTATATAATAACATTATTATATTACTAATATAAGTTCTATCCTTATTATACATTTTTATTATATATTCTACACTTAAATACGATATATAACTTATATAATTAAAAAATATAATATTATTACTAATATCCTGAAATATAATATAATCTAATATATTACTAACTATTAGAACTATCGTATCTAACTGATAATTATTATTATATTTATCTATCAAATATAATATTTTCTTTTTATCATAATCATTTAATATATTAATTAGTGTTAAATCATTACTTATCAAATATATCCTAATTAAATAATTTATATACAAATTATTACTATATATTGATATCTCATTTAATAATATATTGTCTAATTTGTCCATTTTATATTTTAATCCTATTGTAATATTATAATTATCATCAAATATATATACATATTCATCAGGTAAATCTGTTTTTCTATATAACGTAAAATTATATATATTTGAATTTATGTCTAATTTAGTTTTTAAATATATATTATTTATATCATATATATTTCCTGTTTTTGTAAAAATTAATATACCAATAGATCCAATATTAAAATCATATAGCAATATATCATCAAAAATAACACTATATTCATCATTTGTCATTATAATATTATAATATTTATATCCAGAGTAATTAAAATTTTCATCATTAGTTGTTATTAAATAATAATTTATATTTTTTATATCATTAAAAATATTTTTTATATTTATTCTTTCCAATAAATTTAAACTATTATATGTATTTATACAATCTTTAATTTTATTCTCAACTGTAGTATTATTCATTCTTAACAATATATCATCCTTACTTGTTAAATTATTTAAACCCGTTGTATAAAATATATCAACATAATTATTTATTATTATATCAAATAATTTAACATATCTACTATCTACTATACTATTTATATTGTTATTATATAATACTAATATATCATCATTTATTAATGGAATATATGCACACAATATAATATCATATATTATATTATTGTTATAAATATCCTTAATTATATTATTTATATTATTAATACTTCTAAATATATATGATCCTATTGTTGATGAAATTATATATCTATACGTATTATAATTTAATACTAAATAATTATATAGATCATTTATATTTGTTAAACTAAATATTTCATTCAAGTTTTTAAATTCAACATAATCTTTAAATAAAATTATATTATTATCATTATATTCAACTAATTCTGTTGATAAATTTAATATAGTTGTATCATTATTAATTATATTATATGTATCATAATATACTTTACTTTCATAATAACTTGTTATTAAATTATTTATTGATGTTTTCATTGTATCGTATGCACTATACTGATTAGATAATAAAATAGTATAACAATAATAATTAGATTGTTCTAAATTTGTTTGTAATATTGAACTATAATTATTTAAAATATCATAACAACTATATGATGTAATAATAGTATCATTTTTATAAGTATTTAAATTATAAATATTATTTAAATTAAGCATATTTGATATAGCGAAATGATTTAAAATATGAATTAAAATCAATGAAATACTATTTAAATTATTATAGATAATGCTTGTAATAGGATTACTATTAATAATTGTCAATAACCTATTATTTATAGTAATATTGAGTTGAATAAAATTATCAATATATTGCAATAAATAAAATATTAAAATAAAATTATTATTATTAAAATGCTTATTTATTAAATTACTGTATTTAACACTTGACAATGTTGTTTTATTTATTGAAATACCAACTACTAAAGAAAAATAATTTAACATATTTTCAATATTATTTATTGTTAATGTAGGATAAATTCCTTTATTAATTTTTTCAGCACGAATATCAGAACAATCACATGGAGAAAAATTTATTTTTAATATTGGTCCTATATATATATTATTAATAATATTAATAGTTCCTCCAAAAAATATACTATAATTATTATATATTACATTTGAATCATAATTACTATATATATCAATTGAAGTATTATTATAAAATTGAGTTATAATGCTATGATATAAATAATATATTAAATCTTGATATTTTATATTAGAGTAAGTTAAATTAAATAAATAATTATATTTATCATAATCTTTAACTATTTTATTTGATATTGGTATAGTTATAGTATTTAATAATAATTGCAAATTATTAATATAATTATTTAATGTTGTTTTAGAATTTCCTTCATTTGAATTAAATAAATTTAATACATCATTACATATAATATTATAATTTTCATTATATAATATATTAATATTGTCATATATATCACTACCTGATAATTTATTATACTGTAAAATATTATAATTATTAGTTTCTATCAAATAATATAATAAATCTTTTATGGTTAGTGGAGAAAATTCCGATATTAATACCCCCTCCAAATTATTTAATAAATTATTATAAAATATTATATTTACTATATTCTGATTACATAATGATATCATACTATTTACTATTTCTGGATAATTTTTCATACAATTACTACTTACTAATTCTTTTATTATATCTATCCGTGGTAAATATGATACACTTTTTAAATTATTACCGATATATATACTATCTGCAATAATATTATTGTTGTTATCATAATATATTATTTTTAATAATGATTCATTAAGCTTATTGTGTAAATATAAATTTATATCATAATTATATAATAAATTTAATATTTGTTGCATAGATATTTGCTGTAATGATACTGTTTCTGTTATTTTATTTAATATATTTATACAATTTAAAAATAATATTGAACTATCTGATAGTTCTAATAAATTTAATATATTTTCCGTTGATATTAAATTTGTTGTTGTTTTAATATAATTATTAATATAATCATAAGTTATTGTAGTAATACTTGTTGTTTCTATTTTTGCTAATATAAGATTTCCTATATTATATTCAATATAATTAATTAAAATATTAGATGATAAATTAGATGTTAATGATAAATTATTTAATATAATATTTAATTCAGTATTAACATAATTATTATTATTATTTATAAAAGTATTTATAATAGAATCTTGTTCATTTAAACATATTAAACAATAAAAATAATAATTATTAATTGCAGTATTTAAAATAGCATCAATTGGATAATTATTTTTAATAGCATAAATTAATTGTTCTGGATTATAATTACTATTTTTTTCAACTAATATATTGTTTATATATATAATTAATAGATCAATATCTGTTTTTATTAAATATTCTTTATATATTAAACTTCCTGTATCGTGATTTAATAAATTATTATTATTATTATTATTATTATTGATAGTATTAATAATAATAGTATTATATATTTCTATAGTAATAATATTATTTGATAATAATGTATTTAAAGATGATATAATATTATCATAAAGTAAAAAATTATCTATACTATTAATAAAATTATAAATAATATTAATTTGAGTATTAAAATTATAATTATTAAATACTTGTGATGTAATAAAATAATAAATAAAATAATTTTTTACATAATTATTTATATTGTTAAAAATATTTTTATAATACAGTGTATCTTCATTAAATAATTCAATATTACTATTTACCATTGTTTTAATACTATCTAATGTTGTTTGTGGTATATTTAAAATTAAATTATTTATTATATCATTTTTTGTAGTTTCTGATAATAAAATATATGTATCTATATTTATTATAATTATAGATGATATTAATTTATTATACAAATATAAACCATTATTATAACTTATATAGTTAGTTGATACATCATTAAAAAAAATATTATTTATAATATAATTTTTTTTATTTTCATTAATAATATTATCGTTAAATAAATTTGTAATTATAGTATTTATTGTATTTTTATTTAAATAATTTAAGTTATTATGAAAATAGTTATCATAATTAATATTACTAATAGTTGAATTTTTTAAATATTCTATTAAATATAATTTTATATTAACATTTATTATATTATACAGTGTTAATGTTGAATATTCATTATCATATAGTAAATTAGTAAATATGTTATAATTACTTAAAATATTATTTATAACATCTGTATTATAAATATTATTATTAATATATAAACATAAATTAAATTGATTATTATCAGTAATAATAAAATGTATAATAGAATTTAATAGTTCTACAGCATAACTATAAGTCAAATATTTTGGTTCAATATTATTTTTATTATTAAAAAAATTAATAAAATTGTTAATATTATCACTTCCACCAATTATTTCTGGATTATTATTTATATAAGCAATTACATTATTGTAATTTAAAATATCTATATCTTCTAATAAAATATTTATACTAAATTTATTATTAATATTATCTAGAACATAATTTGATATATTAGTTTTAATATCATAATATGTGCATATTGTTGTTTTATTTATATGTTCTATTATATTATTAATTTCAAATTTATCTGTAATACTTTTAGTTTCTATTATTTTTATTTTTATTACATCTATATTTGCAATAGGCATATATTCTATAATATTAATATTAGATGTTATTTGAACTCCTGATGGATTTTGTTTTATTTTACCATTTGAATATAATGGTATATCTTCAGCTAATGAAGATATTATATTAATAATATTATTTAAATTAAAATTATAATTTAATATTTTATTTATACTATCTATGGTAATTAATTCATTATTATTTATTAATATTGTGTTAATACTATCTTTTAATAAAGCATAATTAATATCAGATACATAATAATCAGAATAAATAGAGTAAATATATTTATCAGCTTCAAAAATAATATTATTTGGCAAATTATATATATTATTCATATTTAATAAATTATTTAATTGTAAATTTGATATAAATGTCAAAGTATTATTAGTACTATTATTATTATTAATGATAATACTTGTATATTGAATATACAACATAATTATAGTGGAAATTGACAAATTATTATTATTTTTAGAGACTGAATAATATGAATAGTATAGTAATAATATATATATATCATTTAAATTAACATTACCATTTGTTGTATTAGATGAGTTAATTATTATTTCATTAAAATATGTTGGAAATGTTATTATATCAAATATATTGTTATTAATATTATTATTACTATTATTAATTAATATATTATAATTTAATTGATTTAAATTATTTAATGATAATGTGTAATTATACAAATAATAAAAATTATTATTAAAATCGTAATTAATATAATAATTTACAGAATTATCAAAAGAAAAACATTGATAACTATTATTATTAATAGTTGGAATATATGAAAAATTTATTTTTAATAAATTAATTATATTTGATGAAATATTAATATTATCTAAATATGATTCATCAATTCCTGATGCAATAATATTATTATTTAGATAAATTTCAGAATAATATGTTAGATATATATCTATAATTGACGTATTTATTTGAATAATATGAAAAATAGTATAAATGTATTTAATAGAGTAATTGTTAATAATATTATGTGAGTAGAATAATTTATTATTTATTTGTATATAGTTTATTTGTTTAATGGTTAAATTATTATTTACAGTAGTTAGTCTTAATTTTAAAATTTTATTATAGTTATTTGAATTTAATGTAAAAATAATATTATTTTGAGTAAATGTATTATAAATAGTACTATTATCTCTGTAAATAATATTAATTTGTGATATATTATTTAATGTAAATGGTAATTTTAATAAATTAATAATTGCATCTTTTTTATCTATTACTTTATATGATGCACATATATTATTTTTAAATGTTGTTAATATTGATAATAACGTATTATCAAAATTATTATTATTAAATTTATAATTATTTAAAAATGTGGTTGGAGTAAAATTTATTATATTTGTATTTATCGAAAAATCTGAATTTATATTTAATGTTATATTTATTGAAATATCTGAATTTATAAAATTATAAATTATATATATATTTTCTGGTAATAAAAATGATGTTGTTATATTTAAACAATCACTATAAAATGTTTTATAATATGATGTTGATATAATTTTATTATTTTCCATTACAGGTATAAATGAACTTAATAATATTAAATTATTTATATCATATGGTTTATTATTATTTTTACAGTATATTCTTAAACCTATTATATTATCATAAGTTGCATTTTGTGTTTTATCTATTAATAATATTATATATGGTATTGATGATGTATTATTTAAATATATCGGAAGATAATCCATATTATTTAATATATTTATTAATAATGTATAATCTTGTGTTATATTAGCTGTTATTACATAATTATATGATAATAATGTTGATGTAGAATTTATATTATTAATAGATATTATATAATTTCCTATCATGGTAATTAAATTTAATTTATAAATTGATTTTTCTTTTGATAAAAAATTATAATAATCCAAATTAACAATATAGCCTGTATAATCTAATTTATTTTGATTAGATGTATAATTAGAAATTATAACAGGAATTAAAATATTTTTATCATTTTTATCAACAAAAACCAAATATTTTAAATTATTATTATTGTAGTTAATTAGAGAACCTGAAACTGCCAAATTTATCATTATAGAATTTATATTATTTGAGCTATAGTTAGAACTAATATAATATTGTCTTAAAAAGCTTAATTTCATAAAATTAATATATATTTGTTCTTTTAAATATGAAATATAATCATAAATGGTTGTTATGGTAATATTATAATTTTGTAAAATTAGTTCATTATAGAATGTTTTAATTATTAGATTTTTTAAAGAATTATCATTAATATAATAAATATTTATTAAAAGAAGATTAATAAATTTATTAATATAATATGTATCATTAATAGATAAATTATTATTATTGTTAATATTAAAAATATCTATATTTTTATTTAATAAATTTGTTATATTATTTAAATAAATATTGATTGAAAATAATTTTTTAGAAGTTGAATAAAAATTAGAATAAGTTGATGTATTATTATTTATTTTAGGTATGTTATTAAACGTACTAATCGCAGGCAACGTTAATGATACATACATTTTATAAAGTAAATCACCTGTTTTTGCAATATTAATTATTTTTGTTGAATTATATTGTAAATCATGTTTAGTTGTAATTGTGTCTATTGAAAAATTTGTATATTTACGATATACTGTTTTAAAATATGTTATTTCAGGATTGTTAGTTAATAATTTATCCTGATAACCATTAAAAGTTAATTGTAATAATCCTCCTGGCATCTATTACTATATTATATATTATATTTTTTAATATAATATGTTTATTTGATATAAAAAAAATTGAAATATTTAATTATATAATATATTATTCAATTTTTTCTATTACCGTTACCATTTTGGCTTAAGACATTTCAGATTTTTAACATTCGCTTCATTCGAAGAAATGTTCAAGTCTGTGTCATCTCCTATCATTGAGTGGTTTCTTTTCTTCTGTATGATTTTTATGGCATTTTGTATGTTTAAAATTTTTAAAGTCATGATTACACATATCAACAATATTAAGATAGCCATTCAAAACAATATTTCAAATCTGGAAAAAAATATTGCCATTCAACAAAGTGAGAATGCTGACCTTAAAATACAAATTACAAAACAGGCAAATGATATAGCTATGCTTATCAATCTCACTCGTTATTTGAAAAATCATATCAACAGTCATGGAAGTGAATTTTTTAATATGAATAAAGTAATTTCTCAACATGAATACGATATTTTTTATATGAATAGGAAGATTTTTATGATGAATTTAGAAATCTACTCTCTTAGTAAAAACTGTCATTCTGAATATGATCTAGAAACAATCTAAATATGAATTAAATATGGATATGATTAATAAGAACACTTCTTACATTTGTCATTAGATATTGGTGATTGACAATTAAAAATTTTATTTTATAGTGAAAATAATTTTAATAGTATTATTTTTGACATTATATACATATTACCGATAATAAACGTTTTAATAATATTAAAATTATCTTTATACAATTGATTAAAATTCATAATATCTAAATTTTTTTTTTTAGAATCGAAAATACTTTTACAACATCTTTATGAGTTATCTTTTGATCTCCTTGTGATCCATCTATTCTATAAACAATATTTTTTTTATTATAGTAATCTAATAATTCTTTTTCTTCTTCGTGATAATCTTTTAATCTTTTTTTAACAACATCAATATTGTCATCGGGTCTTGTAATAAAAACAGATCCTTTACAAACATCACATATACCTTTTTTTTTAGGAGAGACGCCAAATTTATTATAAGTGGCGCCACAATTTTTGCATATATATCTTCCTGTAATTCTTTTAATTATCAAAGAATCTGGAGTATCTAAGTGTAATACTGCATCTAATTTTATATTATTATTTTTTAATATTTTATCTAATTTTTTAGCTTGTTTGATAGTTCGGGGAAATCCGTCAAAGATCAAACCATGATTATGTTCTTTTAGTAGATTATCTATTAATTTAGAAACAATAGAATCTTTAATAAGAATACCATTATTCATATCATTTTGTATAGTTTTGCCTAATTTAGATTCTTTGGAAATTTCATTTCTAAGAAGATCTCCTGAACTTATTTTATTATATTTTTTTTTTTGCAATAGTTGAATCTCAGTGCCTTTTCCACCTCCAGGAGGCCCAATAAACACTAAATTATATAATTTATTACTCATATATATTATCTCTGAAAAAAAAAATATTTTTTGTCTATAGTTATATTATAAAATTATAATATAATTTTATAATATATTGAAAATTTATTCAAAGTAATACTCTTTACATATTATAAAATAAAAATATATATTTATTCAATTATAATTTTATCAATTTCATCTATAATAAAATCTATCAAACACTTATCAATATTATTATTTTGCATTTTACATATTATATCATCAAGTTTTTTATCAATTATTATTTGATAATCTTTCTTATGCTTATTTTTCATTTCATTAATCAAACATATAATATCATTAATTATTTGTTCTCTTTCTTTACATGTAATCTTTGGTTTTTTTACATAACAATTTTCATTATCAAAACAATCATAATCTTCATAATAAGTTTCAAAATTATCATCTACAAATTTATTAAATATTAACAAAAAATATGATGCTATTTCATATAGTTTAATAGCTTGAAAATCATCAAGTATTATTTTGTATTTATCAACAATTTTCTTAGCTTTATCATAAGCATTTTGTAAATATCCAATATTATTTATTTCTACATCATAATTGTCAGAATTGCTATTTAATTCATAAATATTATTTTCACTATCTACATCATTATTATCTTCTTCATTAAATATATCTTTTTTCATGGTTGATATAAGAATACGAACTCTTATCATAAAAAATACTTTAATATATTTTATTATATTAATTTCATTATCATATTTAAAAAAGTTTCTCACGTCAATTTCTGTTTGAGATTTTGTATCAATGATATTTTGTGCAATACTTTTAACATCGTCAATACTAAGTAACATTTTTTCAGAACTTGGAAATATTACACTTAAAAGAATAAGAAAATCATGACTTTCACCTTGAAGATCTGTCCAAAAAACTTTATAAATTGGATCATGAGACAACAAAAACATTAAAATTAAAATATCCAATTATATTAATTTGTTTTAAACTTTTTAAGACAATATATTCTTTTCGTAATTACTGATTATGGTACTAATTATTATTAATATAAATGTTAATAATAATATATTTCAATTTTTTATATTATTATAAAAGAAAATTTTCAAATACGTTTTCAAATTCATTAAAACCTTTTATACTCCCTATCGTAAGTCTATACTTTAATTTAAAACTCCAAGTAATATTATCAATACGTTGTTGAAGTTTATTTATACTCACAAGACTATTTTCATATAAACTTAAACGATAATAATGTCCTCTTGGAACATCCTTATATAATTTCTTGAATTTAATAATAAAATATATTCCATAGTCAATATTAAGACTAAGCAAATACCTAAACATAGCTCTAATCCGTCTTGAACAAAATATATTATCCTTGTGAATATATTCAAAAGCAAGAATAGATACAAGATGATTATAAGTATTTTTTATGTCATTATACATAATATCTATGTGAAACATCAGATCACTCGTCATATAATGTTCTTCACTTGTCATATAATGTTCTTCACTTGTCATATAATGTTCTTCACTTGTCATATAATTTTCTTCACTTGTCATATAATGTTCTTCACTTGTCATATAATGTTCTTCACTAGTCATATAATATTGTGTTTATCTTATTAAAACTTTTTTTTATTGAATGAATATCTTGAGCCAAAATGGCTACGGTAATTGATTATAATAATATAAATATTAATATATTTTAATTTTCAATTTTTTTCTTCAAAGAATTTATGATACTTTAAAAAAACATCATATTTATTATTTTAATAAATAATCTATTGATATAAATAAATGTTTAAGTTAAAATTCTAAAATAAAAATTATTTTAGAATTTTTTCAGTATCAATTTCATATTAATGAAATTGTTGGTGATACAAAAGTCATGATAAAACCGTGAAACAAAAAAAGAAGCATTGAAAACTATGTCATCTATGTGTTATAACATACTACTCAAAATACTGCATCTTCACATCACTGACATACTTCTTGTAGGCCTCCCGTGCTACCTCAACACTGTCCTTCAGAACAAAAATATCATACCGATACTCCTCCAAAACCATTTTCTTCTCGGCGAGCTCACTAGCGTGGTTCTCCATGTCCCGCCATTTTGACACAAGAGAGTCAAATTCAGAACTCATGGAGCGCTCATTTTCTTCATGAAATTTCAATGAAGAAAGATCTGTCTGAAACATCTCTTTCGTTTTGTCAAGGCGTTTCAAAATTTTCTGGGCATTCACATCTCCAAGTAGCCGTCGCCGTAAGTTCTCCATACACTCGTCAATGGAATCGACGGTGTGAAACAAATGCGCTATTATGCCAAGGAAATAAGCCCGTCGGAGACCTACTATGGGAGGAATCGTTGCCATACTTCAAAAAATAAGCAGATGTCAACAGATGCTACAAGAGACAACTGTCTTGAGCCAAAATGGCTACGGTGGTAATAAATCATAATGGAAATATTATTATATTAAAATTTTCAATTTTTATATTAATGTTTCATATTTATTTAGTAATTAATAATCAAGAGTATAAATATCCATTCCACTTAAAGTCTAATTTATAGAGTTTAATATCTTAATCACGTTTATTATTAAATCAATAGTGCATATTGCGATGTATTTACATAAGATATATTTTTATTAGTATAACTTATGAAATTATACCATACTCTGTTTGTGTGTCTTTACACAAGTAATATTATTTATATTTGATAAAAATAGATGACGATATAATATATCAAAGCATTTTATTATCATTGTTTCTATACTATCATATTCATATTTATACTTCTCTACAATTTCTTATGTTTTTTTGTGATTATCTTAATATTTATTGAAATTATTGAGACGTTTCCATTGTGGAAATATATTATTTGTATATGTGTGTAAAAATTGTTATTATTGTCTTAAGACAAAATGAAACTTGAAATATAAAAAAATATTGTATATATTATTTTATATATTTATTTAGATATTTTACTGAACTATACTTTGAAAAAAAAATGAATAATAATATATTTATATATAAATATATTAAATATAGATTAAATAATGAATACCCCAAGTATAAAATTTAATAATAATGTAGAAATTATTGAAAATGAAAAAAATAATATTATAAAAGAAGTTTATACAAAATTTATTCAAAAAAATCCTAATATAAAATTATATAATGATAATGATGATAAAAAAGAAGATATATTATATAATATATGTATAATGGTTGTTTCTACTATTCATAATAATAATCCAAATAATATAGATTTTTATATAAATTTTATTGAATCAACAATTAATAATGAAATTAAAAATTAATATTTTTTATAATATATATATATATATTATGAAAACTAATAATAATAATAATAGTAAAAAACAAAATGGAGGAATAGTATTACAACCTCAACAATTTATACAAGGTTATGGAAGAACAAATTTGAATTTACTTCCACAAAATTTTATAGTTCCATTTTTGGCTCCTGTACGTTTTGTAATAAGAAATGCATCAAGTTCTATTGACGCATTAAATAAACAAATAAAAAAGATTAGAATTAAAATAAATGAAGATACTGATATAAATAATGAAGGAAATCTTTTAATACAAAAATTTGATCAACAAATTTGTATCATGTTATATTCATGTTATGATGTAATTTATAATAAAAATTTTGTATTATGGGTATATGATTCTAGTGCAAATGATCAACCTTTAACTATCCAACAACCTATCACACTACCTTGTGAAGTAATACCAGGATATGCTATAAAAATACCCAAAGATATTATCCCTCAAACTAATTCATATAATATATCTCAAAATTATCCAAGAATAGCTACCCAAATATACTATAAATGTAATGCACGACAACAAAAACCTACAAATAATAAATTGTCATTAGATACATTAATCCCATCTAACTCATCTATACAACAAAGTTTACCAACAGTTAAAAAACTAATGTTATATATTTTAAAAAATTACGATGATACTTTAATATCTAATTTAATGAGCCGTACAGAACATACTTTATTGTTCGAGTGTTGTATGAATGCACCATTTTTAGTAACAAGAAAATTTTATACACAAATAAATAATTATGATGCATATATAAAAGGAGTAAGTTTATTTTATAGACATTATGCAAAAGCTTCTGAAAAAATAGAAGATAGATTAGTAGAAATAGTAGGAGGATATGCAGTTACTGACCAACACATAAAAATAACCCCATTAGGAAATATTAAATTTGTAAATATGATATCTGAATCTACAAATATATATTGTAAGAAAAAGAATGAGCAAATTAAAAAATTCTATAAATTATTAATATTATTAGTTTTAATGGATATTGACGAGGATAAAAAAATTGAATATTTTATGAGATTGTTTAAATATATTCATGCTGTTATTTTAGATGATGGTTCATATGAAAAATATTGTATGTGTAAAAATGAATATAATAAAAATAAGTTTCAATATGATAATGATAATAATATGTCATTTTAGATGATAAAATAACATATATGCATTGTTTGTAATAACATCATCTTCATTAATTTTAGAAATACGTTCATCATTAACACAAAACCATTCATTATTTTGTTTAAGGAATGAGAAATAGTGTCCATAATTAATATCACCAATTTGATTTACGATACCTATTAAATCATAGTAATAATCTTTAATATATTTAACATCAATATTCATATATTGGTTAATATGAAAGTTGTATAGGGGAAAATGAACTAAATTTTTTTTTTTATTATTCCCATTATATTTTTTAATAGATATAATAAGAATAATAGGTGGAATAATTATATTTATTTTTTTTATAGCATTTACATAATTATTACAATTAGAACACAATAATTTATTAGCATCATCTAAAATTTCATCTTTAATAAAGTTATTTAAACAATCATCTAAAGAAGTTTTCATTTTAAGTAATAGAGTATTAGTAATTATTTTTTTTTTATTTTCATTAATATTTGGATTAGATGATAATAATTTATTAATTTTATCAATATTTACATATAACTCTAAATCAAGAATATTATTAATTTCAATTCTATTAGAAGTATAATTACATAGAGGACATGTTGATGTATTATTATAAATAGTTGTAAATATTTTAGTTATAATAGAATAAGAATTTTTAATATAGTTAAGTCCATTAATAATTATATGATTATTATTAATATAATCATAGTTTATATCAATAATTATTTTTCTTTCTTGTTCTATATGTATTCTATCTAATATAAAATTTAAAGTTTCGCTTGCATCTTGTTGTGAATTATCATCATACATATCATTATAGTGAGCTAATATATTTTTTAGGTTTTTAAGATTAATATTATTATTATTTTTTCTTTTAAAATAAATATTAAAAATATTAAAAATATGAAAAGATGTTGTTTTTAGTAGAATACTAAATATTAAAGTATAATTATTATTAAAATTTTTTAATAAATTTTTTTTAATATAGTTTGTTAAAAATATACAAAAAGAAATATCTGAAAAAAATATTTTTAATTCATCAATATTTAATAATATCTGAACTATCGAATTAAGATAACACATATTGTTATTATTTATAAAACCTACTAATTTATTATTATTATTATTTAATAATAATTTATGCCTATTCATATATAGTAAAGTTTTTAATTCATTTGGTATATAATTCATTAAAATTTATTATTATTGTTAATTAAACTTTAAATAAAAAAAATTTCAACTTTTATTTAACATTTCTATAATAATAAATAAAATTGAAATTATTAATATATTGAAAGATTCAATCTTATAAATTTTATTACCGTAGCCATTTTGGCTCAAGTAAAAAAGTGTATTTTTGTAGTTTTAATGATGTCTTTTAAATCAAAGACTTCAAAGCAACCATCTTCAAAGCAACCATCACCAAAGGAACCATCACCAAAGGAACCATCTTCAAAGCAACAAATGACAAAAAATATGTCAGATTCTACATCTTCTAACAAAAAATTTAATTATGAAGAAGATTGTAGATCAATACAAAAAGATATTTCTAAGAGAGAATATCAATTAAGATCTGCTTTGTCAAAGGAATTATCAAAAGTTGATAAAAGAAAAGGAAATAGAATTATCAAAAGTTTTGCTGTAAAAATTAACACAGAAATGACCAAAGAATTCATCAGTCAAATTAAAGAAGAGTTAGAAAAAGAACACAGACACAAAGGAAGAAAAAACATTCGCATGATTAATGATGATATAAATAATGGAAAACAACAAGAACAACAAGAACAACAAGAACAACAAGAACAACAACAACAAGAACAACAAGAACAACAAGAACAACAAATTGATTATGAAAAAATGTGTAAAGATTATGATACTACCGAAAAAAATACTTCATCTTCACCTTCATCTTCATGTGAAATATCAAATCAAAATGTTGAAGAAATTCTGATATCAAAGTGTCAAATTCCAGATGGTTCATATAGCATTACAACAATAACACCAAACGGAAAAAATAAAAGATTTACAGCTAAACCAAATAAAAAATGCAGTGAACTTGTTATCAAGACCATTTGTATTACAATTACTAAACAAAACAATAAAGAAATAACAGAAACAATTGTCAAAACAATAACTCCATTTTATACAATATATAAAACAAAAACACGAACAACAAGTCCTTTTTATATTTCAGAATCAGAAAGTTCAAAAATGAAAGAAAACACAGATTATGACACTCTTTATGAACTTCATTATCCACATTTACAGAAATCAATGTCAAAATAGTTTATTTGGCATCTTGTATTTATTTTATTTTTTTAAATTTTATATATATATATATAAAACTTAAAAAAATTGAAATAATATATATATTAAAATTTCCATAAATAAAAATTTATTATCGTAGCCTTACATTTCAGGAAACCTGAAATGCAAGGTATCCTAAAAATTATAGATTTTTAGGGATCATTTTAGCTCAAGAAATTTTTATTGAACACAAATATGTTTGCTTTTCAACCAAAACAACTAAAACCCAATGATGATGAATTTGAATGTAAGTATTTTGGTATTGAAAAACGTCGCAATAAACGTAAAAATGATAAAATTAAAGCAATTACGAATAATAAGATAAACATACATGAACGAATCAAAAAAATCAAAGATGGACTCACACTTAACAATAGTGAGAGAGATAGTAAAAAAAATAAAATCAAAAATCTTGCTGAAAATCATTATTTTCCTATAAATGATGCTATTAAGTATATTATCAATGGTTTGAAAAAAAAAAACAAACAATTAAAAAATATATTAGATATGTATGATGTTGATCTCATGAAACATGTGTGTGATGATATTGTAAAAAATCAAAAACAAGATCAAGAACAACTTATTGAAGAATGGATTCATGAAGAAATATGGATGAAACAACAAAATACATGGGAAATAGAACAAGAAAACCAAGAACAAGAAATCCAAGAAAACCAAGAACAAGAAAACCAAGAACAAGAAATCCAAGAAAACCAAGAACAAGAAAACCAAGAACAAGAAAACCAAGAAAACCAAGAACAAGAAAACCAAGAAAACCAAGAACAAGAAAACCAAGAACAAGAACAATATTATCTTGATCAAGTTCGTGATAGTTTTGGAGAAATGATAGAACATATTGAAGAATATTTTTCTGAAGAAGAATTTGCATCAGATTCAAAATCAGAAACATATAATTGCACATTATCATTTGGCAATATAGAAACAGATTATGATTCAGATGATAATAAAAAATAAGTTAATAACATTTAAAGATTGTTATTATTATATTTAATTTATTTATTTATTTTATTTATTTTATTTTATTTTATTTTATTTTATTTTATTTAATAAAAAAAATTGAATTTAATTAAATTTATAATAATTTAATAGAGAATATTTTACCATCATTTAAATATTGTTTCTTATTATAATATAAGAAATAAATTATCAATGGAACCTGATACACTTAGATGTATATTTTGTTTTAGTACTGAACATAAATTTAGTAGATTTCCAGTAACAGTAAAATCAAAAGAATTATATAATAAAAGACAACCAATATTATATTATGATGCAGAAAATAATAAAATTTGTATTAATAAGTCATGTATTCCGCAAGAATTAGGATATAAAAATACAAATATATTAATATTGGAAGATAATAAAGATGCAATTTATTGGAGTGATGGGATATCTGTAATACTTGGAATAATAAAATTATTAGAGGAGAATGTCGAAAAGATAGATGATGAATTGATAAATAATTTAGCGATGAGTGTATATTGTAATAAGTGGTGGGATTTATTATTAGAGAGTATAGGAAATGGATTAAAGAGTAGAGTAGAAAAATATTATGACATGAATATATTACAGAATTATATGATAATATATTTAAATAGGATAAAGGAATTATTATTAGATAAAGATGAAATATATAATAATTTGTCAAAATATAATTTTGAAAAATACAATAGAATTTTAGAAATATTTTACGAGGATAAGCGTAGAAATTTAGAAAAAGATATCAAGGATAAAAATAAAGAGATTATTAAAAAAAAACAGGACAAGATAGATAAAAAAGAAGAAGAAAAGAAGAAAATTCGTGAAAATGAATTAGAGAATTATATGAAAAAGAAGTTAAATAATAAAAATACAGAAAATATTAATTTTGAAAGTATATTTTTGAATAAATTAAATAAATTAAACAAAGATAAAAAAAATAAAATAAAATTATTATCATTTTTACCATTAAATGATGAGACATTAGCATATTTAATTATGTGTATTGGCGAAGAATCTAATTTACAAGATGGGATAAATATAAGTGATGATAATCATATAATAAAATTATGGGAATATTATCTAAAACAAGAAGAAGATATTGAAAATAATATTAAATATAAAAAAATTAAATATAATAGTACTAAAAAGAATAATGATATACCGGCGATTCCATTAATAGAAAATACATACTTAGAATTAACAAAATTTCAAAAAATCAAATTTGAACGAGTGTATAAACAATATAATACAGATAATAAACTTAATTATTATCAAGATAATTTTGTTTTAGATGAGTGGCAAATAAACACCGTAAAAACTATTAAAGATGGTAAATCTTGTTTAATTATTGGTCCTACTTCGGGGGGTAAAACTTTTGTAATGATGACAGCATTAAATAATATAATTAATACTCGAGATAGTAAAATAATAGTATATATTTCACCATCTGTAGAATTAGCACGACAGACATATGCAAATATTAAAAAAACTTTTAAAAATAAAGAAATATCATTAATTACATTTCAGTTTATGGATATAAGAAAAAATTCAACAATATATATAGGAACAGCACCAGAACTATATTTATATTTTACAAAAAATAATTTAATATTTAATATAGGTATATTTGATGAAATACATGTTAGTGCTAAAATATATTATGATACAGATAATTATTTAGAAAAAAGAAGAGCATATGCATATTCAAAATTATTATTATTATGCAAAGATCAGGTTATAGCAGCATCAGCTACAATAAAAAATGAAGAAATATTATGTAATTATATATTATTAAAAATGAATTTAATAGATAGTGAAATAAAAATAATAAAATACAGTAATAGAATAATTCCTTTAAATGAATATAGGTATTTAGATAATGAAATAAGATCATTAAAAAGAGAAGAATCGGGGAATGAAATAATAAATGAAAATAATAAATCAGATAATATTCCTGAATATAATGATGAAAATAAATTAAAATTATTATTATTAATGAAAGAAAAAGATATGTTGCCAGTAATATTTTTTAATTCAGAAGAAGATAAAGTATGGAATAGTTTTTTAAATCTAATTAATTATTTAGAATATAATGAAATGGTAAAATATTTAGAATATCACAGAATGGTTGATAATATAAATAATCATATTGAAAAATTTAATAAAATATATAATGAAGAAATATCAAAATTATCAGATAAAAATGATAATTTTGATGTAATAACATCAAATCTTGGTAAATCAAATATAATAAAAAAAACGATAATAAATACAAGAAAAAAAATAATTAATGTAATTATATCTGAATCAAAATCATTTTTGAAGAAGAGTATTGAAGAATTAAATAAAAATAAAAATATGTTATTAAATATGGATATTTTTATTATGTCAAAAGAAGATACTAAAAAATATATTATTGATATAAAATCAATAATTGATATTGAAAAAGAAAATTTTTTATTATCATATGCTCATAGAGATATGCTTGATATAATAATAAAATTTGAATCAATGACAATAGAGATAATTCAAGAAATATTATTAATAGAAATTAATAAAGGAAATTATTTTAGATTTTCTAAATCTTCATGCGGTATTGAACAATTAAATGCAATGAGACAACCTGGCGATTGTCAGGAAAAATGGAAACAAAGAAGAAAAATGGAAGCACTCGCTAATGCACAAAATATTAAAACTGATGATATTGACGGCATTATTGATATAATTATGAAAGGATTAAATTTTGGTATATCAATTATTATTTCATCTTTGCCGTTCGTTATTCAAAATATTATTCTTGAAAATATTAGAATTAAAAACATGGGTATTATTTTTGCTTCTGAAGAAATGTATATGGGAATTAATTATCCTTTAAGATCAGTTATCATATATAATTCTACAAATATTGATATTAATATTTCAAAATTAATACAAATGAGTGGTCGTTGTGGAAGACGTGGAAAAGATAATCAAGCACATGTAATATATTGGAATATACAAAATGCTGATAAAATACATGAAACATTTATAAATCCATTAAATAATGATGATTTATTAATTGACGAAAATGATATAAAGATAGGATTATTTATAGATAATTATGAAAGTTTAGCATTAGAAATGGGCAAAATCCATTATGAAAAATATTTTAAAAAAAATGATACTAATGATGTATTTATACAAAAAAAATATAAAGAAGAAGATTATTATGATGATGAAGAAACTAATTATAAGTTAAAAAAAAATGAAAAAGTTATATTAGATAAAGAAAAATATTTACACCCAATATTAACTATTTTAATAAAATTTATATATAATGCAAATAATAGTGAAGAAATAGTAAAAATGATATGCAATATAGATAAAAATATAATAAAAGAAGAATATTATGTAGATTCTTTTAAAAAATCAAGAATAATTAATAATTTAAATTTATTAATTATAGAGTTATATAATTATTATGCAGTATCATCACATATTGAATTTTTAAATTTTTTAGAAAATATCTTAAATACATTAAAAATAATTGAGTATCGTCTTATTAAAATATCAAATAAATAAAAATTGAAAATAAAATTATTTGTTTATAAGTATAATTATAATATACCATTAATTTAAATATACTTTTTATATATTAATAAAAATGATGTATGCTTGTGATAAATTATGTAAATGTAATTTATGTTCTATAATTAAAAATTTAACAAATGATGTAAAATTATTAAAAAAAATAAATAATACATTAAATGAAAAAATAAATAATTTAACAAATGATGTAAAATTATTACAAAATAATTCAGATATATTTAAAGAACAAAATGAAAAAATTAATATTTTATTAGCTAATAATAATTCTTTTGAATTATTATTTACTGAACAACTTAATAAAATAGAAAAAAGTATTTTACCAATTAAAAAACATTATAATAGTTTATCAAAGAAAGAATCATCAAATAGTTATGATCTAGATGTGTTTAATAAACAAATAAATGATAAAATGCAATTATTAAATACTTCTTTCAGTGTATTGGAAAAGAATAGTTTAAAAAATGAAAAACATATTAGTGATTTATATGAAAAAATTTTATTAATTAATAAAAATTTAATAACTACTGAAAAAGAAATAAGTAATAAATTAGAAGAAGAAATAAGTAATAATAATAAAAATTATGAAAAAATAAATAATAATATTAATATTAATAATAATAATATTAAAAAATTAGAAATAGAAATAACAACTGCATTTGAAAGAATTAATGCTCAAACAATATTGAATGAAAGCAAATTTAATAAAGAATTTAGTAAATTTAATGAAATATTACTTAATTTTGAAAATAATATTTATGAAAATATTTCTAATTTAAAAATTAGATTAGAAAATGATGAAAAATTAATGAATATTAAATTAGTTGAAATTAATAATTTAATTGAAGAACTAAATAATAAAATAAATGATATTGATAATCTTAAAAATAAAAAAGAAACAAATGAAACAAATGAAACAAAAAATAATGGTAAAAATAAAATTTATCATTAATAATAAAAGTCTTATTTATAATATATGTCATAAATAAATTATTTTCATAAGTTTTCTATTTCTATTATATTATTTATTTTATTATTTGTTTTATAATTATTTTTATTAAAAATAATTATATCATTATTTTTACTTATTACGAAATAATAAACATATGAAAAGATATAATCAACATTATTTATTTCTTCTATATAAAATGGTGTGAATATAATTATTTTTTTATTATTATTTATATTACAAATTATTGCAAAACCACATGTGTTTGAAATAATTTCTATAACATCATGACAATTAGAAATTATGGTTTCAACATAATTTAAATATTTAATATTTTGTAATTTTTTATCAATAAATGTATATAAATCACACGGATTATGAATAGTATTATTATTTTTTATAGCAAGAAAAAATGATGATATATTTGCAGAAATAATATCAATTATTTTATAATTTATATCGTAATAATTATATTTATGAGGATGAGATTCACAAATATAAATATTACCATTTATATCAAGAATTATAAATTGTATTAGATTAGATATAATTTTAATTATTGTTCCAGAATTAAACTCTTTATTAAAAATGGAAAAAAAATCAATAGATATATTTCCCCATATATATACATTTCCATTACTTAAAGCAGCAAAAGATTCATTATTTGCAACAATATAATCAACTTTTGTATTAATATTTGGTAATGGAGTATAAATATCAGATTGATAGCCCCATGAAACAATAGTATCATTATTTGTAATCCCACTAAAACCATAATTACAAGAAATTATTTCTTTAAATTTAGTAGTTATATTACATTGATCAATAGGAAAGTATCCTCCATGTTCTTCACTACCCCATGCAATAATTGTTTTATCATATCTTATTCCTACAAAAGCATAATCATTATTAATAATATTCATAACATTTTCAGAACAATGAAATAATAAATCATCTTTATATTCAAAAGCATCATTATTATGAAAAATTAATGAAATACCGTGTATATTTAGGAATATTTTTTTTACATGATTTGAAATATGTATCCAATTTTTATTAGAATAATATTCTACAGAAGAATCTTCATTTAAAATAAGAATATTTTTAGCAGACCATTGATATTTAATATCAATAATATTGTTAATTATTTTTTTTGTTTTATTAAAAATAAGTTGAAATATATTATTATTATTTATCCATCCCGATGAGCTATGTAATTTATTTGTAGAAATGTAAGAATCATTATGAATAAATTTAAATTTATTAATTGATAAATACTTTTCAATTGAAAAAATAATTGTTAATTCTATTGTTTTTTCATTATCTCTAATAAATAATAATTTATCTAAAAGATATGATGATGAAATTTCAATTTCATTATACAATAACCTAAATATTGAACAAGGCCTTATTAAATATATTTTATGAAATATATCATTCATATAATTACATAATATTTTTTCATCACAAAATTTATCTCCCGTAGAATATATAATAACCCGTATTATACTCATCTTGATATCTATTAGTTTAATATATATATTATGGTATCCCTAAATATATACGCAATTAATATTAATTTATATTATCAATTTTTATTTATTATATAATTAATAACTTATATGACATTTAAAAATATTGATATTTTTAATTATATATAATTCTCTTTATTTTACTAATATTACCATAGCCATTTTGGCTCAAGAAATTTCTCAAGTAGAGACTACATCTTTTTGAGTAGCAATGCTTGAAAACTCAGGAAGTTCTTTTAATCCTTTTTATGGTAAAGCAGTTGCTGAAGATTTTGTTGCAAAAAAGCAGTTGCGGAAGATTTTGTTGCAAAAAAAGCAGTTGCTGAAGATTCTAATGCTCAAAATGCAGTTGCTGAAGATTTTCTTGCAAAAAAAGCAGTTGCTGAAGATTCTGATGCTCAAAATGCAGTTGCGGAAGAAGCAATACATGAGATTTCTGATGACGACGATTACGATGATGACCCGTTTATATATATGATCCTTGTGATCAGGAATGGAACACATATCTACCTACCGAGATTTCTCCTGATTAGTATGATGATATGATATCACCATGCACGCTATATCTGATCATCACATCAGAGATGCTACACATGACATCTTCAAGATTTGACGATAAATGATTATCTGGATATGTGACAATGCGAGAAGCATTAGAATATGAAGATGTTTGGAGTTTTGCAAGAAGCATATGTAAAAATATATAATAAATTTATTATATATTTTTTTTATTTATATGAAATTATATTATTGGTAAGATTATATATAAATAATAATTTTATTATAATTTAACCTACATATCTGAGAATGCACCAACATGGGTTAAATAAACAGCCTGTAATAATAGAATCTGCTGTAGCTTGTGATACTTTAATGCTAAGTTTATCATTAGATTTAAATCTAATAGTTGCATTAATATTAATAGTATTAGTATCAGAATTATTAAATTGTTTCCACATTCTTGAATATACAATATTATCATTGTTTTTGTAAATATAGAGTATTACGTCTCCTTTGTTATTATAATTATTAATAGTAAAAGTGACTTGAGCTTCAATAGAGTATAAACCATCAAGTGGTAAATTAATACTTCCATCATTATTAATAGAAATATTTAAATTAGATTGTATAATTCCGCTAATTGTATTATAATTGATAATGGTAGAAGAAAAATTTAAATTGGATTCTGTAATTTCGTCATTTATATTAATTAAAGGAATATCCATATAAGAATCGTCATATTCAACTGAATCATAAATAATTGTATAAATATTATTATTTAATATATTTAGAGTATTAATTGTTTGTAAAAAAAGATATGGATTTTTTGAAATTATAGAACCAGAAGACTGAATATTTCCATTATCATTGACAATAAATTTTTTATTATTAATATTAATATTATTTCCATCAATTGTTAAAATACAATCTCTTGTAATATTATTCATTATATATATTTATAAAATTTATAAATATAAATTTTATAAATATATATAATATTACACAAATGATATTAAATATAATTTATATATATAATTTTATGATATATTATGATGTTATCATTAATATGTTTATAAAAAAATACACACTTTAGAAAAAATAATTATGATTATGATATTCAAATTGAATATCACAAAATATAAAATCTAATTTTACATGTGTAAGTTGTGGAGAAGAATTTGTTCTTCTGAATGTTGGTATATTTGTATTATTATAACATCTAAAACAATATTCATAATTATCAACAAAATTACATATATCCCAGTTATGACATATTGAACATTTATTTACTATTCCTTGTTTTTTAAATGTATCTTCATTATTAAATTTTTCATTAGAATTATTATTACATGAAAAATTATTTATATTATCAAAATCAACAAATGAACTTCTCAAATTTGATGATTTTGATGATGTTCTCGTATGTGTTGGAAATGTTGAATTAGATGATGTTCTCGTATGTGTTGGAAATGTTGAATTAAATGATGTTCTCGTATGTGTTGGAAATGTTGAATTAGATGATGTTCTCGTATGTGTTGGAAATGTTGAATTAAATGATGTTCTCGTATGTGTTGGAAATGTTGAATTAAATGATGTTTTTATATCTTTTTCTTTTGATTGAGTAAAAAGTTTTGATGTTTTTGATGTTGTTGAATCTTTTTCTTTTGTTTGAGTATTATTATTTTGTGATGTTGTTGAATCTTTTTCTTTTTCTTTTGTTTGAGTATTATTATTTTGTGATGTTGTTGAATCTTTTTCTTTTGTTTGAGTATTATTATTTTGTGATGTTGTTGAATCTTTTTCTTTTGTTTGAGTATTATTATTTTGTGATGTTGTTGAATTATTATTTTGTGATGTTGATGAATAATTATAAGATTTTTCTTTAGACAATGAAGTTAATAAGTCAATATTATGATATTTAGTATTATTAATATATTTATTTAGATTGTTAATTTTTAAGAAAATGTTGTTAAGGTTTGTAATATTTATTTGTATAAAGAGTGGTATTCTTGATAGGTGTGAAAAAATAATTTTATTTTGTTCAAATTTATCAGGATGGAATATTAGAATAGAGAATCTATAAATAATTTTCCAAAAATCTTTAAAATTTTCTACTTGTGTAATTAATTTTTGTTTATATTTAGTATATAAATTAGTAATATTATTATATATAATATTTATTTCTTGTATTGTTAATTGTGTTACACTTTGATCAGAAAAAATGATAATTAATTCTTCAAGTAGAGAATTTTTATCATTATTTGATAAAAGTTCCATTATGTATATAATTTAATATAAGAGTTATGGTAAAACATTAAATTTCATAATAATTATTAATAATTTTATTATTCAATTTTTTTTATACCATTATATAATAATTATAAGAATAATTTATGTTAAATATAATAATATATTATGCTTATAATTATTATATAATGGTATAAAAAAAAATTGAAATAATTAATTATTTAAGTATGATATTGAAATAATTAATACCATTAAATATTATAATTTATACATCAAGACAATACATATAATATTCAATTATGTCTATTAAAAATGAAGACATTGTAAATGTATGGTTAATGTTTTTGCTTAAACCAACATCAGAAAAATCTAAAAAATTATTAAAAGATATTAATGATGAGAGAAAGTTTTTAATTGAAAATTCTCTATATGATCAATACCCAGATTTCAAAGCTGATAATTATAAGTTTATTGTTTGGGCGATAAATACAAATTATTTTGATGATGAAAAATATAAAGTTGCAGCAACAACAATAAATCAAGTAAAAGTTTTATTAAATTACTTTTCAGAATTATCTGATATAAAAACAATAGAAGAAATATGTTCAGAAATAATAGAATATTTGATAAAAAATCCCGAAGAAATTAGAAATAGTGCAGCATATCATATAAGATTGGTTTTGTCATTTGTTGAAGATAAGAATAATTTTGAAAGACAAAAAAAATTTGCGAAATGTTTAAGTCAATGTTATTCAGAAATATATTCAGATTATGATTTTAATTTTTTTAATAATATAGTAAAAATCTAAATTATTATACACCACTATATCTTTTAGTCAAATGATGTTTTAAATTTATTTTTTTATTAAATTTTTAAAAAAAAATTGAATATTTTAATATATTGAATATTACTTTGTTTTTTACTAATACCGTAGCCATTTTGGCTCAAGTTTGTGTTTCAATCAGGCGACAATTATCTAAGCACAATGAATCGTGCTGCTAGTTCACCATGTTTTTGTCCTGCTGCGCCACATCAAGAATGTTTTGGTTTGCCACCAGTTTGGAATGGAAAAGGCAAAGGGAAAGGCAAAGGACAGTGGGGTTTTCAAAGCTTTCCACAAGAATGGGCGTCATCATCGGGACAATCTCCAGCCTTTTTCTTTGGGCAGCAGCAACAGCCACAATGGGTGCAAACTCAACACTTTCCCCAGCAGCTGCCACAATGGAGGCAAACTCAACACTTTCCCCCACCGCAGAGTCAAGCTCAGACTACGTTAGCTCACAGTGGTTTTAAACCACAGAAAAAAGAACCGTGTGAGTTTGGGAATTTCAAAAAACCCGTAATATATGAAAATATGCAGGTAGTATGTTGTTTTGCAGGCAATTGTGATGGGAAACACCCTCCTGATCATCATTTACGACGCAAAGCACATACTGATGGAAAGACCATTAGAATCTTGGAGAACCATCTCAATAAAACACATAAGGGAGAGCACCTCACATTTGACAAGGCTCTGATGATAAGCCTTGTAGATCTCCAAGACACGCCTATTACCGTTGATATGGTATGTGATTCCATAATGAAAATCACAACGGATCATTTAGACCATCCATGTCAAAATTTTCGAATTTTGAAAGCATGCAAATTTTTAAAGAGCAAAAAGATTGTTTTCGAGAAGCAGGAGGTAAAATCTTTTTTTGACAATTTCAAGAAGGCAAAAAAAGAAAAAGAGGAGGAAGAAGAGATTGTTGAGGAAGATGCAGAGGAAGAAGATGAAGATGCTGATGAAGTCACACCAGAATATAATGATGACGTTGATGAAGAGTTATTGCCTGTAAAAAGCTCCAAGAAATCGCATTTGGTAGATGCAAAAACAATGCAACTTGAAGCTGAAACAAGGCGCCTTAATGCAGAGGCTGAGAATCTAAAAGCACAGAATGATCTGATTAAAGCAAAAAAAAATTATGAAAAACTTCAGAAGAAATTTCAAAAGGATAATGCTCACCAAGCAGCAAGTAGTTCTCAGACTCCTTTTAATCCGGATGATCGCACAGAAAACGAATGCTCCGAAAGCAGCAAGTAGTTCTCAGACTCCTTTTGATCCGGATGATCGCACAGAATAAGATTACAGGGATATAGATGCCCTTTTGACATAGTATGAAATCTCTATTTATTTACCTAATTTTAGTTAAATAAATAATTAGTAAATATTTTACATTATAAATATAATATGTCATTTATAATCATTATTAAAATAATATTCATATTTGCATTTATTATTAAAAAAAATTGCATATTTAACAATTAAATAATTCATTATTAAAATAATTTTACCATAAATTATCAATTACAATATATTATTAAAAATTTTTACTCCTAATAGCTCTTCATACAAATGAAGAGACATAATAATCTTTTAGATAATAATAATTTAGATAATAATAATTTAAATAAAAAACAACGAAATTCACAATTATCATGTAGTTGTTATTGGTATACAATTGATGGACTTCAATGTTTTGAATGTATTAATAATAAAAAAAAAAATTTAGAAAAACATCTAACACCATTTATACTTCCAAAAAAAAATAATTATATAAAAATTAAAATTAAATGCAATGATAATTATGATAGTAAAAAATATTATATAATTTCACGATGGGAAAATTTCAATCAAACACATTGGCAATCTTCTTTTGATGATAAAAGAAAAGATAAATCATATTTTTGTTCTCAAATAAATGAAAAAATAAATATTGAACCATATGAAAAATCATATCCATATAAATTTAATCATGTATTAGAATCATGTAAAACAATTAATTCTGAAAATTTATATAAAACATTTATTTTAGAATCAAATACTAAATTTAATGATAATGAACATTATTATACTGTCTTAGAATGGAAATTATATGGATCTTGTTTATGTGATTCAAAATGTTATTTTGGTCATTGTCGATATGAAAATTGGAGTCAAGAGCGTTTATGGACATCTATTATTCTAAATAATAACTCTGAAGATATAATACTTAATGAAAGATATAATACTGCAAATATTTCTGAAAGTTCTACATCTTCACAATGTTCTACATATATTGATGACACAGAACTTTTAGAATTACATAATCCATCTTCTCAAAGTTCTAATTCTTTACCCGAAAGAATGTCTGAAACTTATGTGAGATCCCCTTCACCAATACCTAATCATATTTTTACTTATAAATCATTACCATTACAAAGAAATCATGAACATATACAACAACCATGTCCTGGAACTCCACCATGTGTATTTCCAAGAAATCATGAACATATACAACAACCGTGTCCTGCAACTCCTGCATGTGTATTTCCAAGAAATCATGAACATATACAACAACCGTGTCCTGCAACTCCTGCATGTGTATTTCCAAGAAATCATGAACATATACAACATCCGTGTCCTGGAACTCCTCCATGTGTATTTCCAAGAAATCATGAACATATACAACAACCGTGTCCAGGAACTCCACCATGTGTATTTCCAAGAAATCATGAACATATACAACAACCGTGTCCTGGAACTCCATCATGTGTATTTCCAAGAAATCATGAACATATACAACAACCGTGTCCAGGAACTCCAACTCCTGCATATATTCCAAGAAATCATGAACATATACAACAACCGTGTCCTGGAACTCCACCATGTGTATTTCCAAGAAATCATGAACATATACAACAACCGTGTCCTGGAACTCCACCATGTGTATTTCCAAGAAATCATGAACATATACAACGTCCGTGTCCAGGATCTCCGCCATATATATCTAATATATATATAGTTCCAAGAACTCCTGCATCATGTATATGTCCAACTACTCTATGAAACATATATCCTAATACCTATTGACAATATAAGACCTCCTACTCCCGCGAGTTTGTAAATTTGAAAGAATAGATTAATATAATTATATTTTTTTTTATATTTTTTTATACATTCTTTAAATAAACATTAAATATTTTACATAACAATATAACAAAAATATAAATTATTTTAAAAAAAATTGAATTATATATATATTATCATTAATTTATTTATATATATACCATAAAAAATTATATATATATATGCGAGAAAATTGTTCAATATTCAATTAAATTATACTATGTCTCTTAATGAAGAAGATATAAAAAATTGTGATAATGAAATAAATGAAGAAGATGTATTAAATAAGTATAAATATTTAAATTTTACAAATACAACAATAACAGCACATTATGATAATAATAAACGTATAAGATATTTTATAAATATGACATCAAATACAAATGGAAATAATGAAATTATATTTTTACATCATCCAACAAATGATTATTATAATAAGGATAAACTTAATACAGTTCAAAATATTAATAATTATCATAATAATAATAATAATAATAAAACAACACTAGTAAATTTATTTTCAACAGTAATAGATGGATTTGGAAGTGTTAATGAAAACAATTGTCGTTATTTTTTAAATGAAGACACTGATAAAAATTTTAATATGATAGAAAAATTAATGAAAACAAATAATTATTCAAGATGTATTATTGGATGTGGTCAAGTATTATTAAATGAAAAATTTAATATAAATGATAAAAAATGTAGTGAGAAGTTTATAGAATGTTATTATATTATATTATCATTACTTGAAAAATATAATATAAATATATTTTATAATAAAAGATTAAAAAATGGATTACCAAATTTACATGAGTTAGATTTTAATTATTTAAATCCAATTACAATAAATGAGATTAGATATATATTAGACAATATATAAATGAATGTTAATTATTTTATTAATTTTACTATAATAATTTCTAAATGTTGATTATTTTCTGCAAAATCACAAATCATCTTTAAATAATTTGGCCAATTTCCTCCAGCTCTGCAACAACCTATTTTATAAGGAAATAGAATAGTTGAATCTTTTTCTACATACTTACTTTCAGATAATTGTTTTAAACAAGATTCAAACCAATGTAATCTTAATTCATATGGTTCAAAATATATATCATGATCTTCAATCCATTTTTTTTCTCTTGCATACAATATATGATATTTATAATCATTTAATATTTTATCTGATGGTTTTAAATTAGAAAGTAAAAATTGTGAATAAAACCAAACTACTTCATTATCATTTCCACTATGCCATATATTTCCTGGCTCATCTAAAGAAATTCTTTCATATTTTTGTTTCTGTTCATTATAAATTTTAGATGAATAAACTCTCTTGTCATAAACTTTAGAATTAGGAATCTTAATTTCTATATATTCGGCGATACCGTTCGTTAAACCCTATCAAACCTTTATAAGTGTTGATAAATACTAATTATATATTAATATTTATTTTAAATAACAAATATAAACTTCCTTTATACTA
>Ga0214919_10001766_pt1 | contig 34872 bp, 32 predicted proteins | sample LL1503_MetaG_FD_177994 | JGI IMG/M metagenome (GOLD analysis project Ga0214919, IMG submission 177994) | Freshwater microbial communities from Lake Lanier, Atlanta, Georgia, United States - LL-1503 | ecosystem: Environmental > Aquatic > Freshwater > Lake | place: USA: Georgia | collected...
CATCTGATGCTCCAACTTTTTTGAGCTTGAATCCACCGCAAACTCCTGCAGAGAGTGTGGACAATGGGTAATTTTTCCTTAGCTCATAACCGAATTAGGGCCATGGTCTTTTTACTTGCTTTAGCGATGTTCCTATTTGGTTTGCGCTTGGTACAGGTGCAGGCAGTGCAGGCGGGGGATTACCGCATGCGTGCTGTGAATGAAATGGAAAATACAAAATCTCTTCCAGCCCCTCGCGGTGAAATAACAGATATCAACGGTGTGGCATTTGCTCGAAGTGTTGCTGCAACCAGCATTGTCGTGGACCAGACCCAAATTACAAACCCTGTTCGGGTTGCTAATTTCATTGCACCGATTCTTGATTTACCGGTTGCTCAAGTTCAAGCAAGCATCACCGGTAAGCGTAAATGGAATATGGTCTATCAAAATGCTAAGCCAGCGCTGTGGCAAAAGTTAACTCAATCAATTTCCGTGTTCAATTCACAGTACCCGGCAATGAGTCCAGATCGAATTATTGGCTTCTTCCCAGAGCGTGGTTATATCCGTGAATATCCCTCTGGCTCACTTATTGCCTCTTTAGTGGGTTTTGTTAATCGCGATGGTATTGGTGCAACAGGTCTTGAATCGAGTATGAATTCAACGATTTCAGGTGTTAATGGCAAATATTCATTTGCAAATGGTTACGGCGCAGAAATCCCAGGCTCTCAATCAGAGATTATTCCAGCGCAAACTGGTACCACTGTTCGTCTAACTGTTGAAAGAGATATCCAGTGGGTTGCATCGCAAGCCATCTCTGATGCCGTTAAGGCATCTCATGCAATTAGTGGAACTGTCATTGTGATGGATCCAAAGACTGGTGAAATCTTAGCGCATGCAACTGCGCCAACTTTTAATCCCAACAACACCTCTAAAGTTGCACTGGTAGCTATGCGCAATCCTTCAGTTCAAGATGTCTATGAACCGGGTTCAACGGGCAAAGTAATGACTTTAGCAGCAGCGATTGAAGAAAAGAAAGTAACTCCAGAGACACTCATTACTGTTCCGTATGCACTCAAGCGCTCCACCAAGGTTTTTCATGATCACGAAAGGCATGCAACCCAGCACTTGACTACCGCAGGGGTATTAGCTGTTTCCAGTAATACAGGTTCAATTCAAATTGGTGAACTCTTATCTCACGATACTTTCTATGACTATTTGACTAAATTTGGCGTTGGGTCAAAAACCGGTTCAGGTCTACCTGGAGAATCTCGCGGAATTCTTCCAAAAGTAGCAGAATGGTCTGGGACATCTGCACCAACAATGGCATTTGGACAAGGCTATTCACTCACCGCTATGCAGGCCACAAGTATTTTTGCAACCATTGCCAATGATGGAATACGAGTATCGCCAACTGTTATTGCAGGTACTCGTGATGCAAGTGGAAACTTTACGCCAGCACCAGGGCGCACAAGCCAGCGCGTGATAAGTGCAGAGACTGCACAAACCATGCGCTTGATGATGGAAAGTGTTGTTTCCGGAAATGGAACTGCGCCAACTGCAGCTATTGCGGGTTATCGTGTTGCAGGCAAAACCGGTACAGCACAGCGTATTGATGATACGTGCGGTTGCTACCGTGGGTACACAGCCTCGTTTATTGGTTTTGCTCCAGCAGATAAGCCAGCATATGTAATCAGTGTGACCATTCAAGATCCAAAGGGCCTGCACTGGGGCGGGGCATTGGGTGGACCAGTATTTAAGAAAGTAATGTCCTTTGTTTTGCAAAGTCGCCACATCGCTCCAACTGGCACAACATTTGTGCCAATCCCGTTGAATGAAAAAGCTTTAGCAATGAAGAAGGCCCAGGATGCAACGGCCAATAACTAACCTCCAGAAAAAACTCTCAGCGCTTTGCGCCATAGTTGGCGCTCAATCTTCTTCAAATAATTTGGATGACATTGAAGTCAGTGGAATCGCCCAAGCAAGTAATGCAGTTTTACCTGGAGATCTTTTTATTGCCCTGCCTGGTGATAAGTTTCATGGAGCGCAATTTGCTGCCGATGCTATTTCGCGTGGGGCAGTTGCAGTTCTCACAGATGCCAAAGGTGCAAAAGATATAGATAGTGTTCCAGTACTCATTTGCGCTAATCCTCGCAGAGCTGCCGGTATTGCAAGTGCTTGGTTCTATTCCGAACCAATGCGCGATCTATATAGCATTGGTGTTACAGGGACAAATGGCAAAACTACAGTCACTACTTTGTTACACCAAATTATGACCGCTGCTGGCCGAGACAGTGGATTAATCGGAACAGTTGAAACTCGCATCGGGGTGGAGAGCATTGCTAGTAAGCGCACTACCCCGGAGAGCTCTGATTTACAAGCTTTATCTGCGGTTATGCGTGAGCGCCACATGCGAAATCTGATCATGGAAGTCTCAAGTCATGCAATAACGCTAGAGAGAATTCGCGGAAGTCACTTTGCAGTCGTTGGATTTACTAATCTCTCACAGGACCACTTAGATTTTCACAAGAATATGGAAGATTACTTTGCTACAAAAGCTAATTTATTTACCTTTGAGTATGCTGATTTAGCAGTTATCAATGTAGATGATTCCTATGGAAAGCGATTAGCTGCACAAACCGAGCTTCCTGTTGTTACTGTGTCGCGATTAGATACAACTGCCACTTGGCACTTTGCATCCATAACCTCAGATTACATTGGTGCTTCAGTTTCTATTCGAGGTAGCGGCGGCATTCTCATTGAAGGTAAGACAGTACTTCATGGTGGCTTTAACTATGACAATCTCCTCATGGCAGTTGCCATTGCAGTAGAAAGTGGAGTTGATCCCATCGATATCGCTTCAATCTTGCCATCGCTCAGAGGTGCAGCTGGCAGATTAGAAGGAGTGCGGCTTGGGCAAAATTTCACAGCCCTAGTTGATTACGCTCATTCACCAGATGCGGTAAAACGCGTATTAGAAACCGCGGCAGAGATAGCAGATGGCAATGTCATAGCAGTCCTTGGTTGCGGCGGAGATAGAGATAAAACGAAGCGCACTCTGATGGGCCAGGCCCTTCATAATGGGGCAGATATAGCGATTTATACAAGTGATAACCCGCGTTCTGAAAGAGCTGAAGACATTCTGGTTCAAATGGTTTTAGATATAGATGTGGTTCCACCGAGTGAAGTAATCGTTGATAGAGCACAAGCCATTCGAACTGCGGTCAATCTTGCACAAGCTGGCGATGTTGTGATGGTTTTAGGAAAGGGTCATGAGAAAGGCCAGGAGATTAATGGACAGGTGCATGAATTTGATGATCGTATTGAATTAGCCAGGGCGATTGAAGATAAGAAATGATCACTTTAACCGCAGGAGAAATAGCCCTATTAGTGGGGGGAGAGCTTTATTGCGATAGGGATTTGCTCATTTCAAAAGCGCCGGTTTTTGATTCACGTTTAGCTACGCCTGGTTGTTTCTTTTTAGCACTCAAAGGTGATAGTGCTGATGGTCATGATTTTGCTGCCGATGGCTATCGAAATGGGGCGATGTTTTCATTAACAAGTTATCGAATTGATGGGCCATGCATTGTCGTTGCTGATGTGCTTGAGGCTTTATCTATCCTGGCAGCCTTTATTAGAAAGCACTTGGATAAACTAGTAGTCATTGGCATCACAGGATCTCAAGGAAAGACAAGTACCAAGGATCTATTGAAACATATGTTAGGTGCAGTTGGTCCAACCGTTGCACCATCAGGTTCATTCAATAATGATTTAGGTTTGCCAATAACATTACTTGAGTGTGATGATCGCACTCGTTTTTGTATTCTTGAAATGGGTGCTCGACATATAGGTGATATTGCTCGTTTGTGTGAGATTGCAAAGCCAAATATCGGTGTTGTTTTAACTGTCGGATCTGCCCATATTGGAGAATTCGGTTCCCGCGAGATTATTGCAAAGACCAAAGGTGAACTCATTGCTTCACTAGATAAAGATGGTATTGCCATTCTTGGTACTTATGATGAGTTCACACCCAAGATGGCAGCCCTGCATCAAGGTCAGGTAATTCTCTTTGGCGAAAAAGCAGATATTCAGGTAAGAGCTGCCGATATAGAAATACGGGAAGGGCGAGCACACTTTGATTTAGTAACACCAGATGGTAGAGATGCTGTGGGTATGCGTGCAGTTGGAGCACATCAAGTAATGAACGCTTTAGCGGTTGCAGCCGTTGGGACAGCGCTATCGCTGCCGCTGGAGTTAATCGCAAGCTCTTTATCAACTGCAGAAGTATCTAGTAAGTGGCGCATGGAACTGCATGAAATTGGGGATCTATTGATTATTAACGATGCCTATAACGCTAATCCAGAATCTATGAGTGCAGCGATGCGCTCTCTCGTGCTCTTTGCCCAAGAACGTGGTGGTTCTTCATGGGCATTTGTTGGAAAGATGAATGAACTTGGTCAGACACAAGCGCCAGCCAGCGCTGCAATTGGCGCTCTTGCGCTTGAATTAGGAATTGATCATTTAGTTGAAATTAATGCTCCTGAGTATGGAGAACCTGCTGGCACAATGCAGGTTCATCAACGAGCCAGCATTGAGTCAGCAGTGGATTTAGTGGATTACTTTGCACCAGGTGATGTTGTTTTAGTGAAGGCATCTCGTTCCCAAGGTTTTGAAGTTCTCGCAGAATCATTAGAGCGTGCGTGGAGAGAAAAGAGTGGGGTAGATTCATGAGACAGATCCTTATCGCAGGGGCTTTGGCTCTGGCCTTTGCTCTCTTTGGCACAAAAGCTTTGATTCGAATTCTTGCTGCTCGTGGTTATGGGCAGATTATTCGAGACGATGGACCATCAACACATAAAACAAAGCATGGAACGCCAACTATGGGCGGCATCATATTTATTCTCGCAGCAATATTCGGTTATCTCATGGCTCACCTTCTCACCGGAACACCAACGACGGCTTCGGCTCTATTAGTCATCGGCTTAGTCATCGGCTTAGGCTTTATTGGTTTTTTAGATGACTGGCTTAAAGTTTCACGGCAAAACTCTCGAGGCCTTAAGGGACGTTACAAACTTCTAACTCAAGCCTTATTAGCTGGTGTCTTTGGTTATGCAGGTCTGCAGTTTGCCGATCAATACACACTTACTCCTATTTCTCAGTACCTATCAACTGTTAAAGAAACCTCAATCTACTTAGGTACGGGCTTCGTAATTGCTTTTGTGATTTTGATGGTGATGTCGGCAAGTAATGGCGTGAATCTAACTGATGGTTTAGATGGTTTAGCAACGGGTGCAACCATCATGACTTTTCTAGCCTTTGTATTAATCGGGGTATGGGAGTTTGGTCAAAGCTGCACAATCGATACAATCACAACAACTAACTGTTATCAGGTACGAGACCCACTTGATTTAGCCGTTCTAGCTGCAGCTTTTGCTGGAGGTTGCACAGGATTTTTGTGGTGGAATACGGCCCCAGCCAAAATAATTATGGGCGATACCGGTTCACTAGCCCTAGGTGCTGCTATAGCTGGCTTTGCAACCACGCTTCGTGTTGAACTCCTATTAATTCCACTGGGTGGTCTCTTTGTCATCGTGACAATGTCAGTAGTGATTCAGACCTTGTACTTTAAAATCAGCGGAGGTAAACGGGTATTTCGAATGGCACCGCTGCACCATCACTTTGAATTAAAGGGTTGGGCTGAGATAACCGTTGTTATTCGCTTCTGGATAATCGCCGGCCTCAGTGTTGCTGGCGGTCTGGGTCTGTTTTATGCACAGTGGGTAGCTAAGTAGTAAATATGCCACTCTCTTTTAATGGCCAGAGAATTCTCATTCTCGGCGCAGGTCTGACAGGAAGTGCGGTTGCCCGCTCACTTGCAAAAAGAGGTGGTGATCTGACTCTTGCTGATGAAAACCCATCGGTCACATCTGATTACCCAGTGATACATGCGAACAATGTTCTTATCCAGGATTTTGATTGCGTTGTAATTTCACCTGGGTGGCGCCACGATCACCCTTTAGTGATTGCTGCCCACGATGCGGGCTTGCCTCTGCTTAATGAAGTTGATTTGGCGTGGCAGATTAAGAGTGAGATTGCACCGGGGCAAAAGTGGCTAGCAGTAACGGGAACAAACGGTAAGACAACAACTGTTGAAATGGTTGCGGCGATGTTAGAGAGCGGTGGAGTTAAGGCAACTGCGTGTGGCAATGTGGGCCAGACGGTCATTGAGGTTGTGGATCGCAGTGATGCTTATGAGGTACTGGTTTTAGAGCTGTCCTCATTTCAACTACATTGGGCACAACAAGCACAATTTGTGGCAAGTGCCATCTTAAATATCGCCGATGATCACATAGATTGGCATGGAAGTTTTGATGAGTATGCACAAGCTAAGATCACAATCTTAGATCGCGCATCCACAGCTATTCTCAACGCAGATGATGGTGAAATAGTAAAGCGCACCAGCCATTGGCAAGGCCACAAAGTTTTTTACACCCTAGATACACCAGCGCCAGGTGAAATTGGATTAGTAGAAGAGCTCCTAGTGGATCGGGCCTATGTTGAGGACCCTCAAGAAGCATCTATGTTTGCTGAATTGGCTGAAGTCAAACCCATGATTGCCCACAATGTCTCTAATACTTTGGCTGCAGCAGCACTTGCCCGAAGTGTTGGTGTTTCTCATGAGGATATCCGCTCAGCAATTAAGGGCTTTAGACCAGGTCGCCATCGAATCGAAACTATTCTTTCTGCTGATTTGATTAACTGGGTTGATGATTCAAAAGCTACGAACCCACATGCTGCAACTGCTTCTCTGCTCTCATATGAATCAGTGGTGTGGATTGCAGGGGGATTAGCTAAGGGTGCACAGATGGAAGAGCTCGTGGAGCGCACGTCAAAGCGGATTAAAGCTGCGATTTTGATCGGCGCCGATAGAGCTTTAATTGAAGCTGCACTCATTAAGTATTGTCCTGAAGTTCCACGCGTTCTCATCGATGGTGATTCATCTGATGAGCTCATGGAAAAAGCTGTCACTGCTGCTCAGGGCTTTGCCCAAAGCGGTGACACAGTTCTCTTAGCACCTGCCTGTGCATCAATGGACCAATTTATCTCCTATGCCGATCGAGGAGATCGCTTTGCTGCTGCGGTCAAAAAGGTTGTGGGTAAATGAAAACACAAAAGCGCAGCGTTCTATTTTCTCGCCCCATTAATCTTTATTACATGCTCGTTGGCAGCACCTTAGCATTGAGTATTTTTGGTCTCATTATGGTCTTCTCTGCTTCATCCATTTACTCTCTGGAAAATAAGGGCGCCACCTGGGCCATTCTCTTTCGCCAACTAATCTTCCTAGTCATAGCTATTCCCATGGCTTGGGCGTTTTCACGTTTCTCTATAGCACGGTGGAGATTGCTGGCTCGCTTTGGTGTCCTTGCATCTGTTGGGTTATTAGTAGTTGTCCAAATCCCTGGAGTTGGTAAGAGTGTGAATGGAAATCACAACTGGATTTCACTTGGTTTTGTCGATGTTCAACCCAGTGAAATTGCCAAGTTTTTAATGATTATATGGGCAGGTTCAATTCTAGCCAGACGTGAGCGCGCAGGAGATATACAAGCCAATGTTCTCAAACTCATTGCACCAGCATTTTTACTCTGTATTGCATTAGTTCTACTTGGAAAAGATTTAGGAACGGCCTCAGTGTTTGCCTTTGTATTGGCAGGAATGCTGTGGATCTCAGGCGTACATCTGAAACTATTTGCAGCAATATCAGCTGTAGGCTTTTTAGGAATTGCCGCTCTTATTCTCTCTGCTCCCTATCGTATTGCCCGATTTTCTGTTTTTCTCAATCCTTTTGCCGAAGAACAATACAAATCAGTGGGTTGGCAGCCAGCTCACAGTCTCTTAGGTTTAGCTAGCGGTGGGTTATTTGGTGTGGGGCTTGGTGCTAGCCGTCAAAAATGGGGAAATCTTCCTGAAGCTCACACCGACTTTATCTTCTCGGTTATTGGTGAAGAGCTTGGCCTCTTTGGAACTATCGCAACTTTGTTCTTACTTTCGATTTTGCTCTTTTCAATATTCAAAATTGCACTACGAGCTCATGATCCGATGGCGCGCTATGTGTGTTCTGGGATTGGTTGTTGGATTGGTATTCAAACTGTGCTCAATATTGGCTCTGCAATCAGCGTTCTTCCAGTAGTGGGTGTAACTTTGCCATTACTTTCTTATGGAGGTTCTGCTTTGATCGCGACGTATATGGGAATCGCCTTTGTTATTGGGGCAGCCCGTAGAGATCCAGCGATTTATCAAGAGTTAGAAAAAGCAGGATTACCAAAATGGCTTCGATAGTTCTAGCTGGCGGTGGCACCGCCGGCCATATAGAACCGGCATTGGCTGTGGCACGGGTATGGAAGAGTGAGCATCCAAAAGATGAAATTACTTTTTTGGGTACTGCTCAAGGTTTGGAAAATACTTTAATTCCAGCCGCAGGTTATCCTGTTAGAAACATTGTGAAGGTTAAAATTTCAAGAAAACCTTCACTGACGTGGGCTCGAATCCCATATGATTTGATTGCATCAGTGAAAATATGCCATGGCGTATTAAAAGGGGCTGATGTACTTATTGGCTTTGGTGGTTATGTGAGTGCTCCTGCATATATCGCCGCACGCATTCTTGGCGTGCCCACAATAATTCATGAAGCTAATGCAAAGCCTGGGTGGGCTAACCGACTCGGAGCGCTATTTACTCCTTATTTAGCGGTTGCACATGGAGTCAATTCCGGAAGATTTAGTGATGCCTTAATTACAGGATTACCACTTCGAGGTGATGTCTGCGATGCATTACAAGCAGCTAAGGCTGATTGGCCCACTGCTCGAACACGAGCTAAAACCCGTTTGGGGTTTAATGCATCGCAACCGCTAGTTTTTGTGATGGGTGGTTCACAAGGCTCTGTTGCAATAAATACCGTGATTGAGCAATGCGTAGATATGTTTTCACGTAAGGATATAGCGCTGATGCACTCAGTCGGTCGTGCCAATAGTGTGCCAGATGCCTCCAACCTTTATCGCCCAGTGGCATATGTAGATAACATGGCAGATGCCTATTTAGCCGCTGATCTCATTATCGCTCGTAGTGGGGCAGTAACGTGTGCCGAATTTAGGGCCCTTGGCCGTTACGCTCTTTTTGTGCCCCTGCCAATTGGAAATGGAGAACAGTTCCACAATGCACGGGGATTGGTTGCCGCAGGACGCGCAGAGGTAATCGATCAAAGAGATTTTACTGCTACATATCTGCAATCCCATATTGATGCACTTCTTGTAACGAGTAGCTCTGCACCGATTGAAGGCTCTTCACTTGATGCTGATGCTGCTCAAAAGATTGCCGCTTTGGCACAGCATGCTTTGGAATCTCGATGAATAAACCAACTGTGAAGAGTTTGCTTGGTAAGAGGATTCACTTTATTGGTATTGGTGGCGCAGGTATGAGTGGATTAGCTCGAATCTCACTGTCCCATGGAATCACAGTGAGCGGTTCCGATGCTAAGGATTCTTCCGTTGTTAAGGCTTTGCAAGCTCTCGGTGCGAGAATTTCAACGCAACATGCCGCTCATAACGTTGATGGCGCAGATTTAGTTGTGTATTCCACTGCAATTTCGCCCTCCAATCCAGAACTCGTTCGTGCTCACGAGTTAAAGTTGAAGGTTCTCACACGTGCTGGTGCCCTATCAATACTGATGTCTGAATCTAAAAGTATTGCCGTGGCGGGCACACACGGTAAAACGACAACTTCTTCTATGATGGCTGTTGCCCTGCAAGCATGCGGAGCTGACCCATCTTTTGCAATAGGTGGAACAATTACCGCATCAGGTTCTAATGCTCATCGCGGTACGGGAGAAATCTTTGTTGCAGAGGCTGATGAGTCAGATGGATCATTTATTGAGTATCACCCCTTTGCGGCAATCGTTACAAATATTGAACACGATCACGTTGACTTCTTTGCAACAGCACAAGATGTGGCTGATGCATTTAGAGATTTTGCAGCCACAATCAAGCACGATGGTTTCCTCACATACTGCGCAGATGATGAAGGCGCACAAGCTTTAGCGTTGACTGTGACTTCCTGCGCATTAATCTCATATGGCACGGGTAATAATTGTGATTTGAAGTTAGATGCCATTGAGTTGGAGGCGATGGGTTCAAGGGCTCGTGCTATTTGGCGGGGTAAAGTTGTTGGATTCATTGAACTTCAAGTACCTGGCCATCACAACTTACTCAACGCTGCAGCAGTCCTTGCTACTGGGTTAAATCTTGGCTTCCCAGCCCCAGAATTACTTACAGGGCTAGCTGTTTTCAGAGGCACCGGTCGTCGCTTTGAACTTAAAGGGACCGTGCATGGAATTAGAGTCATTGATGACTATGGGCACCACCCAACAGAAATTGATGTGACGTTACAGGCAGCGCGCCGTTATGCAGGAGATGGGCGTGTGATTGTTATTTTTCAACCACATCGTTACTCAAGGACTCAAGCATTTTATTCTGCCTTTGCAAAGGTTCTCGACATGGCAGATCGCGCGATAGTTCTAGAGGTCTATGCCGCTAGCGAAAAACCAATCCCAGGTGTGACCTCACGCTTGATTACCGATGCTATGAACCATGGGGAGTACATCCCAAACTTCATTGAAGTGACGGATTCAGTAATTGATTCAGCCCAACCACAAGATGTGATTATCACCCTTGGGGCAGGGGATGTGAGTTCACTTGCCCCCATCATTGTTGACGGACTGAGCCGTCGCTTTGCATAGATGAAAAACAAAAAGCTCATCGCACTAAGTGCAATTCTAATCTTGGTAATCGCCTCTTATGTACTGGGTTGGTCAACTCTCTTTACAGTGAGTTCGGTTGAAGTAAAGGGTACAGATCAGTACCTACCCCAAAATGTTCAAGTGGGAGAAAAGCTAGCACGTGTAGAACCTCGAGCGGTTGCAGCTGCCTATGAGAAATTTGCTTTTGTCCGTGATGCTCAAGTGAGTCGAAATTGGATATCGGGAAAAGTAACTATTGAAATCACCACACGAACTCCCATTGCAATCTTTAATAATCAGTTCATTGATGAATCTGGAAAGGTATTTGAGATCAAGGCACCCGTGCCTGCCTCCTTGCCACAGATTCAAGCGGCCGACGTTGAGATTGCTGTTGCTGCGGCAGAGTTTTTGACATCTCTGCCAGATGAGATTCGCTCGAATCTTATGATTCTCAAAGTCAGAAGTTCTGGGTCCTATGTCTTAGAAGTTGAGGTGAAAGGCCGAAAGGTCGAAGTGCGTTGGGGATTTGCAACTGATAATGCATTGAAAGCTAGGGTTTATAAGGCTTTATTGGCACAACCTGACAATGCACAGTTAAAACGGATGGATCTTTCTGCACCACATGCACCTATTGTTAAATAAATAATTTTCACGACACAATAAATAATTCATGTCGGTGTTTGATAAAGAGCCTTGCGCACTTTACTTTCACCTTATAGAAAACGTTGAATAATAAGGCTCAAGTAGAGGTTTATGGTTCACAAGGAGGATACACGTGGCTTCACCGCAGAATTATTTAGCAGTCATCAAAGTAGTTGGCATTGGTGGCGGTGGAGTAAATGCAATTAATCGCATGATTGATGTTGGACTCAAAGGTGTTGAGTTCATTGCAATAAATACTGATGCACAACATTTATTAATGAGCGATGCAGATGTGAAATTAGATATTGGTAGAAAAACCACACGTGGTCTTGGTGCTGGTATGGCTCCAGAAAAGGGTCGTGAAGCAGCCCTTGATCACGCAGATGATATTGAAGAAATCTTGCGTGGGGCAGATATGGTTTTTGTCACCGCAGGAGAGGGTGGCGGAACAGGAACAGGGGCAGCACCTATAGTTGCAAAGATTGCTAGAGATATTGGTGCCCTGACTATTGGTGTTGTTACTCGTCCATTTTCCTTTGAAGCAAAACTGCGCTCTGCTCAAGCCGATGTTGGCATCGAAGCTTTGCGTACTGAAGTTGACACACTTATTGTTATTCCAAATGATCGCTTGCTGGCAATCTCAGATCGCACAATCACTTTGGCTGATGCATTCAAGAGTGCAGATCAAGTCTTACTCTCCGGAGTTCAAGGTATTACCGAAATAATTACTCAGCCTGGATTAATTAACTTGGATTTTGCTGATGTGAAAGCAGTTATGGCAGGAGCAGGTTCTGCTCTCATGGGAATCGGTTCTGCACGAGGAGAAAACCGTGCACTACGTGCTGCAGAGTTAGCTATCTCATCACCTCTTCTCGAGGCATCAATTGATGGCGCTATGGGTGTATTGCTTTCAGTTTCAGGTGGATCAGATCTTGGTTTGTTTGAAGTTAATGAGGCATGCGAATTAGTTCAATCAGCTGTCCACCCAAATGCAAAGTTTATTTTCGGAACAACGATCGATGATGCCCTCGGTGATGAAGTGCGTATCACCGTAGTTGCAGCTGGTTTCGAAGGCGGTGAGCCTCGAAAGGTCGCTACTCCCGTTATTGATGCTGCCACATTGGGTGGTGTTTCTAACCCAATCCCAAGCAATGACCCAATCTCCGTTGCACTGGATTTAGATGCTGAGCCAACTCCACGTCGCCGAGTTACTTTTGAAGAGCTCGTGGCCGAGGATGAGATCGACGTTCCAGACTTTATGAAGTAAGGGCGATTGCCTAGCGTTTTTACTACTAGGCGCAACGGCGCAAGCCTTGCGCCCTATGACTCGTTGAACTTAGCCCAACACGTTGGTGATGATGCCAAAACTGTTGCGACTAATCGTCGACTTTTATCGATGATAACTGGGCCAGTTCAATTTATGAATCAGGTACATGGCGATGAAGTAATTGAAATAAAGGCTATTGGCGATGACCCAACGTGTGATGCATTGATTACCTGTGAGCCAGGAATTGCGCTAGCGGTGATGGTTGCAGATTGCATTCCACTTTTGCTCTCATCTTCAACGGTAGTTGGAGCAGTCCATGTTGGTAGGCGCGGACTCATGAATTCAGTTGCACTCAAAGCAGTGCAAGCTATGAGAGAGCTGGGGGCAGATCGCATCCATGCCCAGTTGGGTGCATCGATTTGTGGTCGGTGCTATGAAGTCCCACAAGAGCTAGCTGATGAAGTGATTGCTAAGCATCCGGCAGCGTCGTCTCTGACAAATACTTTAACGCCAGCCTTGGATTTACCTAAAGCACTTATTGCTGATCTTGTAGCTAACGGGCTTTCTTATGAAGCCTCACCAATATGCACTCTAGAAAATGATGATTACTTTTCTTATAGGCGCCATAACATCACAGGCAGAAACGCAGGTGTGGTGTGGCTATAGATCGCAGGAGTGAGATTGCAGGTAATTTAGAGGCGGTTCGTGAGCAGATATCAAAGGCTGCCGAAAGCGCTGGAAGGTCAGTGGATGAAATAACTCTCATTGCAGTTACCAAGACCTTTCCAGCCAGTGATGTTGTGATTTTGAAAGATTTGGGGGTGCATGATTTTGGCGAGAACAGAGATTCAGATGCATCGCCAAAGGCGGCAACAATCTCGGGCAGATGGCATTTTCAAGGTCAGATACAAAGCAATAAGCTTAAGTCAATTACCCAGTGGGCCAACGTTATCCATTCATTAGATGAGGTTCGACATTTTGAAGTGATTGAGAAAACCGCTCCTCATGCTTTAGATATTTTTTGTCAGGTTTCACTAGATGCAGCAGCAGGACGCGGGGGAGTAAGTGAGCAAAAGCTCTATGAATTGGCTAGGGAGATTGAAAAATCGCCCACACATAGACTTCAAGGACTGATGGCAGTTGCCCCATTAGGGGTTGATCCTTCCATTGCATTTTCCAAATTATCAGCCATTCATAAGGCTTTTATGGCTGATTTTCCAAGGGCCAATAAGTTATCAGCTGGCATGAGTGGGGATTTTAAAGAGGCGATTGCCCATGGTGCGACACATATTCGGATAGGGAGCCAAATCCTGGGTTCGCGCTAGGGCTACAGGTACCGTTTACCTATGGCTAATGCACTCAAGCGTGTCGCGAACTACTTAGGTTTGATGGACGACCCAGAATTTGATACACCACATGCCGCAACAACTTCTGCAGTGACGACATCGGGCGATGTGCGCATTAAGCCGCGATCACCTCGACCAATCTCTTCAGTCGTTGCTACCTCTTCAGTAGAGGTAGCACCACAGTTAGATTTACCTGTCCTCGATCGCATCGTCACATTGCACCCACGTTTTTATAACGAGGCCCGCACAATCGGTGAACATTTTCGTTTAGGCAATCCAGTCATCATTAATTTGACTGATATGGATGAGTCAGAGCACAAGCGTTTAGTTGACTTTGCAAGTGGACTTGCCTTCGGTTTGCACGGAACGATAGAGCGGGTGACAAAGAAGGTATTTCTTCTCTCACCTGCCAATGTTTCAATCGATGTTGAAGATAAGTCAGCAGCAGCGCAAGCAAGTTTCTTCAACCAGAGCTGATTTCAGTGCGCATCGGAGCGTTATTAGCTAACGTCCTGCAGTTATTTCTCTTTGCTTTACTAATTCGACTAATACTTGATTATGTTCGCATGTTTGCGCGCAACTGGCGACCAAAAGGTATTGGTCTTATGTTTGTTGAACTCATCTATGGCATCACCGATAAACCAATGCGCTTTGTTGGTCGCTATATTCCACCACTTCGCTTAGGCGCAGTAAGCTTAGATTTAAGCTTTATTGTTCTCTTTTTTGGAGTGCAATTACTGATGGGACTAGTTAGCCAACTTTAGTAAGTGTGAGCGCAATACCAAGCTCATTATCTTCAATTGAAAGTGTTGAGTCTTGAACCATAGATAGTGCCAACACTTCATCCTTGATATGTCTTTCTTCGCTGGCGATAGCTGCAGCAATTTCAGCGCCGGCATTCCATGTCACATCGATGCGATCTGAGATTTCAAAGCCATCACTTTTTCTGCGCTCTTGAATAAAGCGAATCACCTCGCGCACATGGCCTGCTGAAATCAGTGCAGGGGTGAGCTCTAGATCAAGGGCCACGCTTTCACCTTCATGGGAGGCCACCATCCAGCCACTTTTTGGCACCTCTGTGATGACAAGGTCATCCAGTGCAATTTCCCAACTTCCTAGCTGTGTTGTTCCAGAGGCACGTAGCGTCTTAACCAACGTTGTGGCATCACTTGCAGCAATTGCTTGAGCAATCTCTTGCACGGCTCCTCCGTATTTTGCGCCAAGAGATTTGAAATTCGCTTTGAGTGAGATATCTACTAAATCCCCATCTGCACTTGCTATATCGTGCAGGTCCATCACATTGAGTTCATCTGCTATCTGTTCACGCATTTGCTCAGGCAAAGCCGCCCAACCACTTGCTGCAATGAGGGCACGCCCCAAAGGTTGGCGAATCTTAATCCCAGATTCGGCGCGTGAAGCACGTCCGAGCTCAACAATGCGGCGAGTAAGCCCCACTTGCTTTCCAAGTTCTCGATCAATGACAGCTGGATCGGCTATTGGGAAATCTGAGAGATGGACTGAAATAGGTGCGCTTTTATCGACTGGGATAACTAGCTCTTGCCAGACCTGTTCGGTAATAAAGGGAACCATGGGAGAGAGCAGTTGAGTTAAAGTGATTAAGCACTCATGAAGTGTTGAAAGCGCACTGGCATCTCCATCCCAGAATCTGCGTCGTGAACGGCGCACATACCAGTTTGAGAGATCAACGATAAATCTAGCAAGTGCGCGTCCTGCAATCTGTGAATCAAAATCAGTAAGTGCCGCATCTACTTCTTCAATTAGAAGATTGAGTTCAGAGATAATCCAGCGATCCATGAGTGGTCGATCTGTGATCATTGTGCGCTGGCTCAAATCAAAGTGTGACGCTTTGGCATAGAGAGCATGGAAAGAAACAGTGTTCCAATAGGTAAGAAGAGTCTTGCGCACCACTTCATTAATAGCATCATGTCCAACTCGACGCGCAGCCCACGGAGAGCCTGCAGCCAACATGTACCAACGAACCGCATCTGCGCCATGTTGATCCATAAGGGCGATTGGTTCTAAAACATTGCCCAAATGCTTACTCATCTTGCGGCCATCCTTATCAAGGATATGACCTAAGCAGAGCACGGTTTTATATGAAGATTTATCAAAGACCAAAGTGCCAATAGTCATGAGTGTGTAGAACCAGCCACGTGTTTGATCGATAGCTTCGCAAATAAAGTCAGCAGGATAAGACTCTTTGAACTTTTCAACAGAGCCTTCCTTGTGCGGATATCCCCATTGGGCAAATGGCATAGCACCGGAGTCATACCAACAATCGATAACTTCTGGCACGCGCACCATCATGCAATCACACTCAGAACATGCAAAAGTGATCTCATCTACAAATGGGCGGTGTGGATCTAACTGTGAAAGCTCTCGGCCAGCAAGTGCACCTAACTCAGCGAGTGAATCAACACAGAGTTCATGTTTGTTGTCACAGCGCCAAATTGGCAGGGGGGTGCCCCAATAACGATTGCGCGAAAGCGCCCAGTCGATGTTGTTATTGAGCCAATCTCCATAACGACCTTCTTTAATTGTCTCTGGATGCCAATCAGTCGCAGCATTTTCGCGAAGCAACGCATCTTTAATTGAAGTGGTACGGATATACCAGGATGGTTGGGCGTAATACATCAACGGTGTGTGGCAGCGCCAACAATGAGGGTATGTGTGCTCATATGGTTGGTGCTTATAGAGAACACCACGTGCCTTGAGCTCTTTTACTAATAACTTGTCAGCATCTTTAAAAAAGATTCCACCCACAACTCCCACCTCTTTCAGGAAGTGACCATCAGGTGCGATGGGGTTAACAACGGGCAATCCATACGCACGGCACACTGCTAAGTCATCGGCACCAAAAGCTGGGGATTGATGTACTAAACCAGTTCCATCTTCAGTTGTTACATATGTGGCAAGCACAACATAGTGCGAATCAGGAATCTCTACGAAATCAAAGGGACGCTTATATGCTGTGCGCTCTAGCTCTCTGCCCAGCATTTTCTTGAGAATCTTCTTCTCGCCCTTAACACTTTCAAGCAGCGCCTCGGCAACGACCAGTACTTCGCTAACGTCATCGACAGTTACTTCAACGGCTACATAATCAACCTCTGGATGAACTGCAATTGCCGTGTTGGAAACTAAGGTCCACGGAGTCGTTGTCCACACCAGGAAACTGGCGTTGAGTGTAACTAGTTCACCTGAAGTAATGGGAAAGCGAACATAGACTGAAGGATCCGTAACGTTTTCATACCCTTGAGCTAATTCATGATCTGATAGTCCAGTGCCACAGCGCGGGCAATATGGTGCAACGCGATGATCTTGAACGAGTAATCCCTTTTTCCAGATCTCTTTCAGAGACCACCACACACTCTCCACATATTCAGGTGACATAGTCCAATACGCTTCATCGAAATCAACCCAGAAGCCCATGCGATGGGTCATGTCTGCAAATGCACCAACATGTCGTTGGACTGATTCACGGCACTTGTCATTAAATGCTGCGATTCCATATTTTTCGATATCTCCTTTACTAGCAAAGCCCAATTCTTTTTCAACTGCAATCTCAACGGGCAAGCCATGACAATCCCAACCAGCTTTGCGTATTACATGCTTTCCCTTCATTGTGTGAAAGCGCGGAAAGACATCCTTAAATACGCGAGCCTCAATGTGGTGAGTTCCAGGCATTCCATTGGCAGTTGGGGGACCTTCATAAAACATCCATGCTGGTGCTCCGTGGCGTGCAGAAACAGTTTTTTCGAAAATCTGGTTCTCGTGCCAGAATTTTAATATCGTGTGTTCGAGAGCAGGCAGATCAACAGCTGCTGGGATTGCGCGAAACGACATAAAAAATCCTCCACGAGTAGGAATAGAACTCTGGAGGGACGTGACCTGCTGGCGCAGATCTCGCGGTACCACCCGCCTTGCGTGAAATTCACGCCACTTGACTTCACTATCCGCGGCTAGTTCTAGATGGTTTGCACCATTTCTTCTAGCGAACTCGTGAGGTGATAGCCCCGTCAATGCCCATATGCGGTAATGGAGCAATACTATCGTCTAGTTGAGGTAAAAAATCCTCGTGGCTAATTGGTCACAGCCTCTGAAGAGCATTAAGGTTCCCGACATGCCTAAGAAGCCGGTAAAGAAAGCATCAGCCAAGAAGGCTCCTGCCAAGAAGGCTCCTGCCAAGAAGAAGGGTGCCAAGAAGGCTCCGGCCAAGAAAAAGGGTGCCAAAAAAACTCCCATTAAAAAGGCAGCAACTAAGAAAGCTCCTGCTAAGAAAGTTCCTGCTAAGAAAGCAGCAGTAAAGAGTATTCCTGTTAATAAAGCTCCAGGTAAGCCATTTCCATCCAAGACAACTTTGACCGTTGATGAGAAATCTCAAACAGTTTCAGTCTCAACAATCACTGCGCCAGTTGCTGCCCCTGTGGTTGAAGAGCGTCGATTGGTCATGCCTCCACCGCCACGCCCTGCCAAAAGTGGAAAGAAAACTGCACCACTTAAGCCAATAAAGGTCGCCCCCACACCAATTGTTGTTAGCGATAGTGAATCGCCATGGACTGGCGCAGAGTTAAAGAGCATTCGAGCTGAGATCTCTAAAGAGTTATCACGTCTTCGCGTTGAACTAGAAAAAGTTGAAGTAGAGATGGACTCACTTATTCAGGAATCTGGTGAAGGCGCAGGAGATGATCAAGCAGATGCTGGAACAAAAACTTTTGAGCGCGAGCACGAAATGTCACTAGTGATTAACGCTCGTGACATGGTTTTACAAACAGAGCGCGCCTTAGATCGAATCGACTCTAAGACCTATGGAAACTGCGAAGAATGTGGACGTGCAATTGGTAAAGCCCGATTACAAGTGTTCCCACGGGCCACTTTATGCATGATCTGCAAGCAGAAAGAAGAACGGCGCTAGCAGTGCGCGTGTGGCGCACACTCTTAGGTGTTGCCTTGCTTATCTGGCTAACGGATTTGGCAACGAAGATCTGGGCAGTACATTACCTCTCACATCGTGGTGCTATAAAAATAATTGGATCACTTTTCCAACTAAACTTCATCAGAAATTCAGGCGCAGCATTTTCGTTTGCGCCAGGTGCAACGTTATTGCTCTCCTTTTTCGGTATTGCGGTTTTGATTGCAATTGTTTATTACGCACCCTCACTGACTTCCAAGGGTTGGGCAGTTGTTTTAGGCCTTGTGATGGGTGGAGTTTTGGGAAATCTGACTGATCGTATCTTTAGAGAGCCGGGGCTACTACGAGGTCATGTTATCGATTGGATGCAACTGCCCCATTGGCCTATATTCAATCTTGCAGATACTGCAATTGTGGTTGCTGCCTTTATTTCAGTAGTTTTAACTGCGCGCAATATTCCACCCATTAATAAAGAAGAGTTGATATGAGCAATCGAGAGCATCGCACACTTTCAGTGCCAGAAGGCGTTGCCGGTGAGCGAATCGATAGTGCTCTCACTCGTGTGTTGGGGCTATCGCGCACAGCTGTTGTTAAATTGCTAGAAGATGGCGATATAACTACTTCTGGCAAAGCTATGGCTAAATCTGAGCGAGTAAGTGCCCATCAAATAATTGAGGTGTTGATGCCAGCGCCGATTAATCAAGACCCAATTCCGCTCACACCACTTGAAGGTCTTTCCATTGTTTATGATGATGATGCCATTGTTGTGATTGATAAACCTGTGGGGTGCGCAGCTCATCCCAGTCCAGGGTGGATGGGCCCAACAGTTGTCGGTGCACTCATGGCTGCTGGATATTCAATATCAACAAGTGGGGCCGCAGAGCGACAAGGAATTGTTCATCGCCTCGATGTGGGTACTAGTGGATTAATGATTGTTGCAAAAAGTGATCGCGCCTTTAGAGTGCTTAAAGATGCATTTAGAAATCGCATGGTAGACAAGATGTATCATGCGCTGATTCAAGGACACATGGATCCTGCTTCTGGAACCATTGATGCACCAATCGATCGACATCCCAAAGAGGATCATCGCTTTGCAGTAGTTGCTACAGGTAAAGATTCCATCACTCATTATGAGGTTATTGAGTTTTACCGTGGTGTCTCATTAGTTAAAGTTGAATTAGAAACCGGACGCACCCACCAAATCCGCGTGCACTTTTCAGCCTTAAATCATCCACTTGTTGGCGACACGACGTATGGGGCAGATCCAGTTCTGGCCAAATCTCTAGAGATGAGACGGCCTTGGCTTCACGCCAAAGAGCTCTCCTTTGACCACCCCATTACTGGTGAGCACTTAAGTTTTTGCGCCCCATACCCAGCCGATCTCACACGCTCATTGGCGTTGCTATCTGATGCAGTTCTGCCGTAAGCAATAATCTACGACCACCATGACTTCTGAAAATTTCGTACATCTGCACGTCCATACCGAGTATTCAATGCTCGATGGCGCAGCGCGAGTGCCCGATTTAATGCAAGAAGTCGTAAGGCAGGCCATGCCGGCTATTGCAATTACTGATCATGGAAATGTTTTTGGTGCCTACGAATTTTACAAGGCGGCAAATAAAGCTGGTGTGAAACCAATTATTGGAATTGAAGCTTATGTAGCCCCAGAATCACGCTTTGATAAAAAGAGAGTGCAATGGGCAAGCGGTGGTGAAGATGATGTTTCAGGTGGTGGTGCTTATACACACATGACTATTTTGGCTGAGAATAATGTTGGACTAGGTAATCTTTTTCGACTTTCATCTCTTGCATCTCTTGAAGGTTATTACTACAAGCCCCGCATGGATCGAGAACTCCTTGCTCAATTTTCCAAGGGTTTAATAGCAACTACTGGTTGTCCTGGAGGAGAGATCCAAACTCGCTTGCGCATGGGTGCATATAAAGAGGCGATTAAGGCTGCAAGTGATTATCGAGATATTTTCGGTGAGGGCAATTTATTTTTAGAAATTATGGATCATGGTATTGAGATTGAAAACCGCGTAAAGGATGACCTGCTCAAACTTGGCAAAGAATTAGGCCTTCCACTCCTTGCTACCAATGATTTGCACTACACCTTACAAGCAGATTCTGGTGCGCATGAGGCATTACTGTGTGTTCAATCAGGCTCTACGTTGGCAGATCCCAAACGATTCAAATTTGATAACGACTCTTTCTATGTTAAAACTCCTGCGCAAATGCGAGAGCTCTTTAAAGATATTCCAGAGAGTTGCGATAACACATTACTTATTGCCGAGCGCTGTGATGTGACTATGCGAGAAGGTGAAAATCTTCTTCCACAATTTAGTGTTCCAGCCGGAGAGACTGAAGATTCATGGCTTAAGAAAGAAGCTGTTCGCGGAATGAAAGAGCGTTTAGGGGACAAGCTCACTCCTGCACATGAATCTCGCCTTGATTACGAACTTGGCGTGATGGAGAAGATGGGTTTTCCTGGTTACTTCCTTGTTGTTGCCGACTTAGTTGGGCATGCAAAGAAAGTTGGTATTCGAGTTGGACCAGGTCGAGGATCAGCCCCAGGTTCACTGGTTGCCTATTCACTTGGTATTACTGGATTAGATCCACTAGAGCACGGACTTTTGTTCGAGCGCTTTCTTAATCCAGAACGTATTTCTATGCCTGATATCGACTTGGACTTTGATGAGCGTCGACGCAGCGAAATGATTCGTTATGCAACTAATAAATATGGTGAAGATCGAGTTGCTCAGATCATTACCTACGGAACCATTAAATCAAAGCAAGCAATTAAAGATTCAACTCGCGTTCTTGGTTATCCCTATGTCATTGGTGAGAAATTGACAAAAGCTTTGCCACCATCAGTGATGGGTAAAGATATATCCCTTGGTGGAATATTTGACCCTAAAGATGATCGATATGGCGAAGCGGGTGAGTTCCGATCACTCTATGAATCAGATCCAGATTCAAAGCGCGTTGTTGACACCGCGCGTGGTTTAGAGGGATTAAAGCGCCAGTGGGGTGTTCACGCAGCTGGAGTTATTCTCTCTCGTGAACCATTACTCGATGTCATTCCTATTCATCGCCGTGAAGCAGATGGGGCAATCATTACCCAGTTTGATATGGGTGCATGTGAATCTATCGGACTTCTCAAGATGGACTTCTTAGGTCTTCGCAATCTCTCGGTCTTAGATGATGCTCTACTTAATATTAAAGAAAATCAAAATATTGAAGTTGTGCTAGAGGATTTAGCACTCGATGATAAGAAAACTTATGAACTGCTCTCACGAGGCGACACTCTTGGTGTGTTCCAGCTCGATGGTGGACCCATGCGCGCCTTGCTTAAATCAATGTCACCGGATTCTTTTGAAGATATTTCTGCAGTGATCGCTCTTTATCGCCCAGGCCCAATGGGGGAAAATGCCCATAACAACTATGCCGATCGCAAAAATAAGCGCAAGCCCGTCGAGCCTATTCATCCAGAGCTTTCCGAACCATTACAAGAGATTCTTGGTGACACATACGGCCTGATTGTTTATCAGGAACAAGTGATGGCAATTGCCCAAAAAGTTGCTGGTTTCTCACTGGGACGCGCGGATCTATTGCGCAAAGCCATGGGTAAGAAGAATAAAGATATTTTGGATAAGGAATACATTCCTTTTGAAGCTGGAATGAAAACTAATGGTTTCTCAACCGCTGCGATCAAACGCTTATGGGATGTGCTTATTCCATTTTCTGATTACGCCTTTAACCGTGCGCACTCTGCAGGTTATGGAGTTGTTTCATATTGGACTGCCTACTTAAAGGCTAACTATCCAACTGAATACATGGCTGCGCTACTTACTAGTGTTCGAGATGATAAAGATAAATCTGCCTTGTATCTGAGCGAATGCCGCCGAATGGGCATCAAAGTCTTGCCACCTGATGTTAATGAATCCAATGGTGAATACACACCACGAGGAAAAGATATTCGATTTGGCCTTGCCGCGATTAGAAATGTTGGTGAAGGTGTTGTTGCGTCAATTAAAGCTGCGCGTGAGAGAAAAGGTCGTTTCACATCCTTTGGTGATTTCTTAGCAAAGGTTGATGCGCAGGTGTGTAATAAGAAAACTATAGAATCTTTGATTAAGGCGGGAGCATTTGGCTCTCTTGGGGCAACTCGTAAGGGCTTGATTGCCGTTCACTTGGAGGCAATTGATTCAGTTATCGAGAGCAAGCGCGCTGAAGCAATAGGTCAATTTGATCTATTTGGCGGGGAAGCAATAACCGAAGTTTCAGGGTTAGATATTGAGATTCCATCGGGTGAGTGGGATAAGGCAATGCTGCTTAGCTATGAGCGCGAGATGCTGGGTCTCTATGTTTCAGATCATCCACTCTTAGGTGTTGAACATGTACTGCGAGCAAGCACGGATATGTCTATCAGCGAATTAGTTGATGAAGGTGCACAGCATGAATCTGTTGTCACTATTGGAGGTCTCATCACAAGTGTTACTCGTAAAGTTTCACGACAAGGTGCTTCATGGGCTGTTGTCACTCTCGAAGATCTTGAAGGATCTCTAGAAGTTCTTTTCTTCTCAAATACTTACAACCAATACTCACTGTCCTTGACAGAAGATCGCATTGTGACAGTTCGCGGTCGCGTTGATCGCCGTGAAGAGAATCTGCGATTTACAGCCATTGAGATGTTGATGCCAGATATTTCTGCAGGACCAACAGGTCCATTAGTAATTTCACTTCCAATGTCTCAATGCACACCACCTGTGGTTGATCGCATCAAAGAAGTATTGCGTTCGCATCCTGGCAAACGTGAAGTACATCTGTCTTTGGGCGAAAATGGAAGCAGCACCGTTATGAAAATTGATGCATCCGTCACAGCTTCTCCATCATTGAGCGCAGATCTCAAATCTATTCTTGGGCCTCACTGTCTGGTTTAAATCCAACTCCGCGGTCTTGAGCTGAGCCATTACAATTAGCATGTGATTCGCACTGTTGATCTTCGTGGCAAGGCTTTGAATAAGGCTGGATATAACGCCCAACTCCCGCGTTCAGCTTTAGATGTTGCTCAAGCTATGTCTCTCATCGAGCCGATATTGCACCGAGTTAAAAATGGTGGCGAAGCTGAGCTCATTAAGTTGGCTCAAGAATTTGATGGCGTTACACCTACTTCAATTCGTGTTCCACAGAAGGCTTTAGATTCAGCCTTAGCATCATTAGACCCTGCAATTCGAGCAGCGCTAGTGCTTTCAATTGAACGAGTGAGAAAAGTTCATCGTGATCAGGTTAGAGCGGATAAGTCCACGAAGGTTGTTGAAGGTGGAACCGTCACTGAGAAGTGGATCCCAGTTGATCGTGTGGGTCTATATGTTCCAGGTGGTCGCGCGGTATATCCAAGTAGCGTTGTCATGAATGTTGTGCCAGCGCAAATTGCTAAGGTTTCATCCATTGCCGTGGCATCACCACCGCAAAAAGAGTTTGGTGGATTGCCTCACCCAACTATTTTGGCAACGTGTGCACTACTTGGTGTAACTGAAGTCTTTGCTGTTGGAGGAGCTCAGGCGATTGCAATGTTTGCTTATGGTGTTGAAGGCTTGTGTGAAAAGAGTGATCTGGTTACAGGTCCAGGCAATATCTATGTGGCTGCCGCCAAACGTGCCCTACGTGGTGTGATTGGGATTGACTCAGAAGCTGGTCCCACTGAAATTGCAATACTGGCTGACTCATCGGCGCGTGCATCAGATGTTGCAGCAGATCTCATCAGTCAAGCAGAACATGATGTAATGGCTGCAGCGATTTTAGTTACCGACTCAATTGATTTAGCCAATAATGTTGAGGCCGAACTTAAGATTCAGGTCGGAAAGACCAAACACAAGGAACGAATTACAGCTGCCCTTTCAGGGATTCAATCAGCAATAGTTTTAGTTGATGACATGAAGCAAGGAATAGATATAGTCAATGCATATGCAGCAGAGCACTTAGAGATTCAAACTCAGAATTCTCATGAGAATGCTGCACAGATTAGAAATGCGGGGGCGGTATTCATTGGTCGCTTTTCACCTGTATCTTTAGGGGATTATTCAGCAGGCTCTAATCACGTCCTGCCTACAGGCGGATGTGCATGTCACTCAAGTGGGTTATCTGTCCAGACATTTCTGCGTGGCCTTCATTTTATTGAATATGGCGAAAAAGCATTTACTGATTTAGTGCCAACGGTTGTGACATTAGCCCATTCAGAAGACCTACCAGCACATGGGCAAGCAATGACAATTAGACTGGGAAATTCGTAAATGAATTGGCCAACGTGGTTGCCATTGCGCAAAGACTTAACTCCTCTTACCCCTTATGGCGCACCGCAAATTCCTGCACAAGTATCGCTGAACACCAATGAGAATCCCTACTCACCTTCTCCTGCTCTGCAGAATGCGATTGCTGATGTTGTATTAAAGGTTTCAGCACAATTGAATCGCTACCCTGATCGTGATGCCAACGAACTGCGAAAAAAGTTAGCTGGATATATTAATTCGACCTCTAATGTGAATCTAACGCTGGACAACATTTGGGCAGCAAATGGCAGCAATGAAATCATTCAATCTATTTTTCTAGCATTTGGACAAGGCAGCGCACTTGGCTTCACACCTTCATATTTAATGCACCCTTTGATTGCCAAGGTGTGTGGAACGAATTGGATTGATGGAGAGCGAAATGCTGATTTCTCACTCAACGTCGAACTTGCTATTGAGCAAATCGTGCAGGTTAAGCCAGCTTTAACTTTTATCACAACGCCCAATAATCCAACTGGTGGATCTGTTTCAATCTTGCAGATCAAGTTACTTGCTGATGCTGTGGCAAAGGTCAATGGTCTTTTGATTGTGGATGAGGCATACGCCGAGTTCTCTTCTGAAGACTCTGCAGTAACACTCGTTGCCAATAATCCCCATGTTGTTGTTACACGGACAATGAGTAAAGCATTTGCATTTGCAGGAGCACGAGTGGGATATATGGTCTGTAATAGAGCAGTTAAAGATGCCATGATGCTTGTGAGATTGCCGTATCACTTAAGCGCATTGACTCAAGCCGCGGCATCAGTTGCAATAGATTTCAAAGATGAACTACTGGGATATGTCTCTGAGTTGATACGCGCTCGGGAGACGCTGACTGCGCAGTTAAACGCACTCGGGCTCAATGTTGTCCCGAGCAGCGCCAATTTCATCCTATTTACAGGATTTAACGCCGAAGCCTCTAAACTTTGGCATGAGCTACTAGGTAAAGGCGTCCTAATTAGAGATGTCGGACTACCAGGGTATTTACGAGTAACTGTCGGCAATGAAGCCGAAAACACCTTATTTATAACTGCATTAAAAGAACTCATCTAAAGAGAGGCCACCATGAGAACTGCACGAGTCGAAAGAGCAACTAAAGAGTCACATGTTTTAGTTGAGCTCAATCTAGATGGACAAGGCGTTATCGATGTTTCTACGGGTGTGCCGTTTTTTGATCACATGATGTCTCAGCTCGGTAAACACTCAGGCTTTAATCTCACGATTAAGACAACAGGTGATGTTGAAGTCGATTCTCACCACAGCGTTGAGGACACTTCACTGGCATTTGGCCAAGCGTTGCGTGAAGCGTTGGGGGACAAGGCAGGCATACGCCGCTTCGGTGATTCCATGGTTCCACTTGATGAAGTTTTAGTTCAAGCCGCAGTTGATCTCTCTGGTCGTCCATATTTAGTTCATCGCCAGCCAGAGATTGTTGAACTTATTGGAACTTTTGATACAACACTTGGAAAACATATTTGGGAATCAATAGTTGCAGAGGCACATATTGCACTGCACATTCGTGTGCTCGAGGGAAGAAATGCACACCATGTTTTTGAAGCACAGTTCAAAGCTGTTGCACGTGCACTGCGTGATGCGGTTTCACTCGATGGCAGAGTTGCAGGTATTCCTTCAACTAAAGGCTCTCTTTGATCGCAATTCTTGATTATGGTTCTGGCAACTTACGTTCGGCACAAAGAGCCTTTGCTACTTCTGGAGTCGATGTAGTTGTCACTTCAGATCGCGCTACAGCACTTGAAGCCGATGGTTTAGTTGTGCCAGGTGTTGGAGCCTTTGCTGCATGTATGCAGGGGTTGGGAACTATTAGTGGCGAAGCAATCATCCGCGAGCGAATTGAGAAAGAGCGAGCAGTATTAGGTATTTGTATTGGGATGCAGATACTTTTTCAAGAAGGTAGCGAGCATGCTGAAAATGGAAACCATAGAGGTGTTGGAGTTTGGGAAGGTGAAGTCTCGCGCTTGAAGGCACCAATACTTCCTCATATGGGGTGGAATAGCGTTGAAAGTGATCCGAACTCCATTTTGCTAAAGGGAGTTGCAGGCGAGTCATTCTATTTCGTGCACTCATATGCAGCCAAGAAGGCAGTTGGAAAAGTGCAAGGGTGGAGCTTTCATGGTGAAAAGTTTTTGTCTGTTGTTGAAGATGGATACGTGTGTGCAACACAATTTCACCCAGAGAAGTCTGGAGATGCAGGATTAGTCCTGATTAAGAATTGGGTGAAATCTCTATGAGTTATTTAGAACTTCTTCCGGCAGTTGATGTTAAAGATGGACGGGCGGTTCGCTTGGTCCAAGGTGAACTTGCCCAAGAGAGTATTTACGGCGCACCGCTTGAAGTTGCACTTGAGTTTCAAGCAGCAGGGGCTGAGTGGTTACACCTAGTTGATCTAGATGCTGCTTTTGGCCGCGGAAGTAATGCCAAGCTTTTGGCACAAGTTGTTGACGCACTCGATATCAAAGTAGAACTCTCTGGAGGAATTAGAGATGATCAATCTTTGCGCACTGCTTTAGCAACTGGCTGTGAGCGAGTTAATCTTGGAACTGCAGCCCTAGAAAATCCAGACTGGACTGCTCGAGTCATAGGTGAGTTTGGCGATCGCATCGCAGTTGGACTTGATGTGCGCGGGCACGTCCTTGCTGCGCGAGGATGGACCAAAGAGGGTGGTGAACTCTTTGAAACACTGTCACGGTTAGATAGAGATGGTTGTGCTCGCTATGTGGTAACTGATGTGACAAAAGATGGCACGTTGGCCGGACCGAATTTGGAACTGCTTAAATCTGTGTGTGCAGCAACATCTAGACCAGTAGTTGCAAGTGGTGGGATTTCTTCTTTGGTCGATATTCAAGCTTTATGTGATCTCAATTCAATAGGTGTTGAAGGCGCCATTGTTGGTAAGGCTTTATATTCCGGTGCTTTTACTTTGCAAGAAGCGCTGAAAGTTACAAAACGATGACTCTTTCTGTTCGCATTATTGCCTGCCTTGATGTCACTAATGGTCGAGTTGTTAAGGGAGTTAACTTTACAAACCTTGTTGATGCAGGAGATCCAGTTGAGATGGCCGCTCTCTATGGAACAGAAGGTGCGGATGAATTGACTTTTCTTGATATCTCAGCAACCGTTGATGGACGAGAGACTACGTTGGATGTTGTTCGCCGAACAGCCGAACAAGTCTTTATTCCATTAACTGTTGGTGGGGGCATTAGAAATGTATCTGATGTGGATCGATTACTTCGAGCCGGAGCTGACAAAGTTTCAATTAACACTGCAGCAGTTGCCCGTCCAGAATTGATTGCAGAGATTGCTGATCGATTTGGATCGCAAGTACTTGTTCTCTCTGTTGATGCCCGCCGAGCACGAACTGAGTCAGGTTTTGAAGTGACAACACATGGTGGTCGAGAAGGAACAGATATCGATGCAATCGCCTGGATTGAAAAAGCGTGTGCATTAGGTGTCGGTGAAATTCTCCTGAACTCAATGGATGCCGACGGCACTCGTGCTGGTTATGACATTGGAATGATTACGGCGATGCGTTCAGTTTCAAAAGTGCCATTGATTGCAAGTGGAGGTGCTGGAGCGTTGGCTGATTTTGCAGCAGCCCTAGATGCAGGAGCTGACGCCCTTCTTGCCGCCAGCGTGTTTCACTTTGGAATACACCGCATTGGGGATGTGAAGTCCTACCTTGGTTCACACAATTATCCCGTGCGCGCCGTGGCTGCAAGGTAAGGCAGAATTACTGTATGAGCTCCCTTGATCCAGCAGTTGCAGCGTTGTTTAAAGATTCAGCAACGCTCATTCCTGCTGTGGTTCAAGACTCAACAACGCATGAAGTTTTGATGCTGGCTTATATGAACTCAGAGTCGCTGGCGTTGACTCTGAGTACAGGTAAAGCTACTTATTGGTCACGCTCTCGAAATGAGCTTTGGGTTAAAGGTGCAACTTCTGGTCACTTTCAAAAAGTAGTCTCTGTTGAAGTGGATTGTGATGGTGATGCATTACTAGTACGCGTGGAACAGACTGGTGTTGCCTGCCATACCGGTAAAGCAACCTGCTTTCACAACGTATTAGCGTTGGGTGAGTAGTAATGAATATTGAAGAATTTCGTGCCTATGCCAAGATTTCAAATGTCATTCCAGTTTCAAGGCGTCTACTTGCAGATGGTGAAACACCCTTGGGTGTGTATAGAAAATTAGCAAAGAATGCTGCCAATACCTTTTTATTGGAATCTGCCGAACATGGTGGCGCTTGGTCACGATATTCATTTATTGGTGTGCGAAGTGAAGCAACATTGAGTGAAAAAGATGGCAAGGCATATTGGCAGGGGAGCGCACCGGCTGGAGCACCAAGCGGAATTGATCCACTTGAAGCCCTACGCCTTTCTGCAGCACATCTAAAATCTCCAACAATTGCTGGACTGCCTCCTTTAACGGGTGGGTTAGTTGGTTTCATGGGTTATGACGTTGTGCGTCGATTAGAAAAACTTCCTAGCCTTTCAAAAAAAGATCTGCCTCTTCCAGAGTTAAGTTTTATGTTGACTAGTGATTTAGCTGTCCTAGATCACAGTGATGGAACTATTACTTTAATTGCTAACGCCATTAACTGGGATGGAAGCGATGATCGCATTGATGAGGCTTTCAATGCTTGTAATGAGCGCTTAAATCGCATGCAATCTGATTTAGCTGCACCTCTTGATGGAGAGATTGCACAGATAGATTCACATAGCGCACCTATTTTTGATGCCAATATGACCCCCGATGATTTCAAGGCAAAGGTTGCAATTGCAAAAGAGCAGATTATGGCGGGAGAAGCTTTCCAGATTGTTCTCTCGCAGCGCTTTTCTATGCCATGTTCGGCTGATGCTATTGATGTTTATCGCATGCTACGCCTGAATAATCCAAGTCCGTATATGTACCTATTCCGCTTTAATGAGGCAATAACAGTTGTCGGTTCAAGCCCTGAAGCGTTGGTGAAAGTCAACCAAGGCGAGGTAATGATTCATCCCATTGCTGGAACTAGAAAGCGTTCATCATCGCCAGAGGAGGATCATCGCCTTGGTGAGGAGCTTTTGGCAGATCCAAAAGAGCGTGCCGAGCATTTAATGTTGGTTGATTTAGGGCGAAATGATTTAGGGCGAGTGTGCGCTCCAGGATCAGTAGAAGTTGTTGATTTCATGCATATTGAGCGATATTCACATGTGATGCACATTGTTTCAACAGTTACTGGCACATTGGCAGAGAAATCAACGCCAGTTGATGCTCTCTTTGCGCTCTTTCCTGCTGGCACATTATCTGGTGCTCCAAAACCTCGTGCAATGGAGATTATTGAAGAGCTAGAACCCACACGCCGCGGAGTCTATGGAGGCATTGTTGGATATATTGATTTCACTGGAAATATTGATACATGTATCGCCATTCGAACTGCGTTGATTCATGATGGAGTTGCCTATGTCCAAGCCGGCGCTGGAGTTGTTGCTGACTCTGATGCAGAGTCGGAAAATCAAGAATGTACAAATAAGGCCGCAGCCGTTTTGATGGCAGTTGATTCAGCCAATAGATTGCGAAAATACTAATGAAGCAATCAATCGCAATTGCTGTCAGCATTGTAGTTGTGTATGGGCTGGTTCTCCTTATAGGAAAAAAGTTTCGAATCTCACAACGCTATGAAAGAAAACCTCGTGTGCTCAACACGTGGAGCGCACTTGATGAAGGAATCGATCCAACGGTGGCGGATAAATAATGAGTGTTCTGGATTTGATAATTGATGGGGTCCGCCAAGATTTGGCCGCTCGTAGAAAACCGCTAGCACAATTACAAGAGGCGATGGATTTAGCTGCACCAGTGCGTGATCCACTTGGTACTTTGCTCAGCAAACATATGTCGGTAATTGCTGAGGTCAAACGGTCTTCTCCTAGCAAGGGTGAGCTAGCAACAATTGCAGATCCTGCAACTTTGGCCGAGAAATATGAAAGGGCTGGAGCCAGCATCATCAGTGTTTTAACGGAGGCACGTCGCTTTGGTGGTTCACTCGCTGATCTGGATGCAGTTCGCTCACGAGTAAGCATTCCTATTTTGCGCAAAGATTTTATGGTTGATGAATATCAATTCTTTGAGGCACGAGCTCATGGTGCTGATGTTGTTCTATTAATTGTTGCGGCTTTGAGTGACTCCCAACTAATCGATTTTCATCAGTTGGCACAAGGTTTAGGAATGCGAGCGCTTGTTGAAGTGCATACACATGAAGAGCTTGAGCGAGCATTAGAGATCTCACCAGACATTGTTGGAGTTAACTCCCGTAATCTTAAAACATTAGATGTTGATGCCCTTGTATTTTCAGAGTTACTTCCGCTTATCCCAACTGATGTAGTGCGCGTGGCAGAATCTGGAATCTCAAAGCGCTCTGACGTCGAATATGCAGAAAATAATGGTGCGACGGCGATTTTGGTAGGTGAGGCTTTGGTGCGCTCTGCCGACCCAGAGCGCACCATGCGCGAACTTCGAGGCGCAGATAGGATTAGTTCATGACAATCGAGTTAGGTGATGTGCTTGGCCATTTTGGCCAATACGGTGGTCGCTTTGTGCCCGAAGCACTTATTGGAGCATTAGATGAGTTAGAGGCTGCACATAATGCGGCAAAGACCGACCCTATTTTTCAAGCAGAACTTGCCGAACTACACCGCACATACACAGGACGCCCAAGCATCATTACAGAAGCAAAAAGATTTGCTGAACATGCTGGCGGGGCAAGAATATTGCTCAAGCGCGAGGATCTAAATCACACGGGTAGTCACAAAATAAATAATGTTTTAGGTCAAGCTTTGCTTACCAAGAAGATGGGTAAGAAACGCATCATCGCTGAAACTGGTGCAGGCCAACATGGTGTTGCCTCTGCAACCGCTGCTGCATTGATGGGCCTTGAATGTGTTGTTTACATGGGTGAAGAAGACACACGGCGTCAAGCACTCAATGTTGCTCGAATGAAACTACTAGGAGCAGAGGTTGTCCCAGTCACAACCGGATCACGTACTTTAAAAGATGCCATAAATGAGGCAATGCGCGACTGGGTTACTAATGTTGCCACCACGCACTACATGTTGGGCACAGTGGCCGGGCCTCACCCATTTCCAACAGTGGTTCGCGATTTCCACAAAATAATTGGAGAAGAATCGCGCGAACAAGTCCTAGCGCTTACTGGCACATTGCCTGATGCTGTTCTTGCATGTGTCGGGGGAGGATCAAATGCAATCGGAATTTTCCATGCATTTATCCCAGATTTAGGAGTGCGATTGATTGGATTAGAGGCAGGAGGCGATGGAATTGAGACAGGTCGCCATGCTGCGACAATTAGTGGCGGGTCAGCCGGAGTTCTGCATGGAACTCGCTCTTATGTTCTACAAGATGAAAATGGACAAACAATCGAATCGCATTCAATCTCTGCTGGATTAGATTACCCAGGAGTTGGACCAGAGCATGCCTACTTGCATGATATCGGTCGTGCTGAGTATCGCGCCGTCAATGATGATGCTGCTATGGCGGCATTTTCACTTCTATGTCGAACTGAAGGAATCATTCCGGCAATTGAAACAGCCCATGCATTAGCCGGCGCGTTGGTCATTGGAAATGAGTTAGGCCCTAATGCAACGTTGCTTATCAATCTTTCAGGTCGTGGCGATAAAGATGTTCAAACTGCCGCTGACTACTTTGGAATCCCACTGTGAGCACAGCCTTAGAATTAGTATTTGAAAAAACCCGTGCAGAAAATAGAGCAGCGTTAATCGCATATATTCCAGCTGGTTTTCCAAATTCATTAGGTTGTGAAAGAGCTATTACGGCTTTAGTCGATGCCGGCATAGATGCGATAGAAATTGGCTACCCATATAGCGATCCAGTCATGGATGGTCCGACGATTCAAGAAGCTGCAGAGATCTCCCTGAAAGGTGGGACAGATGCTGCAGATGTTTTCTCAGCACTCAAGGTTGCAAGTGCAACAGGTGTTGCTGCTGTGGTGATGACCTATTGGAACCCAATTGAAAAGTATGGTGTGAAAGAATTTGCTCAATCGATTGCCGATAATGGTGGATCTGGGGTTATTACACCTGATTTAACGATTGAGGAATCAGGCCGCTGGTTGGAAGCCGTTGGCAACTGCGGTATTAATCCTATTTATGTTGTGGCACCTAGTACTTCGGATGCTCGCTTAGCCAAAGTAACATCTAAAACAGGCGGCTTTGTATATGCTGCATCCGTCATGGGAGTTACGGGAGCTCGGACTAGTGTTTCAGTTGATGCCAGTGCCTTAGTAGCAAGAGTAAAAGCCACAACTTCCCTCCCAGTTGCTGTTGGTCTTGGTGTTTCAACGCGCGAACAAGCCAAGGAGGTGGCCACCTATGCAGATGCTGTCATTGTTGGTTCTGCATTTATCAAACTACTTTTAAATGCAAAATCTGAACAAGAAGGACTTGAATCGATTTCAGCTCTAGCTAAAGAACTGGCAAAAGGAGTTCGTGAAGGGCGATGAGAATATTCAATGAGAAGTATCAACCTTTGATTACGCTGCTTTGCCGTCTACTTCTTGGTGGGGTTTTAGTAGCAGCTGGTGCATTGAAAGCCTTCAAACCCTCTGAGTCGGCAGGTGCAGTTGCTGCGTATAAGATTTTGCCAACCGACATTGCTCATCTCATTGGCTATGCACTGCCGTGGTTAGAAATTGCAATTGGTGTGCTTTTAATTATTGGGCTCTCTACAAGATTTGCCGCAGTTGTTGCAACCTTTATCATGATTATTTTTGTGGCAGCGATTATCTCTGTATGGGCCCGTGGCATTCTCATCGATTGTGGTTGCTTTGGTGGTGGAGGGGAAGTGGACCCAAGTAAAGCCGCCGAGGCGCATAGGGCCTATCTATTGGAGATTCTGCGCGACGTCGGTTTGGCTTTAACCGGTATCTATCTATACTTTTTCCCCTATGGGCTGTTGGGCATTGAAAAACCACTACACACTACCGAGGAGCAGTAATGGCAAAGCAAGCTAAGGTAACTAAATCTTCTGGCGGAGATAATTTCACGCGATGGTTAGTTATTGGCATGGTCACACTCGTAGTTGCAACTGGTGCGATTTTCAGTGTTGTTGGACAAAAGAGCAAAGCCAATGAGTCATTTTCGATCTTGAAGGATTTTAAGATTGGACCAGCAGTTACTTCAGTCGTTGACGATGCTAATGGTTCAGGAATTACATTTAACAACAATGCTACTAAAACTATAGATTTGTGGGAGGACCCACAGTGTCCGGTTTGCAATACCTTTGAACAAGCCAATGGAGAATTCATTGATGATTTAGTTCGCACGAAGAAAGCTAATGTCGTTTATCACGTTCTCTCTTTCTTAGGCAAAGAATCCGTCTCGGCCGCAAATGCTGCTTATTGTGCTGCTGATGAAGGGCGCTATCTTGATTTTCATAAAGCAATGTATTTGGTGCAGCCTGTGCTTGAAAATTCAGGATTCTATTCATTAGAAAATCTCGTTAAAATTGGAGATTATGCCGGGCTTAGTTCGCAAAGCTTTAAAGATTGTGTGACCAAGGGGTCAAAGT
>Ga0214919_10001767_pt1 | contig 34858 bp, 28 predicted proteins | sample LL1503_MetaG_FD_177994 | JGI IMG/M metagenome (GOLD analysis project Ga0214919, IMG submission 177994) | Freshwater microbial communities from Lake Lanier, Atlanta, Georgia, United States - LL-1503 | ecosystem: Environmental > Aquatic > Freshwater > Lake | place: USA: Georgia | collected...
GAACCGCTCCGCGCCGGCGAACAAATGCCGGTGGAAGCCTGGGACCGCAACGAGCAGACGCTGCTCGCTTCCGGCGTTTTGCGCACCGTAGACAACCAGATCGATCTAACCACCGGCACGCTGCGCTTGAAGGCCGAATTTACCAACGCCGATGAACGCCTGTTCCCTAATCAATTCGTCAACGTTCGCCTTCGGGTCCGCACGTTGGTCAAAGCGGTCGTAATTCCTAGCGCCGCGGTGCAATTTGGTTCACGCGGTACCTATGTGTTTTTAGTAAACGAGAAAAACGAGGCCACGGTGCGCGACATCGTTATCGGGCCCTCGGAAGGTGCGATGCAATCTATCACCAAAGGCCTCGAGGGTGGCGAGCGCGTGGTGATCGAAGGCGTGGACCGACTGCGCGAAGGCCGCCTGGTTGTTATGGTCGAGAAAGATGGCCAAAATCCTCCTCCGCCCACGGCGCCCGGCGGTATGACGAAGGGCTCGGGCAAGGGCGGTAAAGGCGGCAAGGGTGGGGCTACCAAGTAAGAATGAATCCCTCACGTCCGTTTATCCTGCGACCGGTGGCGACGAGCCTCCTGATGGTCGCGTTGTTGTTGTCAGGCATCATGGCTTATCGGTTGCTGCCCGTCTCGGCGCTCCCTCAGGTCGATTTCCCGACGATCCAGATTTTTACGTTTTATCCCGGTGCTAGCCCTTCAGTGATGGCGAGCTCGGTTACCGCGCCACTCGAGCGCCGCCTCGGTCAAATCCCTGGGGTGAACCAAATGTCGTCGTCGAGCTCGGGTGGTTCCTCGGTGATCACGCTGCAGTTCTCGCTCCAAGTCTCATTGGCGGTCGCGGAACAAGAAGTGCAGGCGGCCATCAACGCGGCGAGTAATCTGCTGCCCAACGATCTGCCGGCGCCGCCGATCTATCGTAAAGTTAATCCCGCCGACACGCCGATCCTCACGCTCGCGGTGACCTCGGCGACCTTGCCGCTGCCTCAGGTGCACAATCTGGTGGATACGCGCATCGCGCAGAAACTGGCGCAGATTCCCGGCGTGGGCATGGTGAGTCTGGCCGGTGGCCAACGCCCGGCGATCCGCGTGCAAATTAACCCCAGTGCGTTGGCGGCGCGCGGGTTGAACTTGTCCGACGTGCGCAGCGCGATCAACGCCGCGAGCGTGAATCAGCCGAAGGGCAGCTTCGACGGCCCGATTCGCACGATCCTGATGGATGCCAACGATCAGCTCCGATCGGTCGAAGAATTTCGCAATCTCATCATCACGTGGCGCGACGGCGCACCGCTGCGGCTTGGCGATGTGGCGCAGATCGAAAACGCCTCGGAAGACCGACGCCTCGCCGCATGGGCTGATCAATTGCCGGCGGTTTTGATCAACGTCCAGCGTCAGCCCGGGGCCAATGTGATCGAAGTGGTGAACCGCGTGCGGGCGCTTTTACCTCAGCTGGAAGCGAGCCTGCCTTCTGCGGCGGAACTGGTCGTACTCACGGATCGCACGCAGAGTATCCGCGCCTCGGTGCGCTCGGTGGAACACGAGCTCGTGTTTGCCGTATTGCTGGTGGTGCTGGTGACGTTTATTTTTCTGCGTAACGTCGCGGCGACGATTATCCCTAGTATCGCGGTACCGTTGTCGTTGATTGGCACGTTTGGCGTGATGTACCTGGCGGGTTATTCGCTCAATATTCTCACGCTCATGGCGCTGACCGTCGCGACGGGCTTCGTCGTTGATGATGCGATCGTGATGCTCGAAAACATCGCGCGTTATCGCGAAGAAGGTGTCGGGCCGATGGAAGCGGCGCTAAAAGGTGCGGCGCAGATCGGCTTTACGCTCGTTTCGCTTACCATCTCGCTTATCGCGGTGTTGATTCCGTTGCTTTTCATGGGCGACGTCGTCGGACGCTTGTTTCACGAGTTCGCGATCACCTTGGCGGTTTCGATCCTGATCTCGTTGCTTGTTTCGCTCACGCTTACGCCGATGATGTGCGCGCGGATGTTGCCCGCGCCCGAGCGCCATGCCCACGCGGCGCCGGGGTTTCTCGACGCGGTCATCGCGCGCTACGGCCGCTGGCTCGACTGGGTGTTACAACACCAGCAACTCACGCTTGGCGTCACAATCGGTACCGTGCTGGTGACGGCGGGGCTTTATGTGATCGTGCCCAAAGGTTTTTTTCCGGTGCAGGACAACGCCGCCATCCAAGTCGTGACCGACGCCCCGCAATCCGTGTCGTTTGCCGCGATGGCCGAGCGGCAACAAGCGCTCGCGGCTAAAATTCTCGAAGACCCGACGGTGCGCAGCCTCTCGTCGTTTATTGGGGTGGACGGCACCAACGCCACACTCAATAGCGGCCGGATGCTGGTTAATTTGAAGTCGCATGAAGAGCGTCGTGAATCGGCGAACCAGATTATTGATCGACTGCGCGGAACCGTGCGTGAGGTTTCTGGCATAACGGCGTATTTTCAGCCCGTGCAAGAACTCACGATTGAGGATCGTGTGAGCCGCACGCAGTTTCAATTTACGCTCACCTGTCCGGATGAGCAATTGTTGCAGGAATGGGTGCCGCAGTTGATCGCGGCTTTGGAAGAGCAGCCCGCGCTTTCTGATGTGGCGAGTGATCTTCAGAATCGCGGACTACAGGCGTTTTTGGAAATCGACCGCGATGCCGCAAGTCGGCTGGGCGTGACGATGGCGGATATCGACGACACGCTCTACAGCGCATTTGGCCAGCGGCAGATTTCGACGCTCTTCACCCAGGCCAGCCAATACCGCGTCGTCATAGAAGTTGACCCACGCCTCTCCAAGGGGCCGGAGGCGTTGACCTCACTTTTTGTGCGCACGCGCAACGGCCAACCGGTGCCGTTGTCGAGCATTGCCCGGGTCAGTGAGCGGCCGACGACGCTGCTTATTAATCACGTGGGGCAATTTCCCTCGGTGAGTGTTTCTTTCAATCTTGGGCCGCGGGCCTCGCTGGGTGAGGCGGTCTCGGCGATCGAGCGCACGGTGCGCACGGTCGAGTTGCCGGCGGCGATTGAGATGCGTTTCGAAGGCGCGGCGCGGGCCTTTCGCTCGTCACTTTCCAGCACCTTGTGGCTAATTTTGGCCGCCGTGGTCACGATGTACATCGTACTCGGGGTGTTGTACGAAAGCTTGATTCATCCGATCACAATTCTCTCCACGTTGCCCTCGGCGGCGGTCGGTGCGTTGCTGGCATTGTGGGTTACGGGTCGGCCTTTGGACATGATCGCGATCATTGGCATTATTCTGCTCATCGGGTTGGTTAAGAAAAACGGTATCATGATGGTGGACTTCGCGCTTGAGGGTACGCGGCGCCAGGGTTTGTCGCCGGAGAAAGCTATTCACCAAGCGGCGTTGCAGAGGTTTCGGCCGATTTTAATGACGACGCTCGCGGCGCTTTTCGGGGCTTTGCCCTTGATGTTTTCGTCGGGCTCAGGCGCCGAGTTGCGGCAACCCCTGGGCCTGGTGATGGTCGGCGGACTGCTGGTGAGCCAAGTGCTGACGTTGTTTACGACCCCGGTCGTTTATCTTTATTTTGACCGACTTCGAGCGCGTTTAGTCAAACCGCGCGCAGCCGCGGAGGCTTCGTGATGAACCTCTCGCGTCCCTTTATTCGGCGTCCGGTGGCGAGCGGCTTGATCGCGGTTGCGCTCGTGCTGGTGGGCGTGCTCGCGTACGGGTTGTTGCCGGTATCGCCGTTACCGCAGGTCGATTTCCCGACGATCCGCGTCAGCGCTTCGTTGCCGGGGGCGAGTCCGGATACGATGGCGGCGAGTGTCTCGGCGCCGCTCGAGCGCGCGCTCGGCGGGATCGCGGGAGTGAGCGGAATTTATTCAGACAGCCGGCAGGGATCGACGAGCATTACGTTGGAATTTGCGCTCGGGCGCGACATTAACGGCGCGGCGCGCGACGTGCAGGCGGCGATCAACGCGGCGCGCGGCCAGTTGCCCTCGGGCATGCCGGGCAACCCAACGTTCAAGAAATCCAACCCTTCACAGGCGCCGATCATGGCGCTCGCGTTGAATTCGCCGAATTTGGCTCCAGGCGCGCTTTACGATCTCGCGGTGACGGTGCTCGCCCAAAAAATCGCGCAGATTAACGGCGTGGGCGAAGTCTCGGTGGGTGGCAGTTCGTTGCCTGCGGTGCGGGTGCAACTTAATCCTCACGCCTTATCGCACTACGGTATCGCGCTCGATGAAGTGCGCCGGGCGATCAGCGCAACGAATTCAGTGCGTCCTCGCGGTGTGGTCGAGGCGGGTGAGCGCCAATGGGAAGTGCAGTTGAGCGGTCAACTCAGGCACGCCTCGCAGTATCAGGATTTGGTCATCCGCTATCGCGATGGTGCACCGGTGCGACTCGGCGATGTGGCGACGATCACGGACTCCATTGAAGATCGTTACAGCAGTGGATTTCACAACGCTCGGCCGGCGGTGACGCTCCTGATCAGCCGCCAGCCCGGGGCGAACATTATCGCTACGATTGACGCCATCACCGCGCAGTTGCCGGCGTTGCGCGCGCTGGTGCCGGTGGACGCGGGGTTGGATGTTGTGATGGATCGCTCGCCGGGCATTCGCGGCACGTTGCGTGAATCGCAGAAGACCTTGGCGATCGCTTCCGGTCTGGTGATGCTCGTAGTGTTTTTGTTTCTCGGTAGCGCGCGCGCGGCCTTGATCCCGTGTCTGGCGATCCCGGTCTCGCTGATCGGCACGCTGGCGATCATGTATCTTTACGGATTTTCGCTGAACAACCTTTCGCTCATGGCGCTGATTGTGGCGGCGGGCTTAGTGGTGGACGACGCGATTGTGGTGCTTGAAAATATTTCGCGGCACATCGAGCGCGGGCTCTCGCCGTTTCGCGCAGCGCTGAAAGGCTCCAGCGAAGTCGGCTTCACGTTGCTGGCGATGAATCTGTCGCTGGTGGCGGTGTTTGTTTCGATTTTGTTCATGGGCGGACTGGTGGAAAAACTTTTCCGCGAATTCTCGATCACGCTCGCGGCGGCAATTTTGGTCTCGTTGGTCGTGTCGCTCACTTTGACGCCGAGTTTGTGCGCTCGAATTTTGGTGCGGCATGGCTCGCAACCCATCGGTGGATTTCGGCGTCGGACTGAGGCCGCCTTTGAGGCGCTCAAACAGGGCTACGCTCGCACGCTCGCGTGGGTGCTCGAGCACGCGACGCTCACGTTGATTATTTTACTGGGCACGATTGCGCTCAACGTCTCGCTCTACATCGCCATCCCGAAGGGCTTTTTGCCGCAGCAGGACACGGGCACGTTGCAGGGTTTTGTGCGCGGGGATGATGCATTTTCCTTCCAGGTGATGCAGCCGAAGGTTGAGATTTTTCGGCGGCATCTTTTGGCGGATCCCGCGATCTCAGATGTGATCGGTTCTGCCGGTGGTGCGACCGGTTTGGGTAATGCCCGTCTGACGATTCGGCTCAAGCCGCAGGCGGAACGAAAAATTTCCGCCAATGATGTGGTCAATCGCATCCGCGCGACGGCGCCGATTGTGGCCGGTGCGCAGCTTTATTTATACGGTGCGCAGGATATTGATTCGCCGCGCATGTCGGATTCCACCTCTTACAGCCTAAGTTTGATGTCGGCTGAGATGCCGTTGTTGCGCGAGTGGACGCCGAAAATTGCGGCGGCGCTGCGGGAGTTGCCGGAGTTGACCGACATTGATGCACCCTCAGAGGGTGGCACGACGCGGGTGATGCTGACGATCGATCGCGAAGCGGCCCGTCGGCTCGGCGTTGATATGCAGATGGTGACTTCGGTGCTTAACAGCTCGTTTAGCCAGCGTCAGATCGCGACGCTTTACGATCGGTTGAATCAATACCGCGTGATCATGGAACTGGCGCCGCAATATACGGCGGATCCGGCGGTGCTGAAACAAGTCCAAGTCATCGGCGCCAATGGCGAGCAAGTCCCGCTCTCGGCATTTACCCGTTACGATTACTCGATCGTGGACGACCGCGTGCGGCATCGTAGCCAGTTCGCCTCCGAGAACATCGGCTTCGCGCTCGCGCCGGATGTTTCGCTCGAGCAAGCGTTGGTCGCTATCGACAAGGCGATGGGTAAAATTTTGTTGCCGACGGAAATTCAAACCGAGCTCTCGGGTGCGGCGCAGGGCTTTCAAAAGAGCCTGCAGGCGCAGCCGTTTTTAATTCTCGGTGTGCTCGTCGCGGTCTATCTGGTTTTGGGCATTCTTTACGAAAGCTTGATTCATCCGCTGACGATTCTCTCGACGCTGCCCTCGGCGGGTCTTGGTGCGCTGCTGGCGCTACGATTAACAGGGACAGAATTTACGCTGATCGCGCTGCTCGGATTGTTTCTTCTCATCGGCATTGTGATGAAGAATGCGATTTTGATGATCGACTTCGCCATTGATACAGAGCGGCGCAACGCGCTTTCCCCGCGGGCGGCGATTTTCGAAGCGGCGCAGATGCGGTTGCGGCCGATTTTGATGACGAATTTCGCGGCGTTGCTCGGCGCGTTGCCCCTGGTGTTGGCCTCGGGTGAAGGCGTGGAATTGCGCCGCCCCTTGGGGCTTGCGATCGTGGGGGGCTTGGCGGTGAGCCAGTTGCTGACGCTGTATACAGTCCCCGTCGTTTACCTGTGGCTGGACCGCGTGCGGTTAAAATTTCGGCGTAAGCCGGCGGTGACGACAAGCGACTCGGCGCTGATTTGATAATAAAAAGGGCCGCGTGGTGACGCGGCCCTGAGGGGCAAACGGGAGCTTCAGGATTTCCGTTTAGGTGAGCGTCACGCCTTTGGCTTTGGCGGCGCGCAACAGGGCATCGGCCATGTCAGAGGGCGTCGCGGCCACTTCGATACCGCATTCTTTAAACACGGCGATCTTGGCGGCGGCAGTGTCTTCGGCGCCGCCGACGATCGCGCCGGCGTGGCCCATGCGGCGCCCGGCTGGAGCGGTTGCGCCCGCAATAAAGCCGGCGACCGGTTTTTTGCAGTTGGCCTTGATCCAGCGGGCGGCTTCGACCTCGGCGTTGCCGCCGATTTCACCGATCAGAATGATGCCGTGGGTCTCGGGGTCAGCGTTGAAAAGTTTGATGACGTCGAGGTGGTTGGTTCCGTTGACGGGGTCGCCGCCGATGCCGACGCAGGTGGTTTGGCCAATGTTTTTGGAGGTGAGTTGGAAGACCGCTTCGTAGGTGAGCGTGCCGGAGCGGGAGACGACGCCGACATGACCTTTTTTGTGAATGTAGCCGGGAGCGATACCGATGCGGCAGCCGCCGAAGGAGTCCTTGCCGGTGCCGGGAGTGACGATACCGGGGCAGTTGGGTCCGACAAGGCGGGTCTTGGCGCCGGTCATGGCGCGCTTCACGCGGATCATGTCTTTGATCGGTATGCCCTCGGTGATGGCGACGGCCAGCTCGAGGCCGGCGTCGACGCATTCAAGGATGGCGTCGGCGGCGAACGGCGGTGGGACGAAGATGACGGAGACGGTGGCGCCGGTGGCTTTGGCGGCGTCGGCGACGGAGTTGTAGATGGGCACTTTGTGGGCGCCGTATTCAAAGAATTGGCCGCCTTTACCGGGGGTGACACCGGCGACGACCTGCGTGCCGTAGTCCAGGGAGAGCTTGGCGTGACGACCGCCGAAGTCGCCGGTAATGCCTTGGACGATGATCTTCGTTTCGGGAGTGATGAGAATGGCCATGGAAGTGGGGGCGCGTAAGTTTAAGCGACGAGTTTGACGATTTTCTGGGCGGCGTCGGCCATGGTGTCGCCGGAGACGAGGGCGAGGCCGGAGGCGGCGAGGGTGGCTTTACCCGCGACGACGTTGTTGCCTTCGAGCCGGACAACGAGGGGAAGCTTGAGGCCGACTTCTTTGACGGCTTCGACGATGCCGGTGGCGATAACGTTGCAGTCCATGATGCCGCCGAAGATGTTAACAAGAATGCCTTTAACGTTGGGATCACCTAGGATAATTTTGAAGGCGGCGATGACTTGGTCTTTAGAGGCGCCGCCGCCGACATCGAGGAAGTTGGCCGGAGTGCCGCCGAAGTGTTGGATGATATCCATCGTGCTCATGGCGAGGCCGGCGCCGTTGACGAGGCAGGCGATGTTGCCGTCCAGAGCGATGTAGCTAAGGGAGAATTTCGAGGCTTCGATTTCCTTGGGGTCTTCCTCGTTGAGGTCGCGCAGGGCAACGATCTCGGGGTGGCGGTAGAGGGCGTTGGAGTCGAAGGAGACTTTGGCGTCGAGGGCGAGGACCTCGCCGGTGGGGGTGGTGATGAGGGGGTTGACCTCGACCATGGCGGCGTCGGTTTCCCAGAACATCGTGTAGAGGTTGCGAATGAGTTTGGCGGCGTTTTTGGCTTCGGCGCCGGCCAGGCCGAGTTTGGCGATGAGGTCGCGAATTTGGAAGTCGGCGATGCCGTAGGCGGGGTCGATGAGGACTTTAAAGAGTTTCTCGGGGGTATCGTGGGCGACAGTCTCGATATCCATGCCGCCTTCGGTGGAGGCGACGATGACGGGGCGCGAGGTGGCGCGGTCGAGAAGAATGGCGAGGTAGTATTCTTTCTTAATGTCGCTCGCGACGGTGAAGTAGATCGTCTGGACCTTGCGGCCGGCGGGGCCGGTCTGGGCGGTGACGAGGGTCTGGCCGAGCATGTTGCCGGCCATGGCGAGGGCATCGGCTTTAGTTTTGCAGAATTTGACTCCGCCTTTGAAGCCGTTGGTGAAGGTGCCTTTGCCGCGGCCGCCGGCGTGGATCTGGGATTTCACCATGGTCGGGCCCTCGGGGAGGGCGGCGAGGGCGGTGACGAAGGCCTCGGGGTTGGTGGCGGTGGTGCCTTTGGGCACGGCAACGCCGAATTTCTCAAAGAGGGCTTTGGCCTGATACTCGTGGATGTTCATGCGTGGAAAGTTAGTTGGTAGGTTTGGCAGAATGGAGCGGGGCGTGGCACGCACAAAAACGGGCCGAGGCTCAGTCAGCACCTCTTGTAAGAGTAGACATGCGCAGGATTGCGTTTGGCTAATGCTCCAGCAGGCTGTTTTACGCCATGGAATCGCACGAAGTCATCCGAGAGGTTCTCAAAAAAACCAGCGCGAAGCAGGTCGCCGCCGATCTCCAACTCTCACTCTCGCTGATTTATAAATGGGCCGAGCTGCCCGAAGGGGACGCTGGCAGCGGGGCGAATAATCCATTGGATCGCGTCGGGCAATTAATCCGGAGTACGCGCGATGAACGGATCGCGCAGTGGGTGGCGGAGCAGGCCGATGGTTTTTTTATCCGCAATCCGGAACAATTGGCGCCAAATCAGCCCTTGATTCCTATGACTAACGGGATCGTGCAGGAATTTGCCGATATGTTGGCGACGATCGCGATCGCCTCGGCCGATAGCGTGATCACTAAAGAGGAAGCCAAAAAAATCCGCGCGCGTTGGGAGGAGTTGAAGAGCGTGACGGAAGGTTTTGTACGGGCATCGGAAGAGGGGGCGTTTGGCGCGGTGAAAGCCGAGGCCAAACCTAGCGCAAAAAAATAAAACCCGCCGGACGCAGGAGGCGCTTAGGCGGGTCAAGGGCGAGACTGCCATCGCCGTTACTTGGAGAGGTGCGGCTTAAAATTTTAGCAGCTGTTGCGTGAGGAAGGCGGTCTGCAGGGCGGAGAGTTCTTTTAAGCCCGTTTGCGCGAGGGCGAGCAAGGCTTGGAGTTGTTCGCCGGAGAAGGTGGTTTCCTCGCCGCTACTTTGGACTTCTACAAATTGGCCGCGGCCGGTCATAACGATGTTGGCGTCGACCTCGGCGTCTTTGTCTTCAATGTAGTTGAGATCGAGGAGCGCTTGGCCGTTAAAAATGCCGGTGCTGATGGCGGCGACGGAATCCAGAAGTGGGTTGTCGGCGATTTTTTTGGCGTCGATCAACTTTTGGACGGCGAGTCTGGCGGCGAGGTAGGCGCCGGTGATCGAGGCGGTGCGGGTGCCGCCGTCGGCTTGGAGTACGTCGCAATCGAGCCAGAGCGTGTTTTGGCCGAGCTTATTAAGATCGATGACGGCGCGCAGCGAACGGCCGATGAGGCGCTGGATCTCGACGGTGCGGCCGTCGATTTTGCCGCGGGAGATGTCGCGCGATTTGCGCTCGAGCGTGGAATACGGGAGCATTGAGTACTCAGCGGTCAGCCAGCCGCCGGGGACTTTTTGCTGTTTCATCCAGGTGGGTACGCCGGGCTCGATGGTGGCCGCGCAGATGACGCGCGTGGCGCCAAAGGAGACGAGGACGGAGCCGGTCGCGTGCGGGGCGATGCCGGCCTCAAAGCTGATCGGGCGGAGTTGGCTAGGGCTGCGGCCGTCGATGCGGGTAGTGGACATGAGGCAAGAGCGGAACGACGGGAGCGGGCGGTGTCGAGCGTCGCGCGAAGGAAGCGCAAAACACGCGCGGTTTAGGAACCCGGGGCGCGTTCTTCGCGTTCGGTCGGTTTGCTTTTATTAACGGGGGCGGCGGACTGTTTCGACATGAAGGCGATGAGGCGGTCGTTGAAATCGCGGGCGGGGTCGTGACCCATTTTCTTGAGGGCCTGGGTGAGGGCGGCGACTTCGACGAGGCGGGCGATGTCGCGGCCGGGTCGCACGTAGAGTTCTACGTGAGGTACGCGCATTCCGAGGATTTCGTAGTAGTTTTCCTCGAGGCCCGTGCGTTCTTCGATGACCTCGGGGGTCCATTCGCGCAGGGAGACGACCAGGTCGATGCGTTTCTCGAGGCGGATGGATTTGATGCCGAACATCTCGGCGATGTTGATGATGCCGATGCCGCGACATTCCATGTAGCCGCGGTTGAGCAGGCGGCTCGAGGCCATGAGTTCGCGTTCGTCGAGGAGCTTGATGATCGTGAGATCGTCGGCGACCAAGGAGTGGCCGCGCTCGATGAGGGCGAGGGCACATTCGCTTTTGCCGACGCCGGAATCGCCGCGGAGCATCACGCCGACGCCTTTGATATCGAGAGTGGTGGCGTGTTCAGTGGAGGAAGGAGCGAATTCGTTGTCGATGCAGAGCGTCGCCAGATTGATGTAGTTCATCGTGATCATCGTCGTGCGGATCAGGGGGAAATCCAGCTCTTGGGCGACGAGGAGCATCGCCTCGGTGGGGTTAAAATTGCGCGTGAGGATCAGGCAAGGGGCGCCGGCCTTGATCATTTTGCGAAAAGTTTCGGTCTGATTTTTCTGCGAGCGGGTCTTGAGGTAATTCATCTCGGCGGCGCCGAGGACTTGGACGCGGCGGTGCGCGAAATATTTGAAAAAACCAGTGAGGGCGAGGGCAGGGCGGTTGATGCTCCCCTCGCGAATGAGCCGGTGCAGGCCGGCCTCACCGGTGACCAGCTCCATCTTGAGTTTCTCGCGGTAGGTTTCAAAAAAATGCGCGACGGTGATGCCTTGAATGGCTTTTTGCATGGGGAGTAGTTTTTCCGATTAATCGCGAGGTGGCCGCTAAAAATGGGGTGATGAAAATCCGACTGCGGTCCGCGGGGTGGGTCGTCACATGTTGAAATCTTCGCCGAGGTAAAATTTGCGCGCTTGGTCGTCCTTGATGAGTTCCTCGCCGGTGCCTTCGAAGTGGACTTTGCCTTTCTCGAGGAGGTAGGCGCGGTCGACAATGCGGAGGGTCTCGCGCACGTTGTGATCGGTGATGATGACGCCGATGCCGCGGGTTTTCAGATCGAGAATAATTTTCTGCACCTCCGCAACGGAGATGGGATCGATCGCGGCAAAAGGTTCGTCCATCAAGAGGAACTTCGGCCGGGTGACGAGGGCGCGGGCGATCTCAAGACGCCGCCGTTCGCCGCCGGACAGAGTGAAGGCTTTTTGTTTAGCGAGGTGTGTGAGCGAGAGTTCGGAGAGGTGATGGGCGACGCGGGCGGCGCGCTCGGCGCGGGGTACGTTGATCACTTCAACGATGGCGAGAATGTTTTCCTCGACGGTGAGTTTGCGGAAGACGGAGGCTTCCTGCGGGAGGTAGCCGATGCCGTGGCGCGCTCGCTCGTGCATGGGCAGGCGCGTGAGGTCGATTCCGTCGAGAGAAACGGTGCCGGCGGTGGCAGGCACGAGGCCGACGACCATGTAAAACGCCGTCGTCTTACCCGCGCCGTTGCGACCCAGCAGTCCGACGATTTCGCCGGCACTCACGCGGAGGCTGACGCCGTCGACGACGGTGCGTGTACCGAACGTTTTAACGAGACCCTGGGTTACGATCTCTGAGCGCGGGCTCGTGGGGGCTGGGGCGCTCATGGGGTGGGTTTGGGCGATTCGGCCTTCACGGCGGGCGCCGCGGATTTGGGCGTGGGTTTTAGTTTCTCGAAACCGAGGTCTTTGATGGTGGGGCCGGTGAGGCGGACACCGACGCCGTCTTCGGGCTCGACCACAGCACGGCGTTGGCCGCGGTACAGAATCATGCGCGGGCCGGTCATGACGGTTTTATCGAAGGTGACGGAGGGAAAGGGTTCGCTCTTCGCTTCGCGGCTGAGCACGACGCGGTCTTCGTCAGGAAAAATCTCGGCTCGGCCGCAGGTGGCGATGCGGTCGCTCTGCACGAGGCGCACGTTTCCGGTGGCGATGAGAGACTTGAAGTAACTTTGTTTGCCGATGATGGCCTTGGGGTCGCCTTTGCGGGAGGTGACAACTTTGAGGTAATCGCAGGTGAGTTTGAGGTTGCTGGCGGTGACGACGACGCGGTCGCGGAACGTGGCGATGCTTTCAGTTTCAGTGCTGGTCGTCTCGGCGAGACCGGCGCATTCGATGACGGTTTCCTTGGCGGCCACGCTCGCGGCGGTTTGAGCGTGGAGGGCGGCGGGTGCGCAGGCGAGCGCGACTAAAAGGGAAAGGAGCGGGCGAAGCGTCATTTTAGGATGTCGGGCAACTGCGCCTTGAAGGTTATGCGAGCGTGGCGGGCGAGGGAAACTTTTTTGGCGGCGTGCTCGTAGGTCCATTGTTCGCCGGTGATTTCAAGGTCGTCGCGCATGAGCCGGACGGTGGATTCGCCGCGGACGATTTTTTCGTTGGGAAAGAAGCTGGCGAGTTCGCGGCAGAGCAGGATCGAGTCGACCTTGGCGGTGGCGTCGCCGTTGAAGGTGGTGATATTAAGATCGATGATGTCGATGCGCTCGGCGCTGAAGGTGCGCGCCTCGCTGCCGCGGAGCGTCATGCTGCGGTGGCCCTCTTTGGTGAACAGGGGAAGGCTCCAGTTTTTGGCGACAACAGGTTGGACGGTCCGGGCGGGCTCAGCCGCACGCGTGAGGCTCGCGAGGAGGAAAAGAAACCAGAAAATTGAGGCGAGCCGGAGCACGGAGAAAGGGGAACGCAAGGGTACGCTAGCGGCGAGGTTTGTTCCCGCGGGCGGCGAGGAGGTGGTCGCAGATTTCGCGGACGGCGCCAAGGCCGGCTTCGCGTTTCGTGACGTAGTCGGCCGCGGCGCGGGCTTCGGCGATGGCGCCTGGGACGCTGATACCGATACCGGCGGCACGGAGGGCGGGGATGTCGATCACATCGTCGCCCATGTAGGCGCAGGCGGAGAGCGGAAGGTTGAGTTGGGCGGCGAGCTCGGTGAGGGCGGATAGTTTATCGGAGCGGCCTTGGATGAGGTGGGGGATTTTGAGCTCGGTGGCTCGGGCGGTGGTGGCGCCGGACGCGCGGCCGGAAATCCAAGCGAGCGGGAGGCCGGCGTCGCGGAGGCGGGCTAGGCCGAGGCCGTCGAGGATGGAGAAGCGTTTGGCCTCGGTGCCGTCGGAGGAGATGAGAACGGTGCCGTCGGTGAGAACCCCGTCTACGTCCATGGCGAAGAGGCGGATGCGGGCCCAGCGGGCTGCGCTCGGGCGGGAGGATTTTTTGGGGCCTACTTTCGATTGGGACATGGTGAAACCCTAGATTTTTGAGGGGCGAAAAATCACCCCATCCACTCCGTAATGCGCTCGATGATTTTGTCTTTGGTGGGGCGGAAGGCTTGTTCGAGTTCAGGGGCGAAGGGCACGGGTAAATCGAGCGAGGCGATGCGCAGGGGGGCGGCTTTCATCGCAGAGAAGTATTTTTCGGTGAGGCGGGCGACGAGTTCGGCGCCGAAGCCGTGGGTGCGGCGGCCTTCGTGCAGAACGATGAGGCGGCCGGTGCGTTGGAGGGAGAATTCGATGGCCTCGAGGCGTAGCGGGGCGAGGGCGCGAAGGTCGAAGAGGTCGAGCGTGATTTCGTATTCGGCGGCGAGGTAGGCGGCGGCCTCCTCGGCGAGGTGGACCATGTCGCCGTAGGTAACAAGCGTGGCGTAGTCGCCGGCGCGGAGTTTTTTCGGCGACCAAATGTCCCGGTAGTTGGCGTCCCAAGCGACGGGGGCTTTGCCGCGGCGGTAGAGGGCCTTGTGCTCGAAGAGAATCACCGGGTTGTTGTCCTCGTAGGCGGCGAGGAGGGCGTTGAAGGCGTCCTGTGGCGTACTGGGGTAAAGGGCCTTGAGGCCGGGCATCGCGAGGAGAAATGAGTCGAGTTCCTGCGAGTGGAAGGAGCCAAACGTCAGCCCGCCGCCGGTGGGCAGGCGCAACACCATAGGCACGGCAGCGCCGGAGCGGAAGCGGTAGGTGGCGGCGTTGAGCGTGATCTGCGTGGCGGCCTCGGTGACGAAGTCGGAAAATTGAAATTCCTCGATCGGGCGATGGCCGTTGAGTGCGAGGCCGATGGCGTAACCGGTGCAGGCGCTTTCGGCTAAGGGCGTATTGAACACGCGGGGGCGGCCAAAATCAGCGAGCAGGCCCTCCGTGACTTTGAAGGCGCCGCCGTAGGTGCCGATGTCTTGACCGAGGACGAGGGACTCTGGGCGCTCGGTGAGAATTTTACGCAGGCCGAGATTGAGGGCTTGGGCGGCGTTGAGATTTTCCGGCACGGCGGGCGTAGGTTCCCACGGCAGGGGCGCACTCGCGGGGGCGAACACATCCGCCAGCATCGCGGTCGCATCGGCGGTGGGGCGAGGGATGGCGAGGGAAGCGTTGATGGATGATTCGATGAAAGCGTTGAGCTCGGCATCGTGGGCGTCGAGTTGAGCAGCGCCATGTATGGCAACGAGTTGCGCGCGTAGCTTAGGGAGCGGATCGCGGGCAAAAAACCCTTCGGCTTCGCCGGGTTTTAGGTAATCGCCGGTGTCGTAGGCGGCGTGGCCGCGGAGGCGGAGGGTGTGGGCCTCAATCAGTAATGGGCGCGAGGTGGTGCGCACCTTTTCGATGGCGGCGGCAAAGGTGCGCGCGGTGGCGGCGACATCAAGAGTGGTATCGAGCGCGAAGCCCTCGATGCCGTAGCCGGCGGCGCGTTGCCAGAGCTCGGCGTTGCCGGCGAATTGCTCGGCGACAGGCGTGGAGTACGCGTAGCGGTTGTTTTCTACAACAAAGAGAATTGGCAGCGAAAGCAGCGAGGCGAGGTTCAGGGTCTCGTGGACATCACCGGTGCTGGAGCTGCCGTCGCCAAAGAAAGCAAAGCCTACGGCGGGGCGGCCGAGGCGACGTTGAGAATCGGTCGCGCCGACGACGTTGCTCAGCATGGCGCCGAGGTGGCTGATCATGGGCAACGAGCGCGCGGCGGGGTCGCCGTGGTGGATGTTGCCCTCGCGCGCGAGGGTGGGGCTACTGGCGTTGGCGAAATACTGGTTAAGATGATCGCAGAGGTGACCGCTCCAGACGAGATGACCGCCGTAACCGCGATGTGAAAACGAGATGACGTCGGTGGCTTTATCCGCGAGCAAGGCGAGTGGGACGACGAGGCCTTCGTTGCCCTGGCCGCCGGTGACCGTGCCTTTAATCATGCCTTGGCGGAACAGATCGAGGATGCGGTTATCGCTGGTGCGAGCGACGTGCATCCATGCGTAGATGCGGAGCAAGGCTGAGGCGGGATCGCGGGCGAGGTCAGCGGGACGGAGCTCACGGGAGCCGAGGAGCGCAGGAAGGAAGGGAAACGACATGAACTTTGAGCTGCAAGCTGAGCGCGGCTGGCGATGCGGGCAAGCGAGAGATTTTCGCGTTTAAGCGGAATTAACACAACCGCGGTGAAGTCGACGCGGCGGTTTGTGACAGTAGGGTTAAATTTGCGTCCGGTTGCGGTATTTTCTTAATGACGAACTCGACGGAAGCGTCTGCCCACCCCATCGCTTGCTGTTTTAATCAATGAGTTATCTCCGTTTCGCCTTCCTTCCGGCTTTAATTGTGTTCGCGGCCGAGGCTTTCGCCCAAGCCCCCGCCCCCAAATCCCTGACGAACCTCCCCGACGAGGAAGCCGTGAAACTGGAGGCCTTCACCGTCACCGGCTCCAACATTCGGCGCTCTGATGCTGAGACGGCGCTCCCCGTCACGATTCTGAGCGCGGCCGATCTCGACGCACGCGGCATGGCCACGATGGCGGAACTTTTTGAAACCCTCGGCATGGCGGAACCCTCTGCTATCACGGAAATCAATAACGGCCCGCAACTCGCGCGCGGCGACGTCGCCTCGATCGATCTGCGCGGTATTGGTTCCGGCAGCACGCTCACACTCCTCAATGGTCGCCGCATGGCCCCTCACCCGATCTCGATGGCGGAAAACGGGGTCCCCTCGCTCGCGGTCAATATCAACACCATCCCGCGAGCCACGCTGGAACGCGTGGAAATTCTCCGCGACGGAGCCTCCGCTATTTATGGTGCCGACGCGGCCGCTGGCGTGATCAACAACCTTGTTTCCCGTACTTACGTGGGCCGTGGCCTTACTTTAAAAGGCTCCATGACGCAGCATGGCGGCGCTAATGAGTTCAACGCTACGGCGTTTGAGGGCATGCGTTTTGGCCGGACGCATCTTTCGGTCTCCCTCGACTATTTTCATCGCGACGCCCTCGCCGCTCACGATCGCGCTTGGGCCAAAAACGCCGACTTGCGCGTCAGTCGCAAGCTTCCTGCTCCGTGGAACGGCATCCCTGTTATTGATCCCGCCACTGGCGTCGCGTTCTCTCGCGACAACGACTTCGCGAACACTAACAGTGTCAATCAATGGGGTCAGTGGCAACGCGGCTTCATCCAGTCTGATTACCTAACCTTTGTCGGCTCTCGCCCCACCGCCAACACCGGCATTACCACCAGCACTACGCCTCCGACCGGCGTTGCCACGATGGCTACCGACGGCATGTTTTACCTCTGGCCCAGCCCCACCGGCGTCTCTTTTAAACAGACCGCGCCATCCAAAAATATCGATAACGCCGAGAACGCCACCTACTCGAATTGGAACCAGTGGAAGATGCTCGTGCCTGCGACCGACCGCGCCCAATTCGCCGCTTTTCTTGATCACACGTTCAACGAGCGCCTTGCCGCCTTTGGCGATTTACTCTTTTACCGCGCCTACAGCCGCACGGGCCGCGAGCCGGTGAATTTTAAAAACACCGACGACCAGGGTATCTATCTCCCCGCCGCCAATCCCTGGAATCCCTTCGGCGTGCGTTTCTATAATGTCACTGGCACGCCTAACAGCGATGGCACGCCGCGGCTCGTTGGCACGCCGGCCGATGTTTCCCTTTGGACTGGCATCTCGCCTGGACAAAATTCGAGCGACGGCCTCAAGCCCCGTGAAACCGAAGTTTATACGTATTCTTGGCGCGCGCTTGGCGGTCTGCGTGGTAAACTGGGTCAAGACTGGGAATGGGAATCTGCGGTCACAGCCTCTGGTGCCCAGACTCACGAATACGAACATTTCCAAGTGCGCGAATCCCTCCTGCGCCGCGCGCTCAACCGCACCGACGCCACCGCCTTCAACCCGTTTCCCGTCACGTTTAAAATCGTTAACAATCAGATTGTCGTCGACCAAGCTTACAAAAACCCCGCCAGCGTTTACGATGGCATCTACGGCGACGAAGACCGCTTCGGTCGCACGAACCTCTTTATGTGGGACGCCAAAATTAACGGCCGCTTCGGCCGCGTTTTTCGCGGCGGCCCCATCGGGGTCGCCAGCGGCACCGAGGTGCGCTACGAGACCTACGACGATAAACGCGCGAGCTTCGTTGGTCTCAATCCCCCCGGCTCGGGCAGCCAGTTTCCCTACCTGCGTGAGGGCGATAACGACTTCCTCGCACTCAGCTCCAATGTCCCGATTAGCGCCGCGCAGACTATTTACGCCGCTTACGTCGAGACGTCGCTACCCTTTGTCACTCGCGAAAACCGCCGCCCGCTACTCGAGTCCCTCGAGCTCACGCTGGCCGGTCGCTTCGAGCATTTTTCCATTTTTGGTCAGACGACCAAACCCAAGGCCAGCCTCGTGTGGAAACCGTTTTCTTTTCTTAAACTGCGCGCCTCCGCCGCCGAATCTTTTCGTGCGCCCAATCTGGTGCAGACTAACACCACGCCTCTGCGCCGCCAAATTGGCGCCGACGACGGCTACCGTTTCGACGTTACCGGCCTCCTCTCCGATGGAATTGCGCAACGCACCGTCTACCGCCAAGGCAACCAAAACCTCCGGCCCGAAGAAGCCAAAACCTGGGTCGCCGGCTTCGTCCTTGATGTGCCCAAAGTTAGAGGACTTTCCTTCTCCTTCGATTATTTCCACCTCAACCAAAACCAGGTGATTGAAAACGTCGGGGGCCAAGCCGCGATTGACCGCGATGAAATCACGCTCGCGCTCGCGACGCAGGCTGAACTCGCCAAGGGTGCCAACATCAACCAGATCGACCTCGGCTCTGGCACCGCCGCCTACAAAGGCTCGAGCAAGGTCATCCGCAAGCCCGTCACCGATGCCGATCGGGCGGCCTTCGCGGCCTTCAACACCCAGCAGACTAGCAGCAATGCTCGCCGCGCCGCAGTTGGCGAACTCGTCAGCGTCATCGACGATTATCTCAATCTTAGCGGCCGCGACATCCAAGGCTACGAGTTCGGCGCCCAATGGCGTTCGCCCAAGACCAACTACGGCCAATTCACGTTTAACGGCGAAGCCACGCATTACATCCTCCGTCGCTCCCAAGCCGATGCAAACTCGCCGCTCCTTGACGAACTCGATCGCAATGGCCGCGTGAAATGGCGCGCCAACGCCTCCCTCTCTTGGCGCCGCGGCCCCGTCTCGCTCGGCTGGTTTTCCACTTATTTCGGCTCCTTTGTGGATACCTCTGCTGCCACGACCGAGGCGATCTACCGCGCCCTCGGCGCGCCCGGCTACATCCGCGTGTTTAACGACAACGGCATCATCCGTTATCTCCTCCGCGTCGATCCCACCTACAATCACAACGCCTGGATATCCTACCGCTTCACGGGGCGCACCACGGCGTGGCTCAAAGGCGTCTCCGTCCGCGGCGGTATCAATAACGTGCTCGATAGCGAACCTCGTCAGGCAGATGAACAATACGGCTATCAATCCGGCACCGCCAACGTGCGCGGCCGCCAATATACGTTCGAGGTCTCGCGTAAATTCTAAGGCTTAGCTTTCCGCGGCGCCCTTTGAGCTGGCGCCGCGGATTGCCTTGAAGCGCGTGGCGCGTTTCACTGGCGGTCAACCCCTCGACCCCTTCCTGTGTTTTCCTTTCTAAAATCCGCCCCGGCCCTCGCCCCGTTGCCAGCCGATCGCATCGAGCCGACTTACCGTCGATTGCGCTGGCAGGTGTTTGCGGGCATTTTCGTCGGCTACGCGGCGTTTTATCTGGTGCGAAATAATTTCGCGCTCGCGCTTCCAGCCATCCTCAAAGCGCATCCGGAGTATTCCAAGGTTCAGCTCGGTTGGGCCATGACCGGCCTGCTCACAGCGTATGGTGTCGCGAAATTTATCATGGGCGCCGTGTCGGATCGCAGCAACCCGCGCGGGTTCATGGCGCTGGGGTTATTGCTCACGAGCGCAGTCACGTTTGCCTTCGGAACGATCCCTGGAGTCTATGGCTCGCTCGCTTTGATCGTTGGCCTTCAGACGCTCAACGGCTGGTGCAACGGCATGGGCTGGCCACCTTGTGGCAAGACGATGGTGCATTGGTGGAGTACGACGGAGCGCGGGCGCGTCGTCGCTACGTGGAACGTCGCGCACAACGTCGGGGGTGCGCTCATCGCGGTGTTCGCCGCGTGGGGCGTGGCGTATTTTGGCGACTGGCGCGCGACGTTTTACGTGAACGCCGCGATCGCGGCTGCCGTGGCGGGGTTGATTTTGCTGCTCGTGCGCGACACCCCCCAGAGCTGTGGACTGCCGCCGGTGGAGACGTTTAAAAATGATTTTCCCGCCGATTACTCTGCGGCGCATGAGCAAACGCTCAGTTTTCGAGAAATCTTTTTCCGCCACGTGTTGAACAACAAATTTCTCTGGGCCATCGCGCTCGCGAATGCATTCATCTATTTTGTGCGTTATGGCGTGGTGAATTGGATTCCTACGTATTTGCAGACGGCGAAGGGTTTTAATTTCAAAGAATCCGGAATGGCCTGGACCGCGTTTGAGCTGGCCGGGATTCCTGGCACGATTTTGTGCGGTTGGATTTCGGATCGTTGGTTCAAAGCGAGACGTGCGCCCGCGACGATTTTGTTCATGACGCTGACGCTCGCCGGCCTCGTGGTCTACGGCCTCAACGGACGCGGTCCTTACTGGATCGACGTGGCCTCGTTGATCGCCATTGGGTTTTTCATTTACGGGCCAATCATGATGATAGGGCTGCACGCGCTGGATCTCGTGCCTAAAAAAGCAGCGGGCACGGCGGCGGGATTCACTGGCTTTTTTGGTTATTTTTTCGGTTCGGCTCCCTCCGGCGCAGGCGTGGGTTGGATCGCGGATAAATTTGGCTGGAATGGCGTGTTCGTGACGATGATCGCATGCTGTCTGCTTGCGATTGGTTTCAGCGCGCTGACGCTCCGACGTCGACCCGCGCCAGGTGCTCTTTCTTGATGAACCTAAAAAATATTCTCGGGTTGCTTCTACTAGTGGCGGGTGTGGGCGTGGCGGCAGAATCGCGGCCACTTGTAATCGCACATCGTGGAGCGAGCGGTTATCTGCCAGAGCACACGCTCGCAGCGAAGGCCTACGCGCACGCCCTAGGCGCGGATTTTCTCGAGCAAGATCTAGTGCTCACGAAAGATGACGTCCCCGTTGTACTGCACGATATTTATCTCGATACGGTGACGGATGTCGCGATGCGTTTTCCGGAGCGGAAGCGGGCTGATGGGCGTTTTTATGCGCTCGATCTCACGCTGGTGGAGTTGAAGCAGTTGCGCGTGACGGAGCGTTTTAATGCTAAGACCGGCGCGCCGGTATTTGCGGGACGGTTTCCGGCGGGCCAGGCGGAGTTTCGCGTTTCGACGCTCGAGGAAGAGCTGCAACTCATCCAAGGCCTCAACCGCAGCACGGGCCGCTCAGTCGGAATTTATCCCGAGATCAAGCAGCCGCAGTGGCACCGCGCGCAAGGTCACGACATCAGCAAAATCGTGCTGCCACTGCTCGCGCGCTATGGCTACGCGACCAAAAACGATGCGTGTTTTCTGCAGTGCTTTGAAGAAGCTGAAGTGAAACGCATCCGCCGTGAGCTCGGCTGGCAGGGACATCTGGTAATGTTAATTGAGGCGAGCGCGCAGGGCGCCGACGGCACTAATTTCACGACGATGTGTACGCCAGCGGGATTGCGCGAGTTAGCCAAGGTCGCCGACGGCATCGGTCCCTCGCTCGGACGCATCGCAACTTGGACGGATAAGGGCGAAGCGAAAATCTCTAATTTAGTAAGCGACGCACACGCGGCCGGACTCGTGGTGCACGCTTACACGATCCGCGTGGATGAACTACCGAAGCGTTGTCCTTCGGCGGTGGCGTTGCATATCGCGCTGTTTACGATGGCGGGCATTGACGGCGTGTTTACGGATTTCACAGACGTTACGCGCGCGTGGTTGCTCGCACCTCATGCGGGTGCACCGGCTCGCTTAAAGTGACGACTTTGCGAGCCAAGCACTCGCGGCGGTAAGATCGGCCGCGACGAGTCCGTGGCTGGCGTGGACGATGGTTTGGGTGACTTCGGCCCCGCCGGCTCGAAACAGCACTGCGAGGCGGGGCGGATGTTCGAGCGGCACGATGGGATCGGCGCTGCCGTTGAGCATCAGCACGCGTTTGCCGGTGAGCGAGCCGGGCGCGGCTGGGGCATCGATCACGACCATGGAACGCAGTAGCAAAGCAGCGCCGAGTGTTTCAGGTCGAAGTTGAAGCAGGGTGGCGGCGATGTTGGCGCCGTTGGAGAAGCCGAGCGCGGTGAGGCGAGTGACGTCGAAACCATAGTGCGCGGCGGCGGCTTGCACGAAATCCGCGAGAGCGTGCGTGCGGCGCGTGACCTCAGCGGGATCGAAGACGCCCTCAGCGAGGCGGGCGAAAAAGCGAAGTGCGCCGTGTTCGGAGACGTCGCCGCGCGGGCTGAGCACGGCGGCGCCAGGAGCGAGTTTGTGCGCGAGCGGCAGCAGATCGTTTTCATCGCCGCCGGTACCGTGGAGCAACAGCAAGGGCGCAGCGGTGGGATTCGTGCCGGGTTGGAAAACGTGGTGGTACGAAAGCGACATGAGCGGGATTACATGAGGGGCGGCAGGTGCGCTTCGATCGCGGCGCGTTGACTCTCGTATTGGGCGGGCAGTTTGAGCGTGGTGCCGAGGGTGGCGAGCGGTTCGTCGAGGGTGAAGCCGGGGTTGTCGGTCGCGATTTCGAACAAGATACCCGCGGGCTCGCGGTAGTAAATCGAGTGAAAATAATTTCGGTCCATCACAGGACTTACACCCAGATTTAGGGCCTGCAAGGAAGCGAGCGCGCGGGCTTGGGTGGTGTCGTCGGGGGTGCGGAATGCGATATGGTGAACGGTGCCCGCGCCGGAGGTTCCGCGTGGGAGTTTGGGATCAACGAGAAGATCCACATACGTTCCGGGTCCGCCGGTGGCGACGCTGAAGCGCGTGCGATGATCGGCGGTGGCCGTGGTGCAATAACCCATCGCATGGGTGAGGAGCGCGGCGGTGGGTGTGGCTTCGGACACAGCGAGCGTGACGCTATGAAAACCACGGATGCCATGCGCCGTGGAAATTTCCGGGTGGGCGTGCGCGGTGCGGGCATCGGGCTCGGTGCTGGCGACGAGTTCGAGGACGAGGCCGTCGGGATCAGTGAACGAGATGACTTCGTCGCCGAAGCGCGTCGTGATCGCACCGGGTGAGACGCCGTGGGCGAGGAGTCGTGCACGCCAAAAATTCAGGCTGCCTGCGGGTACGGAAAACGCCGTGGCGTAGGCTTGGCCCGTGCCAGGACGGCCGCGGCGGATGCCGGCCCAGGGAAAAAATGTAAGCACGGAGCCCGGTGTGCCGACGCTGTCCCCGTAGTAGAGGTGGTAGGTGGATGGGTCGTCGAAATTTACGGTGCGTTTGATCAGGCGCAGGCCGAGCGCGCGCGTGTAAAAATCGACGTTGCGGCGGGGATCCCCGGCGATGGCAGTGACGTGGTGGAGGCCGGTGAGATCGAGCATAGAGGAGGGGGCAGAGGGGTTCGCTAATAATATGCTTTGATGTTGAAACGATGCGTGGGTGGCAGGGGATTGCAAGCGGTGGGGCATATGCAGGTAGGGTTATCTCTGCGCGACGACCAGGAAGGCCCCGGAGAGGCGTCCCCGGCTAGCGCAGGTGCCTTCGGCGGGTACGGTCCTAGCTCAGAGTTGACGGACGATCATAGACGGACAGGATACTGTCCATATGAACGCCATCACCTATACGGCAGCGCGCGAGAATCTCGCCTCGACCATGGATAAGGTTTGCGACGACCGGGAGCCGTTGATTATCACGCGCAACCGCGATCAAGCGGTGGTTATGGTCTCGCTGGAAGATTACAAGGCGATGGAGGAAACGGCGTATTTGATGCGGAGTCCGGCTAATGCGCGGCGACTTTTGGCTTCGATCATGCAATTGGAATCCGGGCAGGGTAAGCTCAGAAAACTGAAGCAACCCTGAGGCGATGGCCGCGACTCAGTTAGTTTTTTCGACTAAGGCATGGGAGGAATACCTGTATTGGCAGGGGACCGACGAGAAGCAGGTTCGACGAATCAACCAGCTCATCAAAGAAGTGATGCGCGAACCGTTCAGCGGGATCGGCAAGCCCGAGCCCTTGCGGCACGCCCTTCAGGGTTATTGGTCGCGTCGAATCGATAGCGAGCATCGCCTAGTTTACAAAGTCGTGGACGAGCAGCTTTGGGTGGCGCAGGTGCGCTTTCACTATCGGGACTAATTGCTCACTCTCGGCTTGGAGGCATCACCAACCGTAGTTGCGCTTGATGCGAAGCGCTTCGTAGAGGTCGGTGGGGAGTTCGAGAATGAAACGACTCGGTGTAAGCATCATGCCGCCGGGACCCGCGCGGGAGGCGATTTTCGGGTAGCTTAGATAGAGCTCGTTGCGGGCGCGAGTGACGGCGACGTAGAAGAGGCGGCGCTCTTCCTCGACGTCGCCGTTTTCGATGGCGCGGCGGCCGGGGAATTGTCCTTCGGCTAGGCCGATCAGGAAGACGACGTCATACTCGAGGCCCTTGGCTTGGTGAATAGTGGTGAGCTTGATGGCGTCGGTCTCGGGCTCGACCCGGCGCTCGCTGGTTTCGCCGTTGAGCAGGACGATCTGCGCGAGAAAATCCTGGGTCTCGTCGAAGCGTTGGGCGAAGCCGATGAGCGCTTTTAATTCCTCGAGACGATCCACGTAGTCAGCGTAGGCGCCCTTTAGATAATCGCCGTACCAACCATCGATCGCGATCTCGACGGTCTCGGCGGGTTTACGATTCTGCATGGCCTCGGCGATCTGTTGGAGCGAGGTGCAGAAATTCGGCCAATCGTCGCGGGCATCTTTGGCTACTTTGCTCAGGACGTCGTCGGTGGGGAGGACGTCGATGAAATTTTTTCGGAGGAGTTGGGCGTTTTCGCGGGCGACAGCGTAGATTTTTTGAGCGCCTTTTTCGCCGATCTTAGGAAGGAGGACGGCGATGCGTTGCCAGGCCTGTTCGTCGGCAGGGTTATAGACGAAGCGGAGCAGGGCGATGAGGTCGCGGATGTGTTGGCGCTCGAAGAACTTCACGCCGCTGGTGATCTGGTAGGGCATTCCGGCGCGGGAAAGTGCGAGCTGGATCTCGAGCGCGAGAAAATGAGATCGGTAGAGGATCGCGATTTCGTTGAGTGAGACGCCGTCGTCGTCGACGAGGGAACGGATGCGCTTGAGAATGAAATCGGCCTGCTCGCGGTCGTCCATGGCTTGGACGACGAACGGTTTTTGGGAGTTGGCGCGGTGGGCGCGGAGTTCTTTTTCGAAGTGCCGGCCCTTGGGTTGGGCCTCGAGCACGCCGTTGGCCAAGGCGAGAATTTGCGGCGTCGAGCGATAGTTGGTCTCGATGCGGTGGATGACGGTTCCAGGGTGACGCTCGGGGAACGTCATGATGTTTTCAAAATCGGCGCCTCGCCACGAGTAGATGCATTGGGCGTCATCGCCGACGGCCATGACGCGGTGGTGTGCGGCGAGTTTGTCGACGATCTGGGCCTGGAGTGTATTGGTGTCTTGGTACTCGTCGACCAAGACGTGGCGGAAACGGTTGGCGAAGTGCTGGGCGACCTCGGGGGCATCGGTGAGGAGCTTGAGCCAGAGCTCAAGAAGGTCGTCGTAATCGACGACGTTTTGCTCACGCTTTTTCTTGGCGTAAGCGGTGGCAAACGCGGGGAAACGGTGTGAGATCTCGGCGTACTGGGGAAACTGATCTGAGACGGTTACGGCGAGCGAGAGCTGGGTGTTGCGCGCAAGGGAAAGCACGCTGAAGAGCGGGCCGGGGCGCGGATTGGTCTTATCCTTGAAAAACATTTTATCCTCCGCTTCGACCGTCTGCTTGAGCAGCGTCTCGGATTCGTCGGCGTCAAGAATGGTGAAATTTTTTGGAAGTCCGATAGCCTCGCCGTGCATGCGCAGCGCGCGGTGTCCGATGCCGTGAAACGTACCGCCCCAAAAACGCCCGGGCTCAAGGCCAGTGAGTTCTTGCACGCGGTGGAGCATTTCTTTGGCGGCTTTGTTGGTAAACGTAAGCAGCAAGATTTCCCAGGGCTGGACGCCTTGGGAGATGAGATAGGCGACGCGGTAAGTGAGCGTGCGGGTCTTGCCTGAGCCGGCGCCAGCGAGCACGAGGATTGGGCCGGGTGGGGCGGTGACGGCGGCGAACTGCTCGTCGTTGAGCAGCGCGCGGAAATCGATCGGCGGAAAGCCGGGCGGACCTGAAGGAGCGTCGAGTTCGAAATCCATGGACCCGCTAAGGCTCACGGCTCAGCGGGCGGGAGCAAAGCGAAAGTTTCGTGCCCTGCCTGTAGGCCGAGACGATTAAGATCCGGGCCGAGTCAATGGGCGGCGGGGCTCGCTGGTGGCGTGACGGAGTTTAGACTGCGGATTTTTTGGGCGGGCTCGACGGTGACGTTTTCCAGAAAAATTCGGCCGGCGTGGTGGACGACGTCGCTGGCAGTGACGCCGGCGAACGTTGAGTTGGAGATACGGATGTCCTCGATGACCGCGCCGGGGAAGCCGACGATGAAAAAGACGCGCGGGCTGGATTTGCTGGTGATGTTTTCCAGTGAGACGTGACGCACGGTCGGCATGAACGCGCCCTTGGCGCCTTCCTCGTAGAGAAAATCTACCGTGACAATTGCTTCGGCGACACGGCCGATCTGAACGTTGCGCATAAAGATGTTTTCGATGGTGCCGCCGCGCACGGCGTTACTCTTAAAGCGGAGCGCACGTTCGAGGTTGGGGCTGTCCATGGTGCAGTTTTCCACAAAAACGTTACGGCAGCCGCCGGCGATTTCGCTGCCGATGACGACGCCCCCGTGGCCGTCTTTCATGGTGCAGCCGCGCACGATGATGTTTTCTGAAGGCACGTTGACGCGGCGGCCGTCGCGGTTGCGGCCGGATTTAATCGCGATGCAATCGTCGCCGGTGTCGAAGATGCAATTTTCAATCAGGACATCGCGGCACGATTCAGGATCGCAACCGTCGTTGTTGGAGCCGTGCGAATTGATCGTGAGGCCACGGACGGTGACGTTGGTGGAAAGCACGGGGTTAACCTCCCACATGGGCGAGCGGATGATCGTGACGCCCTCGATGAGGACGTTTTTGCAACGGTAGGGTTGAATGAAATTGGGCCGCAGAAAATGTCCGCTGCCGAAAACGCGCTCGGCAACGGGCACATCGCGCTCGCCCATCGCGATGAGTGCATCGCGGGCGGCGCGTTGCTTGGGCGGCGTGGCTCCGCGCTTCACGTTCCACGCCCACCACGTGTCGATAGTAGCGCCACCGTCGAGCGTGCCGCTGCCGGTGACGGCGATATTTTCCTGCTCAAACGCGTAAATGAGCGGCGAGTGGTTCATGCATTCGACGCCTTCCCAGCGCGTGAACACGATCGGGTAAAGCGCGGGGTCGGGGTTGAACCGCAGCGTGGCGCCGGCGGCGAGGTGGAGATTGATGTTACTTTTTAAGTGGATGGCGCCCGTGCTAAATTCGCCTGCGGGGACGACGACGCGGCCACCGCCGGCGGCGTGACAGGCGGCGATAGCTTGGGCGATGGCTGCGGTGGCGTCGGTCGTGCTGCCGGCGACGGCGCCGTAAGCAGTGATGGGGAAATCGCGGGCGGGAAACGTCGGGGCCTTAATGCGGGCGAGGATTTCCACAGCGGTGTCCCAAGTGACGGGCGAGGAGCTAGTGGCGGCGCGGAGCGAGTGGCCGACAGTGGCGACGAAAAGCACGGCGAGCACGAAGAGGATTTTTTTCATGGAGCGGGGGCGGGACGATTGAACCAAACTTGGGACAGGTGTCCGAGAAAACGTGGACGTTCGCTCGAGCGGGGGAAAGCGGAAACGTTTTAAAGCAAAACGAGGTCGTTGCGGTGAACGACTTCGAGGCGCTTGCGCGACGGGTGGAGTGCGCGCAGGGCGACGGCTTGGAGCCCGGCGAGCGCGGGGATTTCCTTGCTGGAGAAATTGGTTTTACCACGGGCGAGCACGGTGGCGTCGGGGCCTGCGATGTTCACGATATCGCCAGGGTTGAATTCCCCGCGGGCGTGTGTGACGCCGACGGCGAGGAGGCTGCTGCCGCGTTCGCGAAGGACGGGTACGGCCCGGGCATTAACGAACACCGTGCCCTCAGGGCGCTGGAAGTAGGCGAGCCAGTGTTTTTTGGCGTCGAGGGGCAGGCCACTGGGGACGAAAAACGTGCCGGGGCCGGTGCCGCCGAGTAGACGCGCTACGATGGCGGGCTCGGAGCCGCTAGCGATGAAGACGCCGCAACCGGCGCGGGTGGCGAGCTTGGCCGCGGTAATTTTAGAAATCATGCCGCCGGTGGCTGTCTCGCTCGTGGTGCCGCCGGCCATGGCCTCGATGGCGGGCGTAATTTTTTCTACTACGGGGACGATTTCGCCGGTACCTTTGAGATCTATGAGGCCGGGCGCGGTGGAAAGAATGATGAGGTGCTCAGCCTCGACGAGGCTCGCGACGAGGGCGGAGAGCGTGTCGTTGTCGCCAAACTTAATTTCGGCGGCGCTGACGGTGTCGTTTTCATTGATGATCGGAATCGCGCCATAGCCGATGATCTGGCGGAGCGTTTCGCGGACGCCGAGGTAACGGGTGCGCACGCGCAGGTCGTCGTGGGTGAGGAGAACTTGGGCGACGGTGAGCGCGTGGGGCGCGAAGGCGGTTTGCCAGACCTGCATGAGGCGGGATTGGCCGATGGCGGCGCAGGCCTGTTTTTTGGAAACGTCTTTGGGTTTTTTCGCGAGGGCGAGGGCACCCATGCCGAGGCCGACGGCGCCGGAAGAAACGACGATCACCTCGGTGCCTGCGGCGCGCAGGGTGGCGAGTTGGGCGGCGAGATCGGCGATGCGCGCGGTATCGAGTTGGCCTATACCGGTGGTGAGTACGCCGGTGCCGAGTTTGACAACGACGCGTTTCGGGGTGGCGGAAGATTCTTTTTTCAACGCGGGAAGCGCGGCGGTCCGCGGCGGGGAGGATGGGGGCGCAGGGGAAACTCCGCCCGGTCGGGCTCAGACGGTGAGCAGGTCCTTTTCTTTATGCGCGAGGTGTTCGCCAATGCTTTTGATGGCGGCATCGGTGGCGGCTTGGATGTCTTTTTCGACGCGCTTGGCTTCGTCTTCGGGCAGTTTGGCTTTTTTGACTGATTCCATGACGTCGCGGCGGACGTTGCGCACGTGGACGCGACCTTCTTCGGCGAGACGATTGGCGTTTTTAACGAATTCGAGGCGGCGTTCCTTGCTCATATCGGGGAGTGGAATGCGGATGACTTTTCCATCCGGGATCGGGTTAAAGCCGAGGTTGGCTTCCTGGATGCCGCGGATGATGTCTTTGATGATGCTGGTGTCCCAAGGTTGAACTTGGATGAGGCGGGCGTCGGGCGTGCTGATGGCCGCGCATTGTTTGAGCGGGGTCATGGTGCCGTAGGCTTCGACCATAACGGTCTCGACCATCTGCGGCGTGGCTTTGCCGGTGTGAATGGAGCTAAATTCGTGGAGCGTGTGGTCCACGGTTTTTTTCATCTTGGCTTGGGCTTCGGCGAGGAATGGGGAGGACATGGTGGAATTTTTTAAAGGTGGAAAAACGGGCGGCGGGGCGGATCAATTTTTGACGAGGGTACCGATTTTTTCGCCGAGAACGGCTTTGCGGATGGCGTGTTCGTCGTTGAGGTCGAACACGAGGATCGGGACGTTATTATCCAGACACAGGGAGAACGCGGTGGAGTCCATGACGTTGAGGCGCTGTTTGAGCGCGTCGATAAAGGTAATCTGGTCATATTTGACCGCGTCGGGAAATTTTTTCGGGTCTTTGTCGTAGATGCCGTCGACCTTGGTGGCCTTCATGATGATGTCGGCGTGCATCTCGGAGGCGCGGAGGGCGGCGGTGGTATCGGTCGAGAAGTAGGGGTTGCCGGTGCCGGCGGCGAAGATGACGACGCGGCCCTTTTCTAGATGGCGCATGGCGCGGCGCAGGATGAACGGCTCGGCGATCTGGTTCATCGGGATGGCGCTCTGGATGCGCGTAGTAACGCCCATTTTTTCTAGGCAATCCATGAGCGCGAGCGCGTTGATGACGGTGGCGAGCATGCCCATGTAATCGCCGGTGGTGCGGTCGACGCCGCGCTGGGAGCCTTGAAGGCCGCGGAAGATGTTGCCGCCGCCGATAACCACGCAGACTTCGACGCCGAGGTCGGCGATCTCTTTGACCTGGCTGCAGGTTTTTTCTAGGGTCGCTGCGTCGATGGGATCCCCACCTTTGCCGCCGCGTAGGACTTCGCCCGAAAGCTTTAAAATGATGCGTTTATATTTAACGCCGAGCGCGACTCGTTTGTTGGCATGCATGGCCGCGAGGAAACGATTGTGCAAAATCGGCGTCAATGCCCGAGATGGAGGGCAGCCTCATCCCCGCGGAAAAATAGCGTGGAGCGTAAATGAAATTTCGGGTGAGTCTTCGTAGAAAAATCACCCATTGATTCTCCCTTATCATCGCCAACCCGCGCCCGCTGGTCGCTTGGTTCTGGCTCTGTGCGCGCTTGCTTCGTTAAGGGGATCGCGACCTCGGGTTGATAATATCCATTATAAGCTAATATATGGAGACTTGCCCCAGCGAAAGCTCCCTCGCTAGCGTGGTTGTTTATCGCATGAAAAAAGCACTTATCACCGGCATCACGGGGCAGGACGGTTCGTATCTCGCCGAGCTGTTGCTCGCTAAGGGCTACGAAGTCCATGGCGTGATTCGCCGCGCATCCACCTTTAACACCAGCCGGATCGATCACCTTTACCGCGACCCGCACGTCAACGGCGTCAAGCTCCACCTGCACTACGGGGACCTCGCCGATTCCGTGCAGATGGTGAAGCTCCTCTACGAGCTCCAGCCCGACGAAATTTACAACTTAGGCGCTCAGTCCCACGTGCGTGTTTCCTTTGATATTCCTGAATACACGGGCGACGTCGTTGGCCTCGGTTCGGTGCGCATTCTTGAAGCGATTCGCGAAGCTGGCCTCGTGAAAAAATGCCGCTTTTACCAAGCCTCCTCCTCTGAGATGTTTGGCAAGGTTCAGGAAGTGCCCCAGACGGAAAAAACTCCGTTCTGGCCCCGTTCCCCCTACGGCTGCGCGAAAATGTACGCCTACTGGCTCACCGTTAACTACCGCGAAAGCTATAACCTCCACGCCTCCAACGGCATTCTCTTCAACCACGAGAGCCCGCGCCGCGGCGAGACGTTCGTCACCCGCAAAATCACCCGCGCTGCCACGCGTATCAAACTCGGTCTCCAAGACCGCCTCTACATGGGCAACCTCGATGCACGTCGCGACTGGGGTTACGCCAAGGAATACGTGGAGATGATGTGGGTCATGCTCCAGCAAGACCAAGCCGACGACTACGTGGTCGCCACCAATGAGACCCACACCGTCCGCGAATTCATCCAAGAAACCTTCGGCCTGCTTAACCTCGATTGGGAAAAATACGTCAGCTACGACGCCCGCTACGAGCGTCCCGCCGAGGTCGAACTGTTGATCGGTGACCCCGCGAAGGCCAAGCGCCAACTCGGTTGGGAGCCCAAGACGAAGTTTAAAGAACTCGTTAAAATCATGACCGAGGCCGACCTCGAACTTGCTAAACGCGAGGCTCAGATCGCCAGCTTGCCTCAACCCGCGCATACGACGATCGCATGAAGCTGTTTATCGCGGGCCACCAAGGCATGGTCGGCAGCGCGCTCGTGCGCCGGTTTCAACGCGAATCCGGCGTTACGCTCCTCCTGCGCTCGCGCCGCGAGCTCGACCTTACCTCGCAAACGGCCGTCGACGCCTTTTACGCTGCTGAGAAGCCCGACGTTGCTATTATCGCCGCCGCCAAAGTCGGTGGCATCCACGCGAACAACACGTACCCGGCCGAGTTTCTTTTCGATAATTTAGCAATCGCCGCCAATACCATCAACGGCGCCTATCGGGGCGGTGTGAAACGGCTGCTTTTCCTAGGCAGCTCGTGCATTTATCCCAAGCACGCACCTCAGCCTATGTCTGAGGATTGTCTCCTTACCGGCCCGCTCGAGCCTACCAACGAGGCCTACGCCATCGCCAAAATCACCGGCCTCAAGCTCGCCCAATCTTACCGCAAGCAGTACGGCGTGCTTTATCACTCCGCGATGCCGACCAATCTCTATGGTCCTGGGGATAATTACCACTTGCAGAACTCGCACGTGTTGCCCGCGCTTCTGCGCAAATTCCACGAAGCCAAAACCGCGGGTCGCGCCGAAGTCGTCGCCTGGGGCACCGGCGCGCCGAAACGCGAATTCCTCCACGTCGACGACCTCGCTGATGCCTGCGCATTTCTGCTCACGCTCGAAAATCCGCCCGACTGGATTAACGTCGGCACCGGCACCGACGTCACCATCCGCGAACTTACTGAAACTGTCGCCACCGTCACGGGTTTCACGGGCAAAATCGTTTGGGACTCCACCAAACCCGACGGCACCCCGCGCAAACTCATGGATGTTTCCCGACTCGGCGCGCTGGGGTGGCGCGCCCGCATCGCGCTCTGCGATGGTGTCGCCAAAACCTACGCCTCGTTCCTCGCCGAACAAGCCGCCGGCACGCTCCGTGACTAAGCTTATTTTGCGCGCTCGCTCGCTTGGGGGCGGGTGGGCGCATAATTTTTTCCCGTTACAAATTCCTCCGCGTCGCGTCACACTGCCCGTATGAATTTCCCTGTCTTCACGCTCGCCTTCATTGAGGGCTTGGGCGGACCCGAGATGTTGCTCATCCTCGTGTTGATTTTGGTCATGTTCGGTAAGGACAAACTCCCCGAGCTTGCCCGCGGCCTCGGCAAGTCGATGAAGGAACTGAAAAAAGCTACGAGTAACGTCGAAGAAGAATTTAAGCGCGCGCTCCAAGAAGACGAATACCGCCAAAACCAGGCCAGCTACACGCCCGCCATCACCTCCGCGCAGCCCGTCGCCGCGCTCCCAGCCGGGACGTCGGCCGAAACCACTCCCGCTGATACGATTCCTGCTTCGCCGGTGGCTACCGATGCGCCCGTGCCCCACGTCGCTAGCGAACCGGTTGTAGCGGCCGATGCCTCCGCGCCGTTGAACCCCGACATCTCACCCGCGCCAATTGTACCGCCCGCGCCGGCGCCGGCTCCGCGCAGGCCCGCCGCGCCTCATCGCGGCCGCGCTGATGTCTGAGTGCGCTTCTAATCGCACTGAAAACTGGGCTGGCCCTCCGGCCGATACCGGCCTCAGCCTCGCCTAATGAAATGGTTTCCGCGACGGCTCCTTTTGATGCTGATGCTCGCGGGGTGGGTCGTCGCCCGGGCTTCCGAAACGACGCCGCCACTTATTTTGATTTCGATGGACGGTTTTCGCTGGGATTACTGTGAGCTCTATCCCGCCGAGACGCCCCAGCTGCGCGCCTTGATCCGCGCCGGCACCACCTCGCGCGCTCTCATCCCGGTTTATCCCACCAACACGTTTCCTAATCACTACTCGATCGTGACCGGCCTTTATCCCGCGCGACACGGGATAATCAACAATGAGCACTTTGATCCGGTCCTCGGCGAATTTTTTAACTATAAAAACGCCGCCGCCGTTGGCGCCGCGAAATGGTGGGGTGGTGAACCGATCTGGACCACCGCCGTCCGCCAAGGCCGCGCCAGCGCCAGTTATTTTTGGGTTGGTTCCGAGGCCGAAAACCACGGCGTGCGTCCCACGTATTGGAAAAAGTACGACTACTCCATCCCGTTTAAAAAACGTCTCGAAGAACTTGTCGGCTGGCTTGCTCTTCCCGTCGAAAAACGCCCTGCAGTGGTTGCCTTCTATTTTGAAGAAACCAACGCCGCTGGCCACAAATACGGCCCTGAATCTCCCGAACTCGCCGCCGCCGTTCGCCTCCTCGATACGCAGATTGGCGAGCTCCGCACGCGCTTGGCCGAGGCCGGCGTCACGCCGAATTTTGTGATCGTTTCTGACCACGGCATGGCGCCCGTGAGCGCCGATAAAGTCATGCTCCTAGACGACTACATCGACCTCGCCACCGTGCAGGTAGATTTCGATGGTTCGGCCGTCGGCCTGCGTCCGCATGACGGCGATGCCGCTGCGCTCGTCCGCCGGCTCGCCGCGCTCCCGCACGGCCACGCGTACCTCGCCGCCGATTTGCCGCCCTCGTTTCACTTGAAGGACAATCCGCGCATCCCGCCCGTCTGGATCGTCCCCGAGCTCGGCTGGCACGTGGAGCGTCGCCTCCGCTTCGAGCGCATCCGCCTCTCATTTCTCAAAGGCGATCACGGCTATGGCCCCGCCCACGCGGCGATGCGAGGCATCTTCATCGCCAGCGGCCCGTCCTTCAAAACCGGCGTTGTCGTTGAGCCCGTGGAAAACATCCATATCTACAACCTGCTCTGCGCCGCCCTAAAGTTGCAGCCCGCACCCAACGACGGCGACGAGCGCCTAGTCCGCGCGGCGTTGAAATAACTCATTGGAGCGCAGCATCGTACGCGCCCTGGGTCCACACCGCCGCCGGCCTTATGACAAACTTTGGCTAAAAAAATTCTCGACCCCGGCGCGGCGTTGGGCACTTTTGAAGATGCATCAGGAATGAGCTGACCTTTAAAAAGTCAGCTCCGCCAACCGGGCCGGGAGCGGCCACGGTGGATCGAGCGCAAGCTCGGATGTGCGTCTCCCGTAAGGGCGACGAACCAAGCACGCTCCCGAAGACGAAACCGATCTGATGCCTCAGATCGGTTTTTTGTTTTCCACCCCTGCTGCGCGATCCTCCTCAACCAAGAAATCACGCAACATGATCACAACCAAATCTATCCCTGGACTTCGCCTGCCCACGGCCAATCCCAACCACCACCTGTGGAATAACCACGGTA
>Ga0214919_10001768_pt1 | contig 34833 bp, 24 predicted proteins | sample LL1503_MetaG_FD_177994 | JGI IMG/M metagenome (GOLD analysis project Ga0214919, IMG submission 177994) | Freshwater microbial communities from Lake Lanier, Atlanta, Georgia, United States - LL-1503 | ecosystem: Environmental > Aquatic > Freshwater > Lake | place: USA: Georgia | collected...
TTGTCTGATACAAATAATCCTCCTTGCTCTTTTTGAGAATCGCTCTCTACCACTAAATAAATTTTATTAGAATTCGCTTTAGAAACAGAGACACTCATTTTTCCTAATTCCTTCGGAAGACCTGTTTGAATTTTTTCCCAAGTATCGCCACCATCTACCGATTTATATAAGCCACTTCCTTTTCCACCACTTCTCATTTCCCAAGGAAGTCTTCTATAATCCCACATAGCTGCATATAAAATTCTTGGATTATTCATATCCATACTTAAATCCACACAACCCGTATTCTCATCTACATATAAAGTTTTGTTCCAAGTTTTTCCGCCATCTGCCGATTTATAAACACCTCTATCAGTAGATGCACCATGTATAGCACCTTGTGCACCAATATAAACCAAGTCTGCATTTTTTGGATGAATACGAATGGAGGAAACTTGACGTGTTAATTCAAGTCCCATATTTTTCCAAGTTTTTCCTGCATCGGTTGATTTATAAATACCATCTCCATAAGAACTCATCACACCTCTTGGTGCATGTTCTCCCATACCCACATACACTACATTAATATCAGATTCAGCAACAGCTACTGCACCCACCGATCCTGTTTTAAAAAATCCATCAGAAATATTATTCCAACTAATACCTGCATCTTCTGTTTTCCAAACACCTCCACCTGTGGTGCCCATATAATATACTAGCGGATTTCCTGCCACCCCAGTAGAAGTCACAGAACGGCCACCACGCATAGGACCCACGTTTCTCCATAACAAAGGTTTGTAATAATTAGTTTCATTAACTGGCTTGGCAGTTTCAATTTTTGTCACATCTGTTTTCTTTTGTGCTAAGACAAATAAGGGTAAGCATAAGAAAAATGAAATACGAAGAATGCGCTGTCTCATAGGATAAATTTTTGGATACTGTTTAATTGGAATTGTAAGGATTAAATTTAATAAAAATAGGCGAGCCCGTCAAAGAGAAAGGAGCTTATTTTACTTTAATTTAGAATTGCACTAACTTTACTTCATAGCAAATTGATTATCATGGAAACTATAGAAATTTCAGGCATCTTAGGCCTAACAGCCCTAGTATTTTTAACCTTAAATATCCTATTGGGTATTATGTTAAGCACTGCATATAAGCAGTCGACTTATTGGAAAAAATTACCAGATTCCGTTAAAGACCTAAGAATAATTGACATGCATAATTATACAGCTTATTTTGCTTTAGTTCTTGTGTTTTTACATTTTATTATTATTCCATTAGATCCAAGTTCAAAATTCAACTATTCTCATTTACTCTATCCATTAACAGCACCACACCAGCCCCTATTTGTATTACTAGGTGTGATTTCATTTGTTGCCTTATTACTTGTAATTATTACGACACAAAAAGTAATTAAAAACAAGTTAGGCACTACCACTTGGAGAAATATTCATGTTATTTCTTATGCCACAGGGCTTTTATTTATTGTACATGGTCTAGTCATGGATCCTTTATTAAAAGACAGGCCCATTGATTTTATTGATCCTGAGAAATTATTAGTAGAAGCTTGTGCACTACTTTTATTTTCAGCCTTTGTATTTAGGTATAAATACAAAATTTCCAAAAAATAAAAAAAGGGCAGTGTAGAAACACCGCCCGGATTTAACGATTGCTTGCTATAAAAACCAGATAGTCGTCATAGATGGGCTCGAACCATCGTAGAGGGTTTTGCTGACCCTTGCCTCGCCACTCGGCCACATGACTATGGGCAAAGATAGGTATTATTTGATAAAGTCTACTATTTTTATAGACTTATATTTACAATTATTTTATAGTTGTTTTGCCTCGCTATCATTTAAAGGCTTTTATATAAAATGATAGCAGAAAAATATATTATATTTAACATAGCCCTTATTATAAACCTTTAACGATATGCTTATGAACAGCCGACGTATTTTTTTAAAAAATGCAGCACTCACTTCTGGAGCTTTAATGAGTTCTAATTTATTTGCTAGCAGCAGTATTTTCAATACCGATACTTTAAGAGTAGCCACTATTGGCGTGAATGGAATGGGATGGGCCAATACCCTTGGAGCCCTTTCTGTAAAAAATGTAGAAGTAGTGGCCTTATGTGATATTGATGAATCGGTTTTAAATAAAAGAAAGGCTGAATTATTAATTAAACAACCTAGTGTTCCAAAAATTGATACCTATAGCGATTATAGAAAAATATTAGATAGAAAAGATATAGATATTATTATTGTTGGTACACCCGATCATTGGCATGCACTTCAAATGATTGATGCATGTGCCGCAGGTAAACATGTTTATGTAGAAAAGCCGGCAGGCAATTCTATTGGAGAATGTAATACCATGATTGCTGCCAAAAACAGATACAACCGTATAGTGCAAGTAGGTCAATGGCAAAGAAGTCAAAAACATTTTAAAGATGCATTAGATATTGTGCATTCAGGACAACTAGGGAATATTCGTACCACTAAAGTTTGGTGTTATCAAGGATGGATGCGTCCTCAACCAGTAGTAGCTAATAGCGCACCCCCTGCAGGTGTTGATTATACCACTTGGTTAGGACCAGCGCCAATGCGTGAATTCAATGCAAGCAGATTTCATTTCCATTTTAGATGGTTCTGGGATTATGCAGGAGGACTGATGACCGATTGGGGTGTGCATTTATTAGACTATGCTATTCAAGGTATGAAGGCAGGTAATCCAAAAAGTGTAAGTGCACTTGGTGGAAAATTTGCTTACCCAGAATTGGCGGAAGAAACACCAGACACCTTAACTACTTTATATGAATTTGATAATTTCAACTTAGTTTGGGACTCTGCAATGGGTATTGACAATGGTTCTTATGGTCGTGACCATGGTATTGCTTTTATTGGTAATAACGGAACCCTTATTTTAGATAGAGGTGGTTGGGAAGTAATTGAAGAAAGACAATCAAAAAATAAAGTAGCTATCGCACTTCATAAAAGTGAAGACAATGGTGTGAACTTGCATTGGTTAAACTTTACCGATGCCATTAGAAATAATACACCAGGCAGTTTACATTGCCCTATTGAAGAAGGAGCGCATATTGCTACCATTGCACAAATGGGTAATATTGCGTATCGTTCGGGTAAAAAAGTAAACTGGGATGCGAGTAAGAATTTATTTACCGATGATGCGATTAATAAAGAATACTTCACCAAGGCATACCATAACGGATATAGCCTTCCGAAAATTTAAAATCAAAAGTATTCATTCTATATTGTATAGATATAGATTGAATAGCATTTAGCTTTATACAAAAAAGGTCCTCCGAAAATGGAGGACCTTTTTTTATTCTTGCCTAATAATATTGCTTATTTTTTAGCAGCTTTAAAATTGCCATTGGGTTGTACAAAGGTTAAAGAAAGAAGTTCGCCTTTATCATTCACTTCAAAGTTAACTGCATAGCCTGCTACTTTTTTGAAATCAAATTTATGATTGCCCACAGGAACTAGTTCATACTCTGGTTGGCCTGGGACAGATACATATAATACATTTTCTTTTAAATAGGTTTTAATATCAGCGCCTGCTAAAGAAAAACTACTTACATATTTTTTAAGATCGTCAGTTGCTATTTCTTTCGCTGCATTGGATCTTTTAAATTTAATGGGTGTAGGAATAGCTGGCTCAAAATTAAATAAAGAAGCCGATTCTATATCTCCTTTTAGACCCGTGTTAAATTGAAAGCGTATAGGGCTTTTATCGGCGGTATCAATGCCTTCCTCGGTGTCATAGGGTCTGAATATATCATAATGAAATTGCTCCATCCACCAATTTTGATTTTTTAATTTAGCAAACAATGAATCACCTTTTATAAAAATTTCAAATTTTCCATACGCATCATTGCTATACACACCTGTATATTCAGTTAATGCATGTGAAGGTTTAGTATTATTTACTTGATTACTAGTACTTGCTTTTTCAGCTTCTTTCGCTTTTTCTTTGGCCTTTGCTTTTGCTTTTAACATGTCTGCGTTCCAATCAAAGTATTTTAATCCTAATACTCTGTCTGTTATGGTATTTCTTACTATAGAAGGAACGCTAGAACCATTTTGATTCACTAATACTACTATACCAATACTATCCGTTGGGAAAAAACTTGTGCTAGCACTAAAGCCATCAATATTTCCACCATGTTCTACTCTATAATGCCCTTTGTAAGATGCCATCATCCAAGCAAATCCATAATTGCTAAATTGAATATCTGGTTTTTCTGTAGTAGGTGTGCCTGGCGCCATAATCATTTGAGAGCTGGTGGCTTCTGCTATATATGAAGCTGGAATAATTTCAACGGTATCTAGTTTACCTCCATTAATCCAAACCTTCAACCACTGAGACATATCCATCACGGTGCTATTAATACTTCCTGCAGGGCCCATGCCTGCTATATCATAGTAAGATGTTTTATGTATAACAGAATCCTTAATAACATTATAGCCTAAAGCGGGTTCTTTATAGTTGGCTAAATCTTTTACAGAGAAATTGGAATTCGTCATGCCAATTTTTGAAAATATTTTAGATTCAACATTGGACTCCCAAGATTTTCCGGTTAATTTTTCACCTACTACGCCTTGTAATAAATACATAAAGTTATTATACTGCCATGTTTGTCTTAGTTCAGCAGAAGGCTCCATGTATTGAATACGCTTTACTAAATTATCTCTTGTATCTGGTGCTATATACCAAGATAAATCATGTCTAGGTAATCCAGTTCGGTGACTCATCATATCACGAAGGGTAATATGATTGGTTAAATCGCTGGTATAAAATTTTAAATCGGGTAAATAAGTGGTCACTGGTTTATCAAAATCAATCGATTTTTCTTTTTGTAAAATACCTAATACAGAAGCTGTAAAAGCCTTGGTACAAGATCCTATTGCAAATTGTGTATTAGCAGTTACTGGTAATTTATTTTCAACATCACGATACCCAAAGCCTTTGGCAAAAATGACTTTGTTTTTTTCTACTACGGCCACTGCCACACCAGCAGCGTGGTTGTCTTTTAATATCTTATTAATTTCAGCTTCAATGCCCACAAAGCGTTTGTCTACCTTAGTTTGAGCATTTACATTAAAACTTGTAATAACTAAGATTACTGTTAAGCAGTAAGTATAAATATGTCTTTTCATATGATAAAAATTTATACTTCAAATATATCATTATTTAATTAACTTAGTTATTCAAAATACACCTATGGCAAACAGACGCAATTTTATTCAGCACCTAGGCCTGATGGCTGGTGCCTTTTCAGCAAATAGTTTATTCAATCAAGCGCATGCTGCTGAATTTGCGCATGTGAATTTGCAAAAGAAAATGCTTAGTCCCAAGGAAATAGCCATGGATGAAGACTATTGGTCCGTGATTCAACAAGGCTATACAGTAAGCCCTTCTTTAATTAATTTAAATAATGGGGGCGTAAGTCCAAGTCCAAGAATCGTGCAAGAAGCGGTTGAATCATTTAATAAAATGACCAACGAGGGTCCATCTTATTTTATGTGGCGCATACTAGATCAAGGAAGAGAACCCCTTAGATATAAACTAGCACAACTAGCAGGTTGTGATCCTGAAGAAATTGCCATTAACAGAAATTCAACCGAGGCGTTGAATACCGTAATTTTTGGATTGAACTTAAAAGCAGGCGATGAAGTCATTGGTACCAAGCAAGACTATCCCAATATGATTAATGCTTGGAGACAGAGAGCTGCTAGAGAAGGTATTGTATATACACAACTTAGTTTTAAATACCCCATTGAAAATGATGAAGAAATTGTAAGTGCTTTTGAAAAAGCCATTACCCCTAAAACAAAAATATTTCATATCACCCATATGGTGAATTGGGTGGGACAAATTATGCCTGTTAAAAAATTATGTGATTTAGCTAAAAAACATAATATTGAAACCATTGTAGATGGTGCGCATAGTTTTGGTTTAATGGATTTCTCCATTCCTGATTTAGGTTGTGATTATTTTGGCACCTCACTTCATAAATTTTTATCGGCCCCTATTGGATCTGGTATGTTATGGATTAAAAAAGCAAACATTGAAAAAATATGGCCTCTAGTTTGTAACGACAACCCGAAAGGAACCGATATTAGAAAGTTTGAAACCCTTGGTACCAGAAGCTTTCCTATTGAACAAGGCATTGGGGAAGCCATTAATTTTCACACTGCTATTGGTAGCAAACGTAAAGAAGAACGTATTCGTTATTTAAAAAATTATTGGGCCACACGCGTTCAAAATATTCCTAAAGTAAGAATTAATACCTCTTTAAAAGATGAATACGCTTGTGCTATTTGTGGCGTAAGCATAGATGGTATGACACCCGGCGCATTAGACAGCGCTTTATTCAATGAATATAAAATTCATACAGTAGGTATTGTATGGGAAAATATAAGTTGTGTGCGTATTACGCCTCATGTGTATACGCGACTACAAGACTTAGATAAATTAGTATATGCTATAGAAAAAATTGCCAAGAAAGCATAGTCAAGTTTTAAAAATAATTTAGGAGCATGAAAAAAGCTCGCCCTAATGAATAGGACGAGCTTTTTAATTTAAAATACTTTTTAAAAACTTAGCCGTTATAATGAGAGAGGCAATAGCAGTTATGGTTTTTTAACCGTTGGATAAGTTACACCTAGTTGTTCTAAATAAGTACCATACTTTGCATCATTATAATAGAAAGGTTTCATTTGCTCTCTATATTTCTGCATGATTTCTTTATTTAAATGTATTGCAGGTGGGTCGGTTGCGCTAATAAAGGGAATATATTTTACGTCTTTGTTTTGGACATCTGTAAAATAAGTTTTCGCGTCTTGAATTAATTTAGGATTGGTGAAACAATCTAATAAAGTCATCGCTGCTGCTTCTGCTCCAGCTAAAGCACCTTTATGTGCAATAGGTGTTGCCATGGCAATGGCATCTGCCCAATGATGTCCTTTGGTGCCTGGAATATTTGCAGGGAAACCCAAAACTATAGTGGGTACATTCCAAGAAATATCTGCAATATCATCCGATCCTCCACCCCAGGAAAAAGGAACAGAACCTTTAATTGTATCAATGGTTGTTTTTAATCCATTGATGGGATTGCCTTCCATATCTTTTTTAGGAGCTTCTACTAAAGCTTGCACTGCTCTTGCCATTTCCATATCCTTATCATCCCAAATAGGCATACCTACTTTTTTAATATTAGCATACATAGCTTCTGCTAATGGCTTATTAAAATGTCCTGGCCATGCAGTGCCTAAAATTTGATGGCTCACAGTAGTGCCTGACATTAAAGCTGCACCATCGGCAATTTTAATACCCGATTCGTAATTGGCTTTAATATCTTCATAAGTACGCTCTCTAAAATAATACCAAACACTAGCTTTACTTGGCACTACATTGGGTTGGTCTCCACCATCTACCACCACATAATGAGAACGGTTTGTTGGTTTTAAATGTTCTCTTTTAAAATTCCAACCAATGTCCATTAATTCAACACCATCTAATGCACTTCTTCCTCGCCATGGAGCGCCTGCTGCATGTGCAGCTTCTCCATTAAAATCAAAACGCACACTCACGAGACCATTACCTCCATTGTCTCCATAGTTAGAACCAAAACTTCCACTCACATGGGTAAAAATACAAGCATCAATATTTTTAAAATAACCATCTCTTACATACCATGCCTTAGTAGCCACTAACTCTTCTGCAACACCAGGCCAAATTACAATGGTACCTGGCATATGTTCTTTCTCCATCATTTCTTTCATTGCAATGGCTGCATAAATAATAACTGCCTGTCCTGAATTATGTCCTTCTCCATGACCTGGTGCGCCTTCTACAATTGGATCTTTATAAGCAACACCTGGTTTCTGAGAGGCTTTTGGAATACAATCAATATCACTGCCTAATGCAATCACTGGAGAACCTGTTCCCCATTTCGCCATCCATGCAGTAGGTACATTGGAAATATTTTTTTCAATGTTGAAACCATTTTTTTCAAGTACGCTTGTTAAATAAGCAGAGGTTTCAAATTCTTGGAATCCTAGTTCTCCAAAACTAAAAACTTTATCTACCATTACTTGTACATCCTTTGCATGACCCGCAACACTTGTAAAAAGTTTTTGCTTCATGGCAGCCAAATCTTTTTCTGAATACTTTTTTTGTGCCATTAATTGCATAGAACTTAACAATGTAATTGCAAGTACAAAAAATGTTTTAACTGAAAATAAACGTTTATTCATATTTATAATTTGTATTTAAGTTACAAAAAAAGGCCTGTGCTGGGAAAGATTTTTTATGGGCTTTGCCTAGAGGCTAGGTATTTATAGTTAAATGGCTGATTTACAATATTTTGCCTTTATAAATACATTCGATTATTTTATGTTTTTTGAACGCTTATTTGCGCTGAAAATTGAGCCCGTTTTCAAGTAGGCAAAACAGCTTAAAGCCTTTATATTAAAATAGTTTTGAGGGCCAAATTAAAGGTTATTAAAAATTAGATGTTGAAAATATATTTTCTTTTTTGTCTTCTATTTATAAGTTGTTTTACGAAAGCTCAAATTTTGGATCCCGCCATTATAAATACTGCTGGAGGAAACATAAATATAGAATCCAAAACAAATCAGGTAAAAAATATTTGGATACTTGATTGGAGTTTAGGTGAATCTTTAGCCACGCAAACTTGGCAATTAAAAAATAAACTCATTTACTCTACAGGATTTTTACAACCAGCTTTAATGCTAAACCCTGCATTCAATTCGCCTGCAAGTTTTGATTTTAATTTAGTATGGGGGCCCAATCCTGTTATTAATTATGTAGGGCTTTCTTGCAAAGAAACAGGTATTGATATTATAAGTATATCTGTAATGGATCGCTATGGAAATAAAATACAAAATATAAAGGGGCATTTTTCTGGACTCCATTTTTCAAAACAAATATCTTTTGCTTCGGCAAATACGGGTATTTACTTTATTGCTATTCATTATATTGTGGCTGGCAAATTTAGTCAAATGAAAATAATTAAAATTTTAAAAATCTAAAATGAGAACATTTCGATTATTAATTTTAGTATGCTGTTATATAGTAAGTTCTATTACAAATTTTGGATACGCACAAACCAATAAGGGCATTAACTTTCAAGGCATTGCCAGAGATAATAATGGCTAAATACTTGCTAATAAATCTATCAATATTAGAATATCAATTAAAAACGATACCAGTTCTAGTAAAACTGAATACCAAGAAATTACACCAATTACCACTAATGTACTTGGTTTATTTACCATTGTAGTAGGTGCTACTGAAACCAATAAAATTGTATCAGCGGGTTCCTTTGAAAGTATTAACTGGTCAAAAGCAGATAAATATTTACAAATAGAAATTGATACAGTAGGTGATTTATCTTTTATTTATATGGGCACGCAAAAAATTAATTATGTGCCCTTTTCTTTTTATGCTGATAATGTGGGAGCTCAAAATATTAATGGTATTATTGGTATCACGCAAGGTGGCACAGGACTAGATAATTTAAAAGATGTAAAAGTCTTATTCAATATTGATAAAATAAATAATACCCCCGATTCCAGTAAGCCTATTAGTAATCTTGCATTAGCAGCTATTAATGATAAATTAAAAAAAGCAGATACGCTTTCATTAAGCAGCCGCATTAATTTAAAATTGAATAGTAAGGACACCCTTAGCCTGTCTAATAGAATTAATAATATATCATTGCCGTCACTTGTCAATGATTATGGGAGTTTTTATGATACAGCCAAACAAGCTAGTAGCGCTGTATCTAGCGCCACTGCTATAAAATTTTCTTATGAAGGTTTAGTGAGCAGTATTAGTATTCAACCCAATACGAGTGGCCAGCCAACTAAAATTACAGTTCTGCATGCAGGCGTATATTCGGTTCACTATTCCTTACAAGTAATCAAAGCAGATGTTGGAGTGGATGAGGCAAGTGTTTGGATTAGAAGAAATGGATCGGCTTATATAAATACAAACACGAATTTTACTATTTCTGGAAGCGGTATAAAAAATTTACTTACAGGAAATTATTTGGTGGACCTGGATAGCAATGATTATATAGAACTTTATTTTAGTGTAAAAAATATAAATAGTATAGTAACAGGCAGTGCTGCACAAACAAGCCCCTCTCGGCCTGCAACCCCTTGCGCATATATTATTTTAAACAAAGTCAACTAAATTATTTTATCCAAATGGTTGTTCAATCGAAATACTTTGTTTCGAGAAAAACTTAGGACCCTCCGAAGCAATATAAAGGCAGTCTTCTAATCTAATTCCAAATTCTCCCGGAATAGAAATAGTGGGTTCATCGCTAAAACACATGCCTACTGCTATAGGGGTTGTATTTCCTTTTACAAAATTAGTCCACTCGTGCCCTTCTAATCCAATGCCATGGCCTGTTCTATGAGGGAGCCCTGGTAATTTATAATTGCTGCTAAAGCCTCCTTTTTCAATCACCGCTCTTGCAGCGGCATCTACTTGTTCGCATGGCGCACCAATTTTAATAGCAGCAAAAGCAGCATCTTGTGCTCTCTTTTCTAAGTTCCAAACATCAATTTGTCGTTGTGTAGGTTTGCCTGCTACAATGGTTCTAGTAATATCAGAAGCATAGCCTTCACAACTTGTGCCACCATCAATCATTACAATATCTCCTTCTTTAATTGTTTGAGGTGTTATACTACCATGAGGCAGTGCTGAATATTTGCCTACTTGAACAGAGGCTCCTCCACTAAAACCTAATTTTCTAAAGGCAGCAGAAATATTATTACTTAATGTGGTTTGTGACATACCTGGAACAATGGTGGTGAAAGCTGCTTTATAGGCTTCAATAGTAATATCACTTGCTTTTTGCATGAGTGCAATTTCAGCAGGTGACTTAATCATTCTACATCCAGCAGTCACAGGAGTGGCATCAACCACTTCAAAACCAGCTGCTTCTTTTTTTACTCCATTGGCTATAAAAAATCTTACTCTTTCTTCCATTCCAATGCTACGATATTGAACGCCTCTATCTTTTACAATACCTACAATAACTGCATATGGGCTTTCGTGTTCTTCCCAGCAACGCACTTCTTCTCCAAAAGCAGGTAGAATTAATTCCCTTGCTCTATCTTCTTCAAATTTTGGACATACATATACTAAGGACCCTTTTGAAGGAATCACTACACCAAAAGTTCTTTCACTTTGACCCCAACGCATGCCTGTATAATAATAGCAAGAAGTAGTGCCCTCTAAAAAAATGGCATCCATTTTGTTTTTTGCCATCAATTCCTGTGCCTTTGCAATTCTTGCCTTTCTTTCCGCCACCGTTATAGGTAAAATGTCATTGTCTTTAGGACTTAGGCTACGAATAGCTTCGGGTAAGTATTCTGCTGGCTCTGTTTCTTTAAGTTTTCTACCAAACAAAGCACTACTCATTCCTAAACTTCCGGCGGTAAGTGCCGATACTGCTAAAAACTTTCTTCTATTAACTGACATAGTATACAATTTTAAATGTTTTACATAAGTGGTATTAAAGATATTACATTTTAATAAGCTAAAAACTTTAAATTTAACCTTCAATCATAAGGCTAGCCTTAAACAATTCATACTATAAACCAGATCACATTGAAAACATTTCGTCTTCCCTTTTTAGTTTTATTATTATTTTTTTTTCAAACAACGAATGCACAAAAAAAGAATGCTAATGTTAAATATTATATTCATAAAGCAACTGACATTATTAAAGTAGATGGCCTAATGAATGAGCAGTCTTGGTTAAAGGCACAATCGGTTGACAAATTTCCCATGGTCTTACCTATGGACACCAGTGTTTCCAAAGTACCTACTGAAGTAAGAATGACTTACGATGAAAATAATTTATACATTATTGCCATTTGTACCAAAGTGGGCGATGGTGTGGACATGGTAGAGTCCTTAAAAAGAGATTGGAACTTTGGAAAGAATGATAATTTTATTTTATTCTTAGATACCTATGGAGATTTAACCAATGGATTTGCCTTTGGTGCAAGTGCAGTAGGCGCACAATGGGATGGTACTATGTTTGATGGAGGTAGCGTGGATTTAAACTGGGATAATAAATGGACCTCTGCTATTTACAATGACGCAGAAAAATATGTTTGGGAGGCAGCCATTCCATTTAAATCCATTCGATATAAAACAGGTGTTCAAGAATGGGGTGTGAACTTTAGTAGAAACGATTTAAAAACAACAGAGAAGTCAAGCTGGGCGCCGGTTCCAAGACAGTTTCCCACTGCTTCTCTTTCTTATACTGGATCACTAGTTTGGGATGCACCACTTCCTGCACATCAAAATAATTTTTCCTTAATTCCTTATTTTAAGTCTAGTGTTTCAAAAGAATTTGCAACAAGTGATGGTACAAAAATTAACCAAGCCTCTGTCAATGGAAATGCATACGGATTAGATGCAAAAATAAGTTTGTCTTCTTCATTAAATTTAGATTTAACAGTGAATCCCGATTTCTCTCAAGTAGAAGTAGATAGACAAGTAAGCAATCTAAGTCGTTTTGAATTATTCTTTCCAGAAAAAAGACAATTCTTTTTAGAAAATGCCGATTTGTTTTCCAATTTAGGTTTTGAAAATGTACGTCCTTTTTTCTCTAGAAGAATTGGCTTAAATACCAACATTGATTATGGTGCTAGAATGAGTGGTAGACTTGATAAGAACTGGCGTATTGGTATTATGGATATGAAAACTAGCGAAGATAAAAATACAGGACTCTTAGCACAAAATTTTTCAGTCATTGCTTTGCAAAGAAAATTATTTAAAAAATCGAGTATTGAATTATTCTATATTGATAAAACTGCTTTTGATTATCCATCTCAAACCACCACCTCTGCGGCAGTGGGTAATCCTTATAATAGAAACTTTGGTTTTGAATATAATTTAGCACCTAAAAATAATCCTTGGACAGGGAAAACTATTTTAATAAAATCATTTACGCCGAATAAATCTGGAAACGATTATTTAAACGCAGGTAATTTACAATACAGTAATAGAAATTGGATTGTTTCATGGCAACATGAAATTGTGGGTAATAATTACAACGCAGAAGTGGGCTATATTCCAAGAAATAATTATATCAAGTTTATGCCAAGCATTACCCGCTTGTACTTTCCTAAAAGTGGAAATATATTAAGCTATGGCCCTCAACTCACCACTACTTATTATTATAATTCAAATTTCAATTTAACAGATAATACTAAACTATTTAATTACCTTATTACATTTAGAGACAAGAGCACCATTGCCTCTGTTATTCAAAACGACTATGTAGAATTATTGGCAGCCTTTGATCCCACTAGAATTGGGAAGCAAACCTTAGCGGCACATACGAAACATCAATGGACTACTGTGGGATTTGATTGGATTTCAGCACCTCAACATAAATTTACTTATTACTTAACTGTTCGTAAAGGAGGTTATTATGCCGATGGTAAATTATTAAGTATTACTGGTGATATAGGTTATCGTATTCAGCCTTATGTAAATTTTGATGTAGCCACTACCTATAATCATATTGAACTGCCACAACCCTGGGGCAATAACAATTTCTTCTTAATTGGTCCTAAAATGGATATTACCATGACAGACAAATTATTTTTTACTGCCTTCTACCAATATAACGAGCAAACAAAAAATATAAACTTTAATACTCGATTTCAATGGCGCTATAAACCCGTCTCTGATTTATTTATAGTGTATACAGACAACTATTATATAGGTCCTGTATTTGTTAAAAACAGAGCAGTCGTATTGAAATTTACTTATTGGTGGAATAAATAAAATTTAAACTATGAAAAAATCAATTGTTGCAATTTGCCTTTGCTTATTTTTTAGCCTGACTGTATCAGCTGCCATAAGACTACCTAATATTTTAGGTTCTCATATGGTGCTTCAGCAAAAATCAAAAGTAAAGCTTTGGGGTTGGGGCCAACCTTCTGAAAAAATTACCATTACCACTACTTGGAATACTGATACTATTAGAGCAGAAGTAGATGGCGGTGCAAAATGGGTAACTGAAATAATTACCCCCAGTGCAGGAGGCCCTTACAAAATAACTATTGCAGGTAGCAGTGTGATTGTATTAGACGATGTATTGATTGGCGAAACTTGGGTTTGTGGCGGACAAAGTAATATGGAATGGTCTGGCGATCAGCAATTGCAAGAGTCTATTGACGAAGCACCACTTGCAAAGAATAATAAAATTCGTTTGTTTTATGTAACAAAATCAACAGCTAGTTTTCCGCAAGATAATCTAGAGGGAAAATGGGTAGTTTGTTCTCCAGAGGAAATGATACACTTTAGCGCGATTGGTTATTTCTTTGGAAAGAATTTACAAAATGCTTTAAATACTCCTATCGGATTAATAAATTCTAATTGGGGTGGAACAGCTGCAGAAACATGGACACCCACCGAAGTGATTACAGCTAGTGAATACTTAACTGCAACTGCTGCTAAACAAAATGCAACTCCATGGTGGCCTCATAAAATTGGAGATGCTTATAATGCAATGATTGCGCCACTTACAAATTACACCATCGCAGGCGCTATATGGTACCAAGGAGAAAGTAATACAGGTACTTATTATGGTTATACCGAATTATTTACAAAAATGATTCATGCTTGGCGTAAGAATTGGAATAAAAACTTTCCTTTTTATTTTGTGCAAATTGCACCTTTCCATTATGGTAATAAAAATGTTGGTGCCTTATTAAGAGAAGCACAAACGAAAGCTGCAGGTTTTGAAAACACGGGTATGGTAGTGGTTTCTGATTTAGTACCAGATACCAATAATATTCACCCCACACTTAAAAAGGAAGTGGCAGCTCGTTTAGCCAATTTAGCATTGGATCAAACCTATAAAAATGCAAGTACTAAAGGTATTAACCCGAATAGTCCTTCTTTAGAATCATTTACAATAGAAGCAAATAAAATAATAATAAAATTAAAAGACGCCCCTGCTGGAATTATGGCAAAAGGAGATGCTTCTACCTATTTTGAAATAGCAGGTGCAGATAAAATTTTTATGCCAGCTCAAGTAAAAATAGAGGGCGGGCAAATTATAGTAACCAGTAGTAAATTAGCCGCGCCTGTTGCCGTGAGATATGGATTTAGCAATACCACAAGGCCCAATTTATATAGCAAAACAGGGCTTCCTGTAAATATCTTTAGAACAGATAATTGGGAAATGGATACCAGCGAAATAAAATAAAGAATTACTTGTAAAAAAATACCCTTCTGAATAGGAAGGGTATTTTTTTATACTTTATAATTTTGAATAGGTTGTAGATAATTTTTCTAATTGAGTATTCAGCGCCTGATACACTAATTTTTGTTGTGTAGTAGGTGGGAAATCGGCACCCATGGTTTGACTTTCTTTAGTAAGGGTTAATAATCTTTCCAATATTTTAGCTGGATTTCTAAAAATATCCATTCTCGATCCAGTCAAGTGAATATCAAATAATTCTTTTTCTATAGCATACACTTGCTTTTCGCGCTCAGCAGCCTCTTTTGTATTTTGCTTTAATAAACTAGCACGCTCTATTTCCATTTTCTCAATTAAGCTTGCACATTTTTTCATGGAACTAGTTAATTGCATCCCAAAAGCATATTGAGCTTGAATAGCTTCCTTACTTGAATGTAAATTAGGATCATTCAATACCTGTATTGACTGCTTCATTATTTCTTTGCCCAGTTTCAATACTACTGTATAATTGCCTGGTGGAATTCTTATAGGCTCTAGTCCTGGACCAATATCTAAATCATAAATAAACATAGGTCTATTTCCAAGTGAATCAAGTTTTATATAATTTTTATTATCAGGGATTGTTTTTAAAGGTGGCAGTTCTATATCGTTATGTGCAAGATTCCACCAAATTCTATTTAGCCCTTTATTGCGAGAGCCTTCCATTTTTTGAATCGTATCCCCTTTCAAATTTAAAATATAAATAAATGGATTAGCTGAAAGACTGTCTACTAGATAATAATTAATACTAGCGCCATAAGGAGGATTACTTCCAGTGGCCATGGAAGATTCACTATGTATACCCGTTTTATTATTAAATCGGTAGGCTTGTCTAGGTGCATATAATTCATTTTTATTTTTTTCTTGCTGTTTACTCCACTCTCTTAAAGGGGTTATATCATCAAGAATATAAAAACCCCTACCATAAGTAGCTATAACTAGATCGCGAAAATTTTTTTGAATAGCTATATAATAAACAGGTGAAGGGGGTAAATTATTTTTTAATGGCTTCCAAGTATTGCCATCATCTGGACTAATATATAAGCCATTATCTGTTCCTGCATAGAGTAACCCTTTTTGAACCGGATCTTCTTTAATACTATGTACAAAAGAACTATTAGAAGCTGGAATACCCGCCCCTATCTCTTTCCAAGACTTACCATAATTAGTTGTTTTAAATATATAAGGCTTGAAATCACCTAATTGTTGATAGGTAATACTTATATAAGCAGTCCCTGTTTCAAAATTAGAAGGATCAATACTTCGAATAGTGCCCCATGGTGCAATACCTTTGATATTCGCTGTAACATTGGTCCATGTTTTCCCATCATTAGTAGTGACTTGCACTTGACCATCATTCGTTCCTGTCCATAAAACACCTTTGGTTAAAGGCGACTCTGCAATTACATATAAAGTGCAACCATCAAATGTCATGAGGTTGTCAGAATTTATACCACCAGAATTTTGTTGATGGCTTTTATCATTGGTAGTTAAGTCTGGACTAATTACCTGCCATGACATTCCTTTATTAGAAGTTTTATGTACATACTGGCTACCAACATAGACTACTCCTTTTTGATGTTTCGATAAGGCCATCGGAAAATTCCAATGCCAACGATATTTCATATCTGCTGGAGCCGAGCCATAACCAGCTTCTGGCCAAGCACGCACATCATGCGCATGGCCTGTTCTTACATCGGTAACATCTAAACCTCCATCATAACAGCCAGACCATATTATGTTATTATCAAAAGGATCGGGTTGAGCAAATCCACTTTCACATCCACCTACACCTTCCCATAATCCCAAAGGAATAGAACCTTGCATACTAATAGCAGCTGTTCTATAACTATAACCATCTTGTCTATTACCCATTACATGATAAGGAATCATATTATCCACTGCTACATGATACATTTGCGCAATGGGTAAATTAATATTATTCCAAGTTTTTCCTCCATTAAAACTCATATTCATACAACCATCATGCGCTACCATTATTCGTTGAGCGTTGGTAGGATCAAACCAAATATCATGATTGTCTCCACCTGGCGCATAAGTACCATTGCCATTAAAACTAATACCACCATCCTTTGATTCCATTATGGTAACACAAATAGTATATAATTTATTTTCATCTTGTGTAGAAACACGAACCCTTGTATAATATGGAGCACGTTGTGCCATTGAATGATTCTCATACATTAATTTCCAATGTTCTCCTCCATCAATTGATTTATATAAACCAGGTGCTTTGTCTTCCACTAATGCATAAATTGTTTGTGGATTACTCTGCGCAATATCTATAGAGGTTTTGCCAATAGGATGTGCGACACCACCGGGTAGTCCATTTTGCATTTGATGCCATGTTTTACCGCCATCTTTCGTCTTATAAAATCCGCTGCCAGGTCCTCCACTATTTAAATTCCATGTGGTAATATTTACTTGCCACATGGCAGCTACTAAATTATTAGGATCTTTTTCATTTAAAGACAAATCACTACAACCTGTGTTCGCATCTACAAATAAAATGCGCTCCCAATGTTTACCCCCATCCATTGTTTTGTATACACCTCTTTCTTCTTGTGGGCCATGCATATGCCCCATAGCAGCAACATAAATAGTATTGGTATCTTTAGGATCCACAATAACCTTACTTATTAAAACTGTTTCTTTCAATCCTTTGTTTTCCCAGGTCTTTCCACCATCACTCGATTTATAAATTCCATTCCCATTCGCATGTGCTGGACGAATTACAAATGTTTCACCTGTACCTGCCCAAACTTGTTGAGGATTAGATTTTGAAATGGCTAAGGCCCCAATGGAAGAGTTATCCATATTGTCGAAAATAGGTTTCCAATGCACGCCGCCATCGGTGGTTTTGAAAATACCTCCGGAAGCTGCTCCAACATAAGATACCATTGGATTACCTGGCTCTCCCACTACTGCAATGGCTCTATTGCCATCGGGACCAATAAATCGAAAAGGCATGGCTGCAAAGGGGTTAGAACCAACCGTTTGTGCAAAGAAAGAGTTTGCACTTAAAAGACCAATAAGCAGAAAAAAGATAAAAATAGTTTGCTTTTTCATAAGAAAATTGAATGAATAGGTTAAAACCAATATTTGAATTTAAGTATTATTATGCTAGCTCCCAAGACCAAATAACCGAAGCTATTATTTTGTATATTTAAGTGTCCTAAAATTATTATTATGCAAATTGATTTAAAAGTTTTTAAAATAAAAGCAAGTGCAGTTTTTATTTTTTGTATTAGTTTTTTAGCTAGCTCCTCTTATGCACAAGTAAGTACAGAACAACTAGCGGGTTTAAAATATAGAATGATTGGCCCACATAGAGCCGGAAGAACTGTAGGTATTTCTGGTGTTGCAGACCAGCCCAATGTATTTTATATTGGTGTGAATAATGGTGGTGTATGGAAAACCACCGACTATGGTCATACATGGAAGCCCATCTTTGATGCTGAAAACACAGGCTCAGTGGGCGATGTAGCCGTAGCACCTTCTAATTCAAATGTTATTTATGTAGGAAGCGGTGAAGGTATTCAACGCCCCGATTTATCTATTGGAAATGGTTTATACAAATCAATAGATGCAGGAAAAACTTGGACCAATATGGGATTACCTGATGCACAACAAATTGGTGGCATTAGTATTGACCCAAAAAATGAAAATAGAATTTTTGTAGCTGCACTTGGACATCCTTATGGTCCTAATAAAGAAAGAGGTGTGTATAGAAGTTTGGATGGTGGTAAAACTTTAGAGCAAGTATTATATATTGACGAAAACACAGGAGCTGTGCAAGTATTGATTGATCCAAATAATACCAATATTGTATTTGCCACTATTTGGGCTGCAAGACAAGGCCCTTGGGAAAATGGTGCATGGGATGGAGAAGCAAGTGGCTTGTATAAATCAATGGATGGAGGAAGTACTTGGAAAAAAATAACGAAAGGTTTCCCAACAACCAAAGAAGATGGTTTAGGAAGAATTGGTTTTACCATTGCACCTAGCAATTCAAATAGAATGTATGCAACTGTTGATGCCGCGAAAAAAGGCGGTATTTATAAAAGTGATGATGCAGGGGAGTCATGGTATATGTTAACTTCCGATGGAAGATTATGGGGAAGAGGAAGTGATTTTGCAGAAGTAAAAGCCGATCCCAAAAATGAAGACATTGTTTATTCTGCGAATGTAGTAATGTGGAGATCGAAAGATGGAGGAAAAACTTGGGAAGGTATTAAAGGCGCACCAGGCGGAGATGACTATCACCGTTTTTGGATTAATCCTAATAACGCCAATATTATTGCTATTGGTTTAGACCAAGGTGGTACCATTACAGTGAATGGTGGTGAAACTTATTCAAGTTGGTATAACCAAGCTACTGCTCAGTTTTATCATGTAAGTACAGACAATGCTTTTCCTTATAATGTATATGGTGGTCAACAAGAAAGTGGTTCAGTGGGTATTGCTTCTCGTTCTAATGATGGTGGAATTACTTTTAGAGAATGGCATCCAGTGGGTGTAGAAGAATATGGATATGTTGCAGCAGACCCATTAGATCCAAATATTATTTATGGTGGAAAAATTACAAAGTATGATAAGCGCACTGCGCAAGTTCAAAATATAGCACCTAACCCAGTAAGAAATGGTAAGGTTCGTTTCATTAGAACAGCTCCGGTTTTATTTTCACCCGTTGATAATAAAACTTTATTTTTTGCAGGAAATATAATTTTTAAAACAACCAATGGCGGATCAAGTTGGGAAACCATTAGTCCCGATCTGAGCCGTGAGACCTGGGATATACCTGCAAGTGTTGGCATTTACAATACAGAGGAGGTTAAAAAAATGCGTCAACGTGGCGTAGTATATTCACTCGCTCCTTCTTACCAAGACTTAAATGTTTTATGGGCAGGTACCGATGATGGACTTATTCATATCACCAAAGACGGAGGTAAGCATTGGAAAAATATTACACCAGCATCTATTACATCATGGAGTAAAATTTCAATGATTGATGCAAGTAGGTTTGATGTAAACACCGCTTATGTTGCAGTGAACAGAATACGCGTGGATGACATGACACCTCATATTTATAAAACAACAGACGGCGGAGCGACCTGGAAAAAAATTATTAACGGCTTGCCGAATGAACCCATTAATTCTGTGAGAGAAGATGCGGTAAGAAAAGGGTTGTTATTTGCAGGATCAGAAAATGCAGTTTACTTTTCTTTAGACGCTGGTGAAAACTGGCAGTCCTTAAAATTAAATATGCCTGCTACTTCTATTCGTGATTTAGTTATTAAAGACGATGATTTAGTCATTGGCACACATGGTCGTAGTTTTTGGATTTTAGATAATATTACACCGCTTCGACAAATCAATGTAAATAAAACAAAAGAAACTGTTTTATTTAAACCACAAAAAGCAATGAGAGTAAGATGGAATATGAATACCGATACGCCGCTTCCTCCTGAAGAGCCAGCGGGTGAAAATCCTCCAGATGGTGCCATGATAGATTATTATTTAAATAGTAATAGTAGCAGTCCTGTAAAATTGGAAATAATGAATGCGAAAAGAGATATTATTAGAACCTTTACAAGTAACGATACTTTATATACTATACCAGAAGTAAATATTCCTTTGTATTGGATTAGACCTCAACAAATATTAGCAGCCTCAGCAGGCGCCCACCGTTTTTTATGGGATATGAGATATACACCATTGAATACTCCAGCTGCGTATCCTATGACAGCCATTATACATAATACCCCTCCTGATGCTACTGCACCATGGGTAATGCCAGGTAATTATACAGTAAGATTAACAGCGAACGGACAAACACAGGAACAACCCATTACTATTTCCATGGATCCTAGAGTGAAAACAGGAACTGCACAATGGCAACGTCAACATGACTTATCTATGATATGTTATGAAGGCCGTAAAAAGTCAATGTATAAATTTCCAGCTATTTATCAAAAATTTACAGGATTATTTAATATTTTAGAAAGTACAGAAATGGCTCCTACTTCACAAACTGAAAAAGCAGTAAAAGAAACCCAGGCTGAATTAGAAAATTTATTAAAAAAATGAGTCAAAAATTATTCCATAAAATAGTCCTCTTCACCTTAGTTGTTTTATTATTGGGCGCTTGCAAGCCAAGTGCTTTATTAATAAAAGAGCGAAAAATAGATGGTATTTTATCAGAGTATAATTCAGATTCAAAACCTGGTGCAAGTGTACTTGTATTTCAAAACGATAAAATTGTTTTTCAAAAAGGCTATGGCGTAAAAGAACTGAGCAGTTTTGAAAAGATAGACCCTTTCACCAATTTTAGATTAGCATCTGTGACGAAACAGTTTACGGCTATGTCTATTTTACTGCTTGCTAAGAATAATAAAATTTCTTTAGAAGATCCACTAACTAAATATTTTTCCAGCTTTCCAGCATATGGTAAAAAAATAAAAATTAAACACTTACTTACCCATAGTTCAGGCTTGATAGACTACGAAGACCTCATGCCATCTGCCCAACAAAAACAATTGCATGATACCAATTGCTTACAGTTAATGTACATAGCCGATTCTCTCTATTTTCCAGCAGGCACTAATTATAAGTATAGTAATACTGGTTATGCCATCTTAGCACTTATTGTAGAAAAAGTAAGTGGACAAGATTTTGCTGTTTTTTTAAAGGAAAATATTTTCAAGCCCTTGGGAATGAAATCGACGGTAGCCTTTGAAGAAGGAAAATCAACAGTCTTAAATAGAGCTTACGGTAGTTCCTTTGAAAATGGAGTTTGGACACAGACTGACCAAAGCCTTACCAGTGCTGTATTAGGAGATGGAGGCATTTATACCAATGCCGTTGAAATGACTAAATGGGTGAAGGCTTTATGGGACTATAAACTAATCAGTGCTGAAATGCAAAAAAATGCATGGAGCAGAAAAAAATTAGACAATGGCAAAATGATTGATTATGGATATGGATGGCATGTAGAAGATTATAATAATATTACACATCCTTATCATGATGGAAGTTCTATAGGATTTAGAAATAATATTTTATTATTCCCAGAGAAAAAATTAATGATTATTGTTTTAACCAATAGAAACGAAGGAGACCCCATTATTGAAGCTAAAAAAATTGCAGACCTTTATTTAAATTAAGTCTAAATTGATATACACATTAATATGTATTATTAATAATGTATATTTAAAATATAAAAAATTATTAAATACAATTACTATGTATACTTCTATTAGTGCTTTTAAATATATCACTCCATTTATATTATATGTATTATCCTTACTTGCTTTTCAAGGGGAAGGTTTAATATGTTATGCTCCCTTAATGTATACTTTTTTTTCCGTACCCCTGCTTGAACTATTTATAAAAGCCAGCCCCGCTAATTTAGATGAAGTGGAAGAATCTTTAGCGAAACAAAATAAAGTATACGATTTCATTTTATATGCAGCTATTATCATGCAATATTATTCTCTTTGGGTTTTCTTAAACTCTTTACAAGCACCTGCTTTATCTACAGCCACCATAGCAGGTAGAGTCATCAGTATGGGCTTATTATGTGGCGCCTTTGGAATTAATGTAGCACATGAATTAGGACACCGTGTCAATAAAATGGAACAAACCTTTGCCAAAATGCTTCTATTAACTAGCTTATACATGCATTTTTTTATTGAGCATAATAAAGGCCATCACAAACATGTGGCAACTGCTTCAGACCCTAGTACAGCTAAATACAATCAATCTTTATATGCCTTCTGGCAGCAGACTTTAATAGGTACTTATAAAAGTGCATGGAAAATTGCTAATGAAGAGGCAGCAAAGAAAGGGCATACCGGGTTTACACTTCGAAATGAAATGCTTTTATTTCAAATCATTCAATTGCTTTTATTAGTAGGTATTTTTATCTTGTTTGGATGGACTACCACTTTATTATTTATGGTAGCGGCTTTAATGGGTGGTTTATTATTAGAGTCCGTGAATTATATTGAACATTATGGACTTACTAGAAATGAAACCGAAAATCATCAATTCGAAAGAGTACAACCCCATCATAGCTGGAATAGCAATCATATTATTGGTCGATTAATGTTATTTGAATTAAGCCGTCATAGCGATCACCATTACTTGGCTTCAAGAAAATATCAAATACTAAGAAGCTATGACAATGCCCCACAAATGCCTACAGGTTATCCAGGCATGATTTTACTTTCATTGGTGCCCCCTTTATGGTTTAAGGTAATGAACAACCAAATGAAAAAATATGATTTGATAAAAACTATTTAAATAAAATAATAACCCTCAAAAAAAGGTCCCCCGAATTATCGAGGGACCTTTTTTGTATAAAGTATCTTATACTTTAAGCTTATCAATGCTTACTGCTTTAATTTCACTACAAAAATACCTGTAGAAGAAATACTATTAGGCTTAATGGCAGTTAAATCAATGACCACATCTTTTCCTTTTTGTTTCCAATTGGTTTTTACATCAGCTCCTAAAACAGTAGCGCTAGCGCTGCTAGGTAATTTTAAATCTCTAACAGTAAGTGTATTACGATAAGAAGGCACAATACAATAAATATCATTTCCCTTTTTGGTGAAGAAGGTTTCGATATAAGCGCTGTCTTTTTGTGGTACCACTAATTTTGCTACATTATAAGCAGACATATAACTTGCCCCCTTCTTAGGTTGGACATAGCCCTTAGTCCACTGAGCCGGCCTCCAAGCTTCAGTTTCATATATTGCTTCGCCATTAATGGCTAACCAATCGCCCATATCTGATAGACGTTGTTGCATAATAACAGGAATAGTGCCATCTGCTGCAGGTCCAATATCTAATAATAAATTACCTCCTCTTGAAACAATATCGCCTAGCATTAATATTAAATCATGACTAGATTTATAATCCTTTAATTGTTCATTTCTATTATAGCCATAAGAATAACCTACCCCCTGACTTTCTTCCCATATAATACTAGCATCCATACCACTTCCATATTCAGAAGTTGTATACATAGCGCCATGATTTTTCTCTCTTGTATTATTTCCCCAACGATCATTCACCACCACTTCATTTTTTACCGGTGATTCATTAAATAACCAAGCAAGCAGTGCAGGGCTTTGCCAAGCGGTATCTGAAATATCCCATTCCCCATCAGAAAAAATAACGGAAGGCTTATACTTGGTCACTAAATCTTTAAACTGTGGTGTCATATGTTCAGTCACATATTTTTTACGGTCATGCATCCATAAGGGATTAAACCATTCGTATAAAGAATAATAATACCCCATTTTAAGTCCAGCATTCCTTACAGAACTAGATAAGTCGCCTAATAAATCACGCTTAGGTGTTCCTGTTACAGCATTCCAAGGCCTGTTCCAATCGCGATCGGCTTCAGCACTATTCCATAATGTATAGCCATCATGGTGTTTAGAAGTAAGCACTACATAGCGTGCGCCCGATTTTTTAAATACATCAGCCCATTGATTCGGATCAAACATTTCTGCTTTGAACATAGGTTCAAATTGTTCATAAGCAAAACTGCTTCCATAATTTTTATTATGAAAGGCCATAAAATCTTTTTGTTTCTCATACAATCTATATCTATACCACTCTGAATAACTATAACCACTATTAGGCATGACAGGTGCATAAGCAGGCACAGAATACACACCCCAATGAATAAAAATGCCAAACTTATCTTGATGAAACCAAGAAGGAATTTTTCTAGTATTCAATGATTCCCAATTAGGCTGGTAATTTTGTGCATTTGTTTTTCCGACGAGTGTAAAAAGTAAAAAGAATAGAAAATATTTTTTCATATTAGAATATTTATAAGTTTTCTGCTATTCGTTGATTATAGATTGATTATAATGATTCGGTTTCGTTAAAATAAATACATTAAAAATTATCAGCTTCTCTATAGGCTTTAATTAAAGCCAATTCTCCTTCCTTGCCAGCACCTACTTTTCCATGTTCCATTCCTAAAATGCCTTTATAGCCCTTGCTGTTAATATGTTTGAAGATATTACGGTAGTTCATCTCTCCCGATCCTGGTTCATTGCGGCCAGGGTTATCGCCAATTTGGAAATACGCTATTTCAGACCAGCATCTGTTAATATTATTGATAATATTGCCCTCATTTTTTTGCATATGATACATATCAAATAAAATTTTACAAGCAGGGCTATTGATGGCCTTACATATAGCATAGGTTTGATCTGAGTAGCGTAAAAATAAATTAGGTGTATCGCTTAAGGGTTCTAAAACAGTAATTAAATTATTCTTTTCTAAAATTTCAACCCCTGCTCTTAATCCTTCAATTACATTGCCTGTTTGAATATCCATGGGTAAACTTCTATCAAAATTTCCAGGCACAGTGGTCATCCATTTCGCATTGGTTCTTTTAGCTACTTCAACGGCTTCCTTACAAGAGGCCGTAAACTTATCTTTCCATTCTTTAGAACCAGTGGTTAAATTAGTTTTATCATTATTAGAAAAGTTAACTACAAATACACCCATATGCATACCAAGGGACGCCAAGGTATCTCCAATTTTTTGTTGCATTTCAGGGGTTCTACTCATCATGCCATTGTCTTCAATGGCAGTAAAACCAATACTATGTGCGTATTTTATTTGATCAATAAAATTAGGTCCGGCAAAATTTTCAAACATGCCATCGTGAAAGGCATATTTTAATTTGAAGGGGGTAGGCTCTACAGTGTTGGATGTAAAAGCTTTTGCATTGGCTGCTAATAAACTACTGCCTGCTAAAAGTGAACCGCCCACTAAAACATTTTGTTTTAAAAAATTTCTGCGTTCCATAGTATTGTATTTTTTTATAGTTTAAATTTAGGCATAAGTATTAATAAGAACAAGTTTGAAACCATTCATTTATACATTTACCCTTCTTGTATTTTGTACACCCTTACTGCAAGCGCAAACTAGGAAGTTTAGCTATTCAGAAATGAAAATGGGCTCTGCTTTCAATTTAATTATTGTCAGTAACGACTCCAACAAGGCCAATGATTTAGCTAGAAAAAGCTATGCCTTAGTCGATTCACTCAGTCATATTTTTAGTAATTACGATTCAAGTAGCGAACTGTCTAAAATCAATGCCAGTGCGGGTTTACTGCCCTATAAAATGTCTACTGCCATGTTGGATCTAGTGCAAAAATCGCAGTATGCTTATATACAAAGTAAGGGCGCTTACGATATTAGCATTGGTCCTTTATCTAGTTTATGGAGAAATGCTAGAAAAGCTAAATTATTCCCAGAGGCAAGTACAGTTCTTGCCACAAAAAAATTAGTAGGACTAAATCAAGTAAAAATAAACAAACGCTTAGGCACTATTTTTCTTCCTAATGCTAATATGCAATTAGATTTTGGTGGTATTGCCAAAGGCTATATTGCGCAGTGGGTGATTAATTTTTTAAAAGCCAATGGCATACAGCAAGCATTGGTCGATGCAGGAGGTGATATTGTAATGAGTGGACCGCCCTTGAACCAGCAAGGCTGGCTTATTGGTGTAAACCTTCCTGAAACCACAGATCAATTATTAAATAAAAAATTACAACTCTCCAATTGTTCGGTAGCTACTTCTGGTGATGTCTTCCAATTTATTGAATATAAGGGTGTTAAATATTCTCATATCATCAATCCCCTTACTGGCTATGGTGTAACGAATCTTAGAAATGTAACCATTGTAGCCAAAACCGGTGCCACAGCGGATTGGCTAGCCACTGCTTGCAGCATCCTACCCATAAAGGAAGCTAAACAATTAGCTATCTCTCATCAGGCTGCATTATTAATTACTACCCTAAAAAATGGTAAACTGGTTTTTGAAGCTAGTCCCAATTTTAAAAATTATTGGCAAACCACTAATATAATTCAAGGTAAAAAATAGATAAAACAATTAAATAAGTTTTATCTTAATACACTAAACGGAGCGATTTGAAATTGTATAAAATTATTTTAAGTATTGGTATTTGTCTGTTGGCTACTCAGTTAATAAGCGCGCAAGAAAATAATTTTATGCCTTACGATCAAACTATCTTAGGAAGTCGTTTAAGTTTTAAAATGGTGCCTATTCAAGGGGGCGAATTTACAATAGGTAGTGCAGCCAATGAAAAAGGAAGAAATGCAGACGAGGGCCCACAAAAAAAATTAAGCATTGCTGCATTTTGGATGAGTGCTTATGAAGTAACCAGAGATGAATTAGATGTTTTTTTAAAAGACGAAAGTACTAGCCTGAATGTAAGCGTAGACGCCATTACAAGACCTAGTCCACAATATGTAGATTTAAGTTTGGGCATGGGAAAAGAAGGAGGCTACCCTGCTAATAGTATGTCGCAACGAACCGCTATTATGTTTTGTAAATGGTTGTATCAAAAAACAAAAGTTTTTTACCGCTTACCCACAGAAGCAGAATGGGAGTATGCATGTAAAGCTGGAACGAATACCGCTTATTTTTTTGGAAACAATGCAGCAGACTTAGATAAATATGCATGGTATGAAAAAAATAGTGAGAATACATTTCATAAAGTAGGAAAAAAATTACCAAACCCTTGGGGTTTATATGACATGATAGGTAATATGACTGAATGGACCTTGGATCATTATGATGCAAATGCTTTTGAAAAAGTAAACAATGAACAATTATTGATTGCAGCTAATGAGGCTAAATATCCAAAAACATTAAAGGGGGGAAGTTTTATAGATCCAGCAATTGAACTAAGATCTTCAAAAAGATTTCATTCCGATCCTATTTGGAATAGAAGAGATCCACAAATACCCAAAAGCAAGTGGTGGCTTACCGAAGCAAAGCAGGTAGGTATAAGGCTTGTACGTCCTTTCCTACAACCAACAGAAGAAGAAATTAAACAATTTTTTAAGGCCTATTTAAATTTATAAATTAAAAATTACCATTATGAACAAACCATTTTCGGGAAATAATTCACGAAGAGATTTCGTAAAAGGAACCAGCCTTCTTGCAGGAGGTATTTTGGCAGCGCCCTTATTATCCAGCGCCAATTTTTTCTCCGGCTCCGATGATACCATTAAAATTGCAGTAGTAGGTTGTGGTGGCAGAGGTACAGGTGCTGCTATGCAAGCCTTGTCTAGTAAACAAAATGTAAAAATTGTTGCAATGGCCGATGCCTTCAAAGACAATTTGGACAGCTGCCATAAATCATTAACAGAAGAAATCAATAATAGTATTGGTGAATTAGCTAAAAGATTAGATGTACCTGAAGAAAGAAGATTCTCAGGTTTTGATGGCTATCAAAAAGCCATTGCACTTGCCGATGTAGTGATACTAGCTACCCCTCCAGGTTTTAGACCTATTCATTTTGCAGAAGCTATTAAACAAGGCAAGCATGTATTTATGGAAAAGCCTGTGGCCACAGATCCTGCAGGTATTCAAAGTGTACTAGCCACTGCAGCCATTGCTAAACAAAAAAAATTAAATGTAGTGGTAGGTTTACAAAGACATTACCAAAACTCTTATCGTGAACTCTATAAAAGAAAAGATTTAATTGGAGACATTACTTCTGCGCAAGCATGGTGGGATAATGATGGTGTTTGGGTAAGACCAAGAAAATACAACCAAACAGAAATGGAATACCAAATGCGCAACTGGTATTATTTTAATTGGTTATGCGGCGATCATATCACCGAACAACATATTCATAATTTAGATGTGATCAATTGGTTCAAAGGCGGGCATCCAGTGAAAGCCCAAGGTTTTGGTGGACGTCAAGTTAGAAAAGGAAAAGAGCATGGTGAAATTTTTGATCATCACTTTGTTGAATTTGAATACGCCGATGGATCTATCTTAAATAGTCAGTGTAGACATATTCCTGGTACCATGAGTAAGGTAGATGAATTGTTAGTTGGTACGAAGGGAAAAATATTTTGTGGTGCTGCACATATTAAAGACCATTCAGGTAAACTCATTTATCAGTATGATACGAAATTAGAAAACAACCCTTATCAAACAGAACATGATGAATTGTTTGCAGCCATTGCAAAAGGAGAATATAAATATGCAGATGCAGAAAATGGAGCAAGCTCTAGCATGACTTCTATCTTAGGACGTATGGCTACTTATTCTGGACAAGTCATTGAATGGGATAAGGCCATTAACTCTGGTATTGATATTCATCCAAAAGTATATGATTGGAATGCGGAGCCTCCTGTACTTCCGAATGCAGATGGGTATTATCCTATTGCCATACCAGGTGTGACTAAGTACTTTTAAATTAATGTTGATATTGGATTTATGTATAAATAATATCATTATACAAATACAACCCCTCTAGATAAAACCCTGAGCTAAAATGGCTCGGGGTTTTTAATTAAAGCATTAATAGGAAAGCTTTATACTGAGCCGCCATGGATTTGATAAAATCGGTTAGCTTGTATTTATTCAAAACCTCTGTGGGCGTGTCAGCTGCTCCTTGTATTAAGCCCACACAGCTTGGTTTCCCACAATTACAAACAAATTGTTGGGCAATTCTCCATTCGGTAGCTGGATAAAAAAAGCGAAGCTCTTCGCCTGCCTCAATATCACTAATGCATTCTAATTGCATCGTGGTGGTATTAAATATAACATTGGGTTCGCAACAATGATTCACGTACTGCAAATATTCAGGAGATAGATGAATATGTTTATGCTCACTCACTTGAACTGTTAAATAGTTAGGGGTATCCACTATTTTTGAAGCATCAAAAGCAACAATAGTATCGCCAGCTTTAAAAGAGGTATTAGCAAATAAGCCAAGCTGTTGATTTTCTTTACTTTGCTTTACTTCGCAATGTTCATGGCTACTGATTAAATTAAAGGCGTCTTTTTTTTCAGGGGACATAAATATTTAATTATTTATTTACTCTTGTAAACTTTTCAGTTCTGCCTAATAATGAAAAGCCTAGATAACCTCGTACATTAAGGGTTTGCTTATCTTCACTTAACCACATCTTACTACTATAAGTAGAACCCCCTTCTGCATCATAAATTTTACCTTCTACCCACTGTGGCGCTTCCCATGTAAAATCGTTTAACATAATCAAACCTTTTACTTCTCTATTTCTTAAAGTTTTATCGGCATTATAAATATCTTTTCTTTCTGTTTTCACCCAAACTAATTTACCATACAATTTATTATTTTGTATATAGGTTTCTACAATTCCTTTTTTACTAGGTGAAAGCCATCTGCCTATAAAATCATTTTGCGCAAATACATTATTTGCAAAAAATAATATAAAAATAAATAGCCCTGCTTTTTTTAATACTTGTTTAATCATATTAGATTAAATTATTTTAGTTTGAATAGTTTTTATTTAGGACATTAAATTAATACATATTCATAATTAATCCTATTAAATTCAACAATAAAAATATCAATATTTAATTAACATTCACTAGAAAAATGAGTGGCAATATTTTTTTACTATTTCTTCTTAATCACCACCAAGGTAATATCATCAGGATTGTGTTGGCCTTGTAACCATTCATCTACCGAAGCCATTAAAGCATCAATCATTCCTTGAGCGGTTTTGTGCCCATTGTCCTCAATGAGCAGTCTTAATCTTTCATAATCGTACATTTCCCCCGTTAAATTAGGCGCTTCCGGAAGACCGTCGGACAATTGAATGATGATATCTCCTGCATTAAAGCTCCTAGTGATGCGATCAAAATGCTCTTCCTTTAATCCGCCCAATGGAAGGCCTTCAATTAAAATCTCTTCAACTTTATTAGTAGCAGCAACATAATGGTATACTGGAGGCATGGCCGCAGAACTCAACTCAAATTCAGTAGGCTTTATTTGAACTATATTCAAGCTCATTCTCAAGGTACCTAAGTCAATGTTCTTTACTACGTTGTTTAATTTATGCAAGATAGTATTGGCTGGTAAGGCGTCAATTCCGTTTAAGCCGGCCTTCGTTACAGAAACCATCATACCCGAAGCCACACCATGTCCTGTGGCATCACCACATATTGAATACAAAGCCGTACCCTTGTGTTCAAAAAAATCATAATAATCTCCACCGACCTCAGTTGAAGAACGAATAAAGCTAGCAATGTCTAAATTAGCAATTTGAGGTACTTTCTTAGGCAGCATGCTTAATTGTAAATCTCTTGCTGCTTGTAGTTCTTTATTCTTGCGGTCTTCTTCACGTTTACGTGCGCGTTCTTTTTGTTTTTGTTTATTATAGATAGTATAGCTAGTAAAGCCAATGATAAAGAATAAGGTAAAGCCAATAATTAATTTTTTTCTTCTAGACTCTTCTTCCTCTTTTTGTCTTTGGCGAAGTTCTTCGTTTAAAGTAATGTTTTCTACTTCGTTTACCTTTGATTTATCAGACAGAACATCTTTAATATCATTGGTAATTTTTAAATATTTAAAAGCGCTATCTGTTTGTTTTTTCTCTTCGTAGATATTAGATAAAAGTTCGCTTGATTTTAAAATGCCAATAGTGTAAGTAAGCTGATTAGACATTTTATAGGCTATATTCCCAAAATAAATAGCACTATCATACTGTTTTAAACCAAAAAAAGCCTTTGCATACACGCCATAAGCTTGAGTTATGTCTTTATAAATATTATTTTTTACCAAATAGGGAAAGCCTTCACGTAAGTAATTAATTGCTTGTTGATACTCTTTTTTATGTACAAATGCATCTGAAAGTATATAATAGGTAAACCCATATTTTTTTTCTTGTGGTGCTTTTCTATTGTAATCTACTGCCATTAAACCATATTTAATGGCAGAATCATACTCTTTAATAGAATTATAACTACCTGCAAGCATGGCCACTGGATTCCATAAAACAGTAGAAGCATACGTTTCTTTCATGATATTTGCGCTGCTTTTATCTAAAACTTTTTTTACTTTAGAATAACTACCTAGTCCTTCATAACATAGCTGTTCAATCATCACTATCCACTCACTTATATCAAAATCTAGCTTAAATTCTTCCTGTTCTTTTTTTGCCAAATTCGAATAATACAAGGCTAAGGAGTAATTACTCTTTATCATTACATATAAACGTGCAATAAAAAGATGTGTACTTACTTGTAACTCCTTAAAGTCATTTGATTTGGTATATTCTTCTGCTTTTTTGCTAAAATATAATGCACTATCCCCATTTTTAAAAAAATAATAAGAGGCTGCTTTTAAAGAAAAATAGGCTTTGTCTTTTGACTCGGGTAAATTATTGATTAAATTAATACTGTCTTTAAATGAATCATCTAAATCATCAAAATTAAAATCATACTTTTTTTCTTGTGAAAAAGCATTTTGACTTGCTAATAGAATTAGAACCAAAATCAATACATATTTTTTCATAAGAATTCTTTTTAAAATTTATTTCTTTTTTGTTATAACCAATGTTATATCATCGGGATTGCGTTTGCCTTGCATCCACTCATCTACCGACTTTATTAAAACATCAATAATTTCTTGTGCAGTTAAATGACAGCTTGATTGGATTAAACTTCTTAATCTTTCATAGTCATACATTTCTCCAAGTAAGTTGGGTGCTTCTGGTAAACCATCAGACAATTGTACTAGGACATCTCCTGCTTCAAACTTTCTGTTTTCTAAAACAAATTCCTCGTCTCTTAAGCCACCCAATGGCAGGCCATTGTTCATGAACTCTTCTACTTGCTTGGTAGCTGCTTTGTATAAGTAAATAGGAGGCATGGCAGCAGAACTTAAGAATACTTCGTCATTAGTTATTTCTGCAATGTTCAAGCTCATTCTTAAAGTACCAAGGTCAATTCTTTTAACCACACCATTCAATCTTTGTAAGATTTTATTGGGTTTTACAGGGCTAATTCCATTCAAACCGGCCTTGGTTACCGATACCATCATACCAGAAGTAACTCCATGGCCTGTCGCGTCACCACATACACTAAATAAACCCCCATCTGGTTGAGGGAAGAAGTCGTAATAATCGCCGCCTACTTCAGTGGATGATCTTATAAATGTAGCGATATCTAAATCGGCTCTTTTAGGATTTTCTTTGGGCAGCATGCTTTGTTGTAAATCTCTAGCAGCAGCTAGTTCATTGTTCTTGCGGTCTTCCTCTATTTGACGCAAACGCTCTCTTTGTTTTCTTTTGCCATTAAGATACACACCAATAACAACAAGTATTAAACCAATAGCGGTGATAATTAAAATTTTTCTTTGCTTGGCTTCTTGTTCTGCTAATTCTCTTTGTTTGACTTCTTCATTGATAGCCATGGTCTGGGCATCATTAGATTTAACATTGTTAAAAATTGTATTTCTTAAATCCTCTGAAGCTTCTAAATATTTCAAGGCGCTGTCTTTATTGCCTTTAATTTTATATAATGAATAAAGTAGCAAATCGTTTTTTAATAAGCCTTCTGTATAGGTAATAACCTTAGATAATTTAGTTACTTCGGTTGCATAAAATATAGCAGAGTCTACCTTATTTAAATGATAAAAGGCAGTTGCAATTCCATTGTTGCTTTGAAAAATATCTTTATAAAATTTATAAGGAATCGCCAAAGGGATGGTTTTTTTATAAAACTCAATTGCTTTTTCATATTTTTTTGTCGCTAACAATACATCAGCATACATTAAATAAGGAAAACTCATGGTAGATTTTGATGTATCATACATATTCATGCCTAACAATGCATATTTTTCTGCATTAACTAGATCATTAATTTGATAATAGGTTTTGCTTACATTAGAGTAGATAGCAATTTTATTAAAAGTAGGTAAGCTATTAAAATCAATGTTTTGCAAGGTTTTTTCTAAATACTCAGTTGTTTTTGCTTTATTGCCTAGAAAAGAATAAGCACCTGCAATTGAAAAATAACTCGAGCCAAAATTATCAAAAGCAGCATTGGGGACAGTCAATCCATTTTGTTTTATGGTTTGATAATTTTTTAGCATTTCAAAAGCATAAAATAAACCTAAAGGATAGTTGCCTAAGACACCATTGTAAGTGCCAGACAAAAAATAATTAACAAAGTAAAGTGGTACATATAAATCATTTTTAGTTGCAATTTCTTTGGCAATATTTAAATAATATAATGCAGAATCGCCTTTAAAATATTCATAATATTGCCCAATATTTATAAGTATTCTAACTTTTTCATTTGGCTCAGCACTTGCTTCCACTTTTTTTAAGGAGTCACCAAAATTAAAATTGGAACTGTATTGCGCTTCACTCATTTTTGCGCCTAATAAAAAAACAATAATAATTACAAATACTTTCTTCATAAATCAAATTTTTTTAAATTTATTTCTTCTTAGTCACCACCAAGGTAATATCATCGGGGTTGCGTTTACCTTGCATCCAATCATCTACCGATTTTATTAAAACATCAATAATCTCTTGCGCAGATAAATGACAGCTTGATTGAATTAAACTTCTTAATCTTTCATAGTCATACATTTCTCCAGCTAAGTTGGGTGCTTCTGGTAAACCATCAG
>Ga0214919_10001769_pt1 | contig 34831 bp, 30 predicted proteins | sample LL1503_MetaG_FD_177994 | JGI IMG/M metagenome (GOLD analysis project Ga0214919, IMG submission 177994) | Freshwater microbial communities from Lake Lanier, Atlanta, Georgia, United States - LL-1503 | ecosystem: Environmental > Aquatic > Freshwater > Lake | place: USA: Georgia | collected...
GCGATGGCTGTCCTCAAAAAATGGCCAGTGCATTGGGCTGTGCGGGTTGGCGTCCATGTCAGTTCCCCTCAAACACCGGCGTTTGCTTGGCTACAAAGGCGTGGTAGGCGCGGTGGAAATCGTTGGTTGCCATGCAGATGGCCTGGGCTTGGGCTTCGGCCTCGATGGCCTCATCGACACCCATATTCCATTCCTGCTGCAGCATTTTTTTGGTCATGCCGTTGGCAAAGGTCGGGCCGCTGGCCAGTTGCGCAGCCATGGCCTGGGCTTGCGCATGCAATTCTTCGGGGCTACACACGCGGTTGTAAAAGCCCCAGCGCTCAGCTTCTTCGCCGCCCAAGCCGCGCCCGGTGAACAGTAATTCGCTGGCCCGGCCCTGGCCGATCATGCGCGGCAGCAGCGCGCAGGCGCCCATATCGCAACCGGCCAGGCCCACTTTATTGAACAAAAAATAGGTCTTGCTGCGCGCGGTGCCAAAGCGCATGTCGGAGGCCAGCGCCAGCAATGCGCCGGCTCCGGCGCAAATGCCGTCTATCGCGGCGACGATGGGTTGCGGGCAAGCGCGCATGGCTTTGACCAGGTCACCCGTCATGCGGGTAAAGGTCAGCAAGCCGGGCATGTCCAGCTTCGTGAGCGGGCCGATAATTTCATGTACATCCCCGCCCGAACAAAAATTGCCGCCCTCGCCGATCAGCACCACGGCATGCACGTCCGGGGCGTAGACCAATGCGCGGAACAGGTCGCGCAGTTCAGCATAGGACTCAAAAGACAAGGGATTTTTACGCTCAGGCCGATTCAGGCTAATCGTGGCCACATGGTCCTGCACACTGAACTTGAAGTGCTGCGCCTGGTAGTTGTGCAGCGCATGGTTATGGCCGGGCAATTGCTGGGGCTGACCCGGCAGGTAGTGGGTGCTCATGGTTTCTCCTTGCGGGCGCTGCTGCGCGTGGGGCGGGGGTTGGCGGTTTTCAGGGTGCCTAAAAGCGCGGCGAGTTGGCTTTGCTCTTTGGCGCTCAACGGGGACAAGAGTTCGCGCACCCAGGCCTGGTGCGCTTGGGCCATGGTCGCAAACGTGCTGCGCCCGGCTTCGGTCAATGTCAAACGGTAAGAACGCCGGTCGGCCGGCACCGGCAGGCGTTGCACCAGTTGTTCGCGTTCTAGCTGGTCCACGATGCTGGTGACGTTGCCACCTGTGACCATCATGCGGCGCGAGACTTCGCCCATGGCCAGGCCCTCGGGCTCGCGCTCGAGTTGGGCCATCAAGTCAAAACGCGGCAGCGTGATGCCAAACTGCTCGCGCAAGCGCTGGCGTATGGTGTCTTCCACGCGCGTGGTGCAGGAGAGCAGTCGCAGCCACAAGCGTAGCGAGGCATGGTGGTCGGCGTGCGCACGCTGCTCCATGTCCGTGTTCTGCCGCGCGTTCATGACGCGCGCTCCTCGCTGGCAGCGCTTTGGGCCTGGGCTAGCTGAGCGCGTTCGCGGGCGAAACCGGCTTCGAGTTGCGGCTTACCAGACACATAGGACTTGGGCCAAGCAAGGCCGGTGTAGCCAATGCGCGCAGCTTCGGTCAAGGTCCAGGCCGGATTGGCTAAATGCGGCCTGGCCACCGCGCACAGGTCAGCGCGGCCGGCAGCGATCACACTATTGACATGGTCGGCTTCGCTGATGGCGCCCACGGCCATGGTGGCAATGCGCGCCTCTTGGCGGATGCGGTCGGCAAACGGCGTTTGGTACATGCGGCCATAGCTGGGCTTTTGGTGGGGGCTGACCTGGCCGCTGGAGCAGTCGATCATGTCCGCGCCCGCTGCTTTGAAGGCATGGGCGATCTGCACTGCGTCCGCTGCTGTGATGCCGCCCTCCATCCAATCGTGTGCTGAGATACGCACCGACATAGGCAGGTGCTGCGGCCAGGTAGCGCGCACCGCTGCAAACACTTCCAGCGGGTAACGCAAGCGATTGGCCAGCGTGCCACCATATTCATCGTTGCGCCGGTTGGTTAAGGGCGAGATAAAGCCCGACAGCAGATAGCCATGCGCGCAGTGCAATTCCAGCCAGTCAAAGCCAGCCTGCGCGGCGCGCAGCGTAGCCGCTACAAAGTCGGCTTGGACCCTATCCATATCGCTACGGTCCATGGCGCGCGGCACTGGGCCTTCGTCCAAGTACGGCAAGGCTGAAGCCGCAAGCGGCGGCCAGTTGCCTTCGGGCAAAGGCTGGTCCATGCCCGCGCCCTGCCACGGCACGCAGGTGGAGGCTTTGGCGCCAGCATGACCGATTTGCAACGCGATTTTGGCGTCGGTTTGGCTGTGCACCCAATCGACAATGCGGCGCCAGTCCTGCATTTGCGCGTCGGTCCACAGGCCGGGGCAGCCGGGCGTGATACGCGCATCCGGGCTGGTGCAGGTCATCTCGGCCATCACCATGGCCGCGCCGCCCATGGCGCGTGCACCCAGGTGAACCAAGTGGTAATCGGCCACCCGCCCCTCGACACATTGGTACTGCGCCATGGGGGACACCACCACCCGGTTTTTCAGGGTCACAGAGCGCAGCGTAAAAGGCGTAAACATGGGCGGACGCCCGTCATAGGCGTCGGCACGCGCAGCAAACCAGCGTTCATAGCCTTCCAGCCAGGCGGCATCACGCAAGCGCAAGTTTTCATGGCTGATACGCTGGCTGCGCGTGAGCATGGAGTACATAAATTGCTCCGGCTCCAGTTGGTCGCAATAGCGCTGGCCGCAGACCTCGAACCATTCCATGGCGTTCCAAGCGGCGTTTTGCAGCCGAATGACATCGACTGCGCGCAGTTTTTGGTAATGCACCAGTACTTCGGGGATATGGGCCGGCGTGTCGCCATGCTGGGTGAACTGGCGTACCAATTCAATCGCGTCTTCTAAAGCCAGCTTGGTGCCCGAGCCAATGGCAAAGTGCGCGGTGTGCACCGCGTCGCCCATCAGCACCACATGGCTGTTGCCATTGAAGTGCGACCATTGTTTGCAGGTGATGCGCTGAAAATTCAGCCAAGCCGAGCCGCGCAAATGGCGGGCATTGGTCATCAGCTTTTCGCCTTGCAAATTGGCGGCAAACACTTTTTCGCAAAAGGCAATGGACTGGTCCTGGTCGGCTTGGTCTAGCCCATGCGCCTTCCACACTGCTTCCGGGCATTCCACAATAAACGTAGAAGTGTTTTCGTCAAATTTGTAAATATGCGCCTGCAGCCAGCCGTGCTCGGTTTTCTCGAACAAAAAGGTGAAGGCGTCATACAGCTTCTTGGTGCCCAGCCAGATATACCGGTTGGGCCGGGTCACGATATCGGGCTGAAATACTTCGGGTAGGCGCGAGCGCACCTTTGAGTTGAAGCCATCGCTGGCGATGATGAGATCGGCATCGGGAAAGTCCAAGTCCGATTCGACGTCTTGCTCGAACAAGAGCTTGACGCCCAGCGCCTCGCAGCGCGCTTGCAAGATATTGAGCAGTTTTTTGCGCCCAATGCCTACAAAACCGTGGCCGCCCGAGCTGATCACACGGCCTTTGAAATGCAGCTCGATGTCGTCCCAGTGGTTAAAGGCCTGCTTGATTTCTGCCGCTGATTCGCGGTCCCATTGCTGCATATAGCCCATGGTCTGGTCAGAAAACACCACACCCCAGCCAAAGGTGTCATAGGGCTTGTTGCGCTCGACCACCGTGATGTCGTGGTGCGCGCCCAGCTTTTTCATGAGTAGCGCAAAGTAGAGGCCCGAAGGGCCGCCGCCGATGCATACGATTTTCATCAAAACTCCTATTGCAGGGTTGCAGCCGGAGCATATAGTATTTTTAGCCTCAATTGTTCAAGCTTCAAATAAACGGAGTCTCCCCTAGCCCAAGGCAGCTGGTCGACTCGGTACACAATGGGGCTATTGCTCCAAGAAACCGCCCGCCCTAGGACCGTACTTACGCCATGCAAACCCCCATCAATCTATTCAAACAGCAACTATTGGCGCAGCAAGCGCAAATCGGCTTATGGCTAGGCCTAGCCAACCCCTTGAGCGCCGAACTCTGCGCTTTGGCCGGCTTTGACTGGCTGCTGATCGACGGCGAACATGCGCCCAATACCCTCTCCTCCATCCTGGCCCAAGCCCAGGCGATTACCGGGGTGCCGGGTAATCAGGTTTTGGCGCGCTTGCCGGTGGGCGACCCGGTGCTGGTCAAGCAGTACCTGGACTTGGGGGTGCAAACCATTTTGATACCCATGGTGGAAAGCGCAGCGCAAGCCCACGCCATGGTGCAAGCGGCGCGCTATCCGCAGGCCAACGGCCAGGGCGGTGTGCGCGGCATGGCCGGTACCCGAGCTTCACGCTGGGGCCATATCGCCAACTATGCGCAAGAAGCTAATGCCCAGGTCTGTGTGCTGGTGCAAGTGGAAACCGCGCTCGGGCTGGAGCATCTGGAAGCGATTTGCGCCACGCCTGGGATTGACGGCGTGTTTATCGGGCCGGCCGATTTGTCCGCATCACTGGGCTTTCCCGGCCAAACCGAGCACCCGCAGGTGCTCGCCCGCATCGAAGAAGCCATTTCCCGGATACTGCGCACGGGCAAGGCACCTGGCATCTTGACCACGAATGAAGCGCTGGCGCGGCGCTATCTGGAGCTGGGCGTTTTGTTTATTTGTGTCGGCTTGGATACCAACTTGTTGATGCAGCACACCCGCGGGCTGGCGGCGCGTTTCAAAGGCCAGAATGCGCCGCACAAGCCTTCGGGCATGGGCTACTGAGATGCAAGCAACCCAAGCCCGCGTGGTGGGGCTCACCGACCTGCGATTTCTAATGGCACCTAGGACCAAGCGCCCAATTCTTGGGCGCGCTGTGCTTGCTGATGGCCACTGACACCAAAGCGCTTTCGGGCGCGGCCTTTGCCACCCTGCTCCTGATCGCACTGATGATGGGCGCCAACCACGTGGCCGCGCGTTTTGCTTTTAACAACGGCGTTGACGTGCTGACAGCAGTGAGCTGCCGAAGCGGCGTCACAGCCATCGTGTTGGCATTGATTTTGTGGCGTGCAAGGGTGCAATGGGCCTTTAGCGCAAGGCAGCGACTGTTTCTGCCGGCCATCGGCCTGGTGATTACTGCACAAAGTATTTGCCTGTATTCCTCGGTGGCGCGCTTGCCCGTCGCCTTGGCATTGCTGGCCTTCAATACCTACCCCTTAAGCACCGCCCTGTGGGCACGTGCGCTTTACCGCCACCGGCCCGAGCGCGCGCTGCTGGTAGCGATCCCGTTTTTGCTGGCGGGCCTAGCGTTGGCGCTGGACGTATCGGGCGCGATCTCCGGACTGGGTGCGCTAGCGCACTGGCAGGAAATCGGCATAGGCGTGGCCTTTGCGTTTGCAGCATCGGCGTTTTTTGGTCTGGCGCTGGTGCTGACCCAACACGAAACTAGCGAACTTGATGGCCGGGTCCGCACCTTCACCACCATGCTGATCGTGGGCGTGCTGGCGTCCACAGGTGTAGCGCTCAATGGCGGCATACACTGGCCCACCGCCGATGCCGGCTGGATCGGGCTGGGCCTGCTGACGTTTTTGTATGGAACCGGTTTCACCATCCTGTTCACCGTGTTGCCACGCCTGGGCGTGGTCGGCAACTCGGCCATCATGAACGTGGAGCCGGTCTTCGCCCTGATGATGGCCTGGGCCTTCTTAGACCAAAAAATTGCTTGGATGCAAGTGCTGGGCGCGCTTATCGTGGTGGCGACGGTGATGGGTTTGGGATTGCGTAAAAAGTGATAAGTTCGCCACGCCAGCACCAAGCCAATGTGCATTGCGGGAACGGGCAGGAATACTTTAAAAGCTCTTATTCAAGGTTTCAATGATGAATACATTGCGTGGATGTTTCCTTTTATTTTTACTTTGGTGCGGCGCGTGGGTGCATGCTGAGCCCGAAGAGGCTGCACTGTGTAAGGCGCAAGGCTATCCGGTAGGAACGGCCCGTACCTGGTTCATGGAACCCTGCTTTCGGGTGGGCTCCTTTAGTCACCACGCCGAGATTCCCGGTATTTTTGGTGGTGTGGCAAATGCCATGCAAGCGGCCAGCCGCCCGCTTGAACTGGGTCGCGCAACCCAGGAGCCTCCAATGCAGTGGTCGGTAAGCGGGCTGTCTGGATTGACCATAGATGATTACCTGAACCGCCAGCCAGCCATGGCGCTTCTTATTGTTAAAGATGGTGTCATTCAGGTTGAACGCTACCGATACGGGCGTACCGCAGAACATCGCTTCTTGTCCAATTCCATGGCAAAAACTATTACGGCCATGGGTATCGGCATTGCCTTGCGCGAGGGAAAAATTAAATCCTTGGATGAGCGCGCAGACCTTTATGCCCCTACCTTGGCGGAGACCCTCTACGGCGAAACTACCATCCGAAATTTGCTGCGCATGTCCTCTGGGGCCAAATTTGAAGAGGTCTATAACGGCAAAGATGATCTAGCCCGGTATGGGATTGCCGCGCATGTCGGTGGCGCTGCGGCCGGAGCCAAGGTGATCTCTACGCGTCTGCAACCGCAAGGCACTGTTTTTAATTATGCAAGCGCCGAAACCGATATGCTGGCCTTGGTCATGCGAGGCGCTACCGGGCAAACGCTCAGTGCCTATTTGGAGTCGCGTCTTTGGCAGCCCATGGGCGCCCAAAGCTCTGGGCTCTGGCGCGCTGGATCTGACGGCCTCGAGCGGGCAAGCGGCAACTTCAACGCCACGGCACAAGACTACGCGCGCTTAGGTGTTCTCCTGGCCAACGATGGCGCGCGCGCAGACCGCCCTGAATTGGGTGAAATCATTCCCAAAGACTTTTTAATTGAGGCAACGGACTGGAGGCGCCATCCCGAGGCATTCGCTCCGAAAAAGGCGACTCCGTACTACGGATATGGCTACCAAGTATGGACCTTTCCGTCCAATAAACGCCGCTTTGCGCTGTTAGGGGTCTATGGGCAATCTATCTTTGTGGATCCCGAACAAAAACTAGTGATGGTCCACTTGGCCGCCAACACCACCGCAAAATCCGGACAAACCAGCATGGGCCTTGAAGTCGGGTCACTCTGGTATGGTGTGGTGACCCATTACGGAAAATGGTAGGTGTATTTCAAACCGTTTAATGCGAAGCCTTCTCGGTGCTGTGCAAAATTTTGTCGGTGTAGGCGATAGCGAACACGCTGAGCAAAAATGTCAGATGGATGATGGTTTGCCACATCAAGACTTTAACGCGCAATCAAATCGGTCTGGGGCGTGGGCTACCAGTTGTGTATCACCATCGTCTTGAAATAATCTCGCTACCTGCTTTTATGCCACCCTTTGCACTTACTTACAGCAGACAATGGCAAATATCAACCGATAGCCCCGAGTTGCCGCAGCTATGGCGGCCGTAAAAACACTGGCGCTTGCGCCAAGTGCTTGGCAGTCCATCGAAAATAGAAGCCTCTAGCGTGACCGCGATCGTGTCGATAGCCAAATCGTCATCACAGTTACCGCCGGAGGGCCAGTCTTACCGACATATAAAACACCTAAACTCATGCTACGCTGCGCGCGCGAGTTTGCCTCCTGGAGACCTGGCATGAACAAGATCGAAACAAATACAGAGTTGGAAACGGTGCCCCGCTCGCTTACTGCGGCCCTTAGCGCGGCCGCCTTGCTGGAGGCCTGTGGTGGGGGCGGTGCATCCGGCACGGGTGCTAACAATCCAACTCCTGCGGCCTTGGCAGATGCATCCCTGTTGGCCAGTTATGAAGCCGCACGCTTTTTGCAACATGCACAGTTTTCCTCCTCGGAGGCCGACATTGCTGCGATCAAGTTGCAAGGTAGCGCTGGATGGCTCGATCAACAAATGGCGCTCAATTCAAGCACCGGCGGCTATGACTGGCTAATGCAGCGCGGCTACGGCGTTATTGACAAGAACAAGTTTTATGAAATGGAGTACCACTCCAACTACATGGCCTGGTACCAGATCATGGCCGCGCCAGACGGGGTGCGCAGGCGCGTGGCCCTGGCTTTATCAGAATTTTTCGTAGTAAGTGGTGCCGGTGTAGGCACCATCAGTTGGCCCCAATTCGCCATGGGTGACTATTGGGATGTGCTGTGTAAAAACGCTTTTGGCAACTTCCGAACACTATTAGAAGACATTACGCTCAACATCGCCATGGGCGAATACCTGAACACGCTGGGCAACCAAAAGGAAGATGTGGCAAGTGGCCGTTTGCCTGACGAGAATTACGCCCGTGAGGTAATGCAACTCTTCACGATTGGCCTGCTGCAACTCAACCTGGACGGTACGCCCAAGCTGGGCGCGAACGGCCAGCCCATCGAAACTTTTACCCAGTCCGATGTTTCTAACCTTGCGCGGGTATTCACTGGCTATGAGTCTGACAACTCGGAGGGCTATTCGCAAACCGTGGTGGCACCCACCTACACCGTGCGCAACGTGGGTTACACCCGCAGGCCCATGGTGCTAAATGCCAACCGCCACTCCACCTTGCGGGCCGAATTTCTGGGCGCTGTGGTGCAAGCCGGCACGGACGGCAAAGCCGCTCTCAAGACGGCACTGGACACCTTGTTCAACCATCCCAACGTGGGGCCTTTTTTTAGTCGGCAAATGATCCAGCGGCTGGTGTGTTCTGACCCAACGCCTGCTTACGTGGCGCGTGTGGCCACCATCTTTAACGACAACAGCAAAGGCGTACGCGGCGATTTGGCGGCCGTGTTCAAAGCCATCTTGCTCGATACCGAAGCCACCAGTTCCGCCGGCTTGACTTCCACGACGTTTGGCAAATTGCGCGAACCGATGGTTCGCACTGCGCAGTGGGCTCGTACCTTCAAAGCCAGCTCGCTAAAGGGTACCTGGAAGATTGGTAATCCCAATTATTCGGCAGTGGATGCCCTGGGCCAAAGTCCGCTGCAAGCGCCTTCAGTGTTCAACTTTTTTAGGCCTGGGTATGTGCCGCCCTCCACCACCATGGCCTTGAGCAAATCCACGGTTCCGGAGTTTCAGCTGGTCAATGAAAGCACCACGGCGTCCTACATCAATTACCTGCAAAATTTTTTGTACCAAGGTATGTGGGTACGCGCACCGGAGTTGATCACCTCGCCTGATGCTGCTACATCCACCGATGGCCATGATATCGTTCCTGATTACAGCGCTGAGCTGGCTTTGGTAGGCAATCCATCAGCTTTGATCAACCGCCTCAACCTACTGCTTTGCGCAGGCCAATTGTCTGCAGAAACGGTCACCATGATGGTCAATGCGCTGAGCTATGACAGCTCCAACAGCGCCAGCTCCGACAGCGCCAAACGCAGCTATGTAGCCAAGGCGATCATGTTTGTCATGTGCTGCTCTGAATACCTCGTACAAAAATAAGGAACTCGCCATGGACACTTTGCCCAGCGCAATTTCCCGCCGCGATTTTTTGCGCCGTAGCGGTCAAACCGCGCTCACTGGATTGGCTGCACCCTGGCTTGTGAACATGGCAGCCATGGGCGAGGCGGCAGCGTTTAGCGCCAACGATTACAAAGCCTTGGTCTGCGTGTTTTTGTTTGGGGGCAATGACTACGCCAATACCTTGGTAGCCTATGACGATGCGAGCCATGCCAAATACGCCGCCATCCGCGCAGCCGGCTCGGGTAGCACCACCGGAATGGTGCTGGACAAAGCCACCTTGGCGGCCACAGCCCTCAATCCAAGCACTCCCTTGCCCGGCGGGCGGCAGTATGCGCTCAACCCGGCCATGAAAGGCCTGGCCAATTTGTTCAACACCGGCAAAGCCGCGGTGCAGCTGAACGTGGGCCCCTTGATCGTGCCCTTGACCCGCGGCCAATACAACTCCAGCGATCGTAGCAAATACCCCTTGCCGCCCAAGTTGTTTTCACACAATGACCAGCAGTCGGTGTGGCAATCCTCATCGCCCGAAGGCTCCACCATCGGTTGGGGCGGCAAGATGGGTGACTTGTCTTTGGGCAATAACTCCGACCCACTGTTCACCTGCATATCGCTTACTGGTAACAACGTTTTGCTGTCGGGCGACTCGGCGCTGCAATACCAGTGCAGTACCAGCGGCGCCATAGCTGTGCGCAACCTGAGCGACAATTTTTTTTACCAATCACCTATGCGCGATGCATTTACCAGCATGCTGCAACAACCACGCAAGCATGTACTGGAAAACGAATACAACATCGTCATGAAACGCGGTATCACTGCGCAGGCGAAAGTAGCGCAAGGCCTGTCCACGGTAAATTTGAATACGACGTTTGCGACAGGCAATTCACTGGCTGACCAACTCAAAATGGTTGCGCGATTGATTGGCGCGCGTGGCAACTTGGGCGCTAAGCGGCAGGTATTCATGGTATCGCTCAATGGCTTTGACCTGCACGACTACCTCAACACCAAGCACGGCCCATTGCTGCAACAGGTTGACGAAGCCATGACGTCCTTTTACCAAGCGACGCAGGAATTGGGTGTAGCTGATCAGGTCACGACCTTCACTGCTTCAGACTTTGGTCGGACTTTGGCATCGAACGGCGACGGCTCGGACCACGGGTGGGGCTCCCACCACCTAATGGTGGGCGGGGCCGTCAAAGGGGCAAGGTTTTATGGTTCGGCGCCACCGATCAGCATCACCGACACCGCTGCGGCCGATGACCAATGGCATGTTGGGCAAGGCCGTTTGCTGCCGAGTACTGCGGTCGACCAATACGCCGCCACGTTGGCCAAATGGTTTGGCGTGGCTGACAGCGAAATGGCCACGTTGCTGCCCAACTTAAAGAACTTTGGGCTTGCAGCGGGTCGCCCCGACTATCCGACAAACTTGGGTTTTATGGGGTAAATCTTTAGGCGGCTTCTTTAGGCAAGGATCTATTGGCGTAGCTAACCGCGCCTTAACCATCAGGCCTGTTGAGCTTCAGCAGCGGCCGCACTAGGCCTGCGCAACTTCAAAGCCACCCTCCTCGTTGCCACCGCACTTTTGCCTGCGATTTCCCAAGCCGAAACTATTGGTGAGGCTCAATACCAGGCGTTAACGCCACCTTTTGTCAACCATTCCACGCAATGGCGATGCCTCCTTCGCTGGCCTGTGTGCACAGCACTTAAGCTGTACCGCCTGGCCTTGTAAACTTTTGCATGCTCTTTGCCAAACCCCGGCATGCTGCACTATTGCGGCAGAACCCGAGGAACCACGGCCCGCAGTAGGCGGTGACTCATTTACTAGGCGGCTGAAGTTATGGAACGGGCGTTTGCAGCAGTTGCTGCGCCACTTGCTGCGCCGTACCAAACGCAAGCGTCAGCCCCAGTGCGCCGTGGCCGGCGTTGACCACTAGGTTTTGTGGTCCGCCCGCCTGCACGCCCACAATAGGCAGCCCAGTGGGGGTCGCCGGACGCAAGCCGGTCCAGGGTAATTCCGCATGGCCTGCGTTCAAGGCCGGAAATAGGGCCCGCGTGCTGCGCTGCAGGCTTTCAATTGCCTGGGGCCGCAATCTACGGTCGTGGCCAACTAATTCGGCCATGCCGGCCACCCGCAATCGCGAGCCGATACGCGCAAACACCACCTTGCTGGCAATGTCAGTCACATTGACGCAGGGCGCTGTGTGCGCCGAGACCTGCGCAATATCGAGGGTGATGCTGTAGCCCTTGATGGGATACACAGGCAAACGCACGCCCACGCTGCGCGCCAGGCGCGGGCTTTCGCTGCCCAGAGCCAATACAAAATGGCTCGCCTCGATGGTGTGGGTGTCTGTGCGCGCGGCCACGATGCGCTGCTGGCGGGTGTCCAGCGTGGTGACGGCGTTACCTAGCAAAAATTGCACTCCGCGGGCGCGCAGAATGCGCTCCAACGCTTGACACAGCTTGCGGCAGTCCACCGCGCACTCGGATGCGGTGTAAATGGCGCCCGCTATGTTCTGACGATAGCTAGCCAGCGCAGGTTCGAGATCGCAACTCTCCTGGGCGTTGAGTGCAGCCTGCTGGCTACCCAAGGTCCGTTGCAATTCCATTTGCTTCTGCGCCGCGGCGAAGGTCTCGGCATTGGGGTAGAGCACTAGCTTTCCGGTGCTAGAGAAGTCGCATTCCGGCTGGTGTGCCGCGCGCATGCGGTCCAAGCCGGTTCGGCTCAGCGCTGCCAAGTCAAGCAACTTGGCCGTGGTTCGGGACGAGGCGCTGGCATTGCAGGCCTGCAAAAATGCAAGTCCCCAGCGCCATTGCGCCACGTCCCATTGCGGGCGTATTTTGAGAGGCGAATCGCTGGACAGTAAGAGCTTGGGCAGCTGTCCCCAGATCGACCCGTCCGCCAGCGGTTGCACATAGCTGTAACTCAACTGCGCACCATTGCCAGCGCTAGCGCCTGAGCCCGGTTTCGCCATATCCACCACGGTCACCCGGGCGCCTTGGCGGTCGAGTTCATACGCACAGGCCAGCCCCACAATGCCAGCGCCCAACACACACACATCCATCATTGCTCCAGGTTAATCAATGCACTATAAACAAAAAGCTTGCATTTAAACAATGCAGTTGCCCGCCTCGGTCACAGTCAAACGGTTTGCACCCATGGGGTCAAATGCGCCCTCACTCCAAGGTTCGGGCACTTGAACTGGACGTAGCCCAAGCCCCCATACCGCAACCCGACCGCGTCGCGTTTTCACATCTGCGTCAGCGACGCTTCCTTTCGGGGTCGCCCCAACCAAACGTAGGCCGCGAGCAAGGACGCGGCTACGGCCAAAAGTGAAGCAATGTAGGTGCGGTTGTAGTCTCTGGAGCGGAATATTCCGCCGCTGCCCGGTTCAGGGAGCGGGACCGGGTCGTAGGGCAAACCGGCCAACAATGCCAGTGCCTTCATATCGAGCAGGTGAATGACAGGAACCTTACGCTCCAGGAAGGCATCGATCAGTCCGCCAGTCCGGGTTCGAGCTTCAGCATGGTCGCTGATGAGGCCCGGGCGCAGCGCGCCATAGTCGCCTTTAGCGCCGCCGGAAGAGAGGTTGCCGCCAACGTTGACAAAACAGACCGGGGTACCGTCGGCAAGATACAGCGCCATTCTCTGTGCGATGTTTCTCCCGAAATCCACCTCCTCAATAAAAGGAATCCCACTGGCCGTGATTTGCGCTCGAAGTTGCTCGCGGATTTCCTGGTCCATGTCGTTACCAACATCTCCGGCGCCGCCCAGCGAAACAGCAGCCATCTTGGTGCGGATGTCTGTTTTTTCGTTGATGACTTGTGCCATGTCCAGCCAAGTGAAGGCAGGGTCGTTGGCGCCCCACATCGAGGCGCCAAGCGAGGCAATCACGACGGCTCTCAGGTGCATCACCTGGGCCGCACTGAGAACGGAAATTCCGAGCGAGGGAAACGATCCCGAAAGATTCACGGCGATGCGATCGCCATCCTGGGCGCCGCATTGCCTTAGGAGATCAAGGGCAAGCGCTGCAAAATCCGGATGGGCCGAAGTGCGCTTGGCTTGGAGCTCGCCCAGGGTCGTCGTCATGCCGCTGTAGCGAATTCCTATCATTCCGGTTTCGTTGACGTCGGAGACACGGTCTAGAGGGATGCCGCGCGCACGCTTTTCGACCTTAACCGCGGCCATGCCTTGTTGCGCGAGGCGGGATGCCGCCAATTTTTTTTCCTGCCACAGCGCGTCGGACTGTGAACTGAAATGCCCCAGGCATAGATACCCTGCGTAGAGTATCGCTGCCGCGGCGATCAGTAGCCCGTCGCGTTTTTCAAAACCTTTTGTCAGCTTGGCCACGGTTCGCCTTACAGGTATCCGGATTTGGCAAACGCCAGCACCACCAGCTTCAATGCAACCGCCACCAGCAGCATCGAGGACAGCGTTTTCACCGCGCCCTGGCGGTCGATTTCGTGGGCCAGGATCCCGGGCACCAGATAGCCGATGACCAGTGCGGTGCTCACCGGCAGGTTGGCCTCGGCAGTCGCCAGTCCGGTCAGATAGCGAAACAGGAAACTGACAATAATGCACACGGCAAAACGGCGCCGGCCGAACAAGATGAGGACCTCGGACAACAGCCGGACCGCGCCCCAGGTCATCAGGCTTAGCGTGATGGTCACGGCCACGCGCATCGGGTCATCGAGCAGCATGGCGATATACCCGGGCACGATGATCCCGCCCGGCGAAATTTGGGTGAGTTCGAGGAAAATAATGCTGGCCAATACGCCAAAGATGATCAGCTCATCAGACATTCGAAATCCCTGTGTGGCGGTCCGCGGCGAATCGGAATTGCCACGATCCGACGATGTTTCCCACAGCGAAAACCACCGTATCGTGCTCCAGCGCGGAGAGTTCTGCAAAACTTCCTAAGCCAGTAATTCGCTCCGGCGCAATGCCTCGCTTGACTAGCGCCCGGCGCATCAGCAGTTGGCCAGAGCCGGCGGCGACGAATCCGTCGAAGCGTCTCTGGTGCTTGAGCGCAAAGTCGACAAATTGCCGCAAGCGCGCCGGGCGGTCGTAGCGGTTGTTGACCAGTAGCATTTGGCGCCCGCAGGCCATCAGCCCTTGGGCCTGCGCCCATTCGAGAATCTTCTCGGCCGATGTCGGATCGTTGGCCGCCATGGCGTTGAGAAATACCAGCTGCTTGCCGAACTTGCCGACCGAACGCTCAACCCTGAACGCGCCGGCGTCGGGGCGGTATTGCGCCATGGCCTTGAGCGCCGTATCGCGGGCAATGCCAAGGTGTTGGCACACCGCCAGTGCCAGCGCAACGTTCTCGGCGAAATCGATGGTTGAACCTTCCATGTCGCCGCTTTCCGTAAGTACGAGTGACGTTCCCTTGGATTTGGCCTGATCGGCCAAGAACCCGGCGTAGGCGGCGTCGGCCGTAAACAGCGTGCCCCCCGTGGGTATGGTATTGCTCAATGATTGGGCAATGGCGTCGAGCGTTTCGCCCATTTCTTCTAGATGATCGGGACGGACGTTGGTAATCAGGCCGATGTCCGAACGAAGCATGCGTTCCTCGCTGATCTTCTGGTACTCGGGTAGCACGGCCATGCATTCGATGACCAAGACGTCTGCGCGCTGTCTGGCCGCCAGGCGCAGGATGTGCAGCTGTTCCTTGATGCTGGGCCTGCCCCGGCGTGCGAGCGGGCTTTGGGAGCCGTTCGTGTGGATGAGTGCTGGGCAGGTACCCGTGGTCTTGGTCAGTACGCGCAAGCCGCCAGCCCGCAGTCCGGCGTCGATCAGCCGACTCACCGATGACTTACCGCGAATGCCGTTCACATGGATGACGTGGCCAATGGCTCTTCTGTGCCTGCGCGCGAGGTGATTCTCTAGAACGAGCCAGGCCAGATAGGCAAGGCAGGCCATTACAGTAAAAGTGGCCATCAGCAGGATGTCACGAAGGATGTGGCCGACTGGCGACTTGCTTGGCTATGGATCTCGCTGCCCAGGACTTTAGGCAATGTGCCAGGCCAGCGGCGCACGAGAACCGCCACGGCCGCTCCGTCGAACGGTGGCCCACACACTATCGGAGGTCCGTTGGCCGTTTCTGATCCTACGGCGAGGTGCTTCTCGCAGTCGTAGGTGGAGATCGTGTATCGGCCAGTCGGCAGGTCCAGGGTCAATTGGCTCGGAAAGCCATGCGCCGATGGGGGCCGGGGCTCGATCCAGACGACTAGCAGTGCGGGATGGCTACCCCTGGATTCAACGGATAGCGGCGCTTTACCCAAGAAGATCGCACCTATCGCCCCGGCCCAAGCGGGGATCGACAGGATCGAGGATTGCGCATCCGCCCAAGCCAGATCCTTACACAAGGGCTCGGGAAAGAGCTCTGGCGCCGCCTCGTGGCCTCCCGGGCTGGTGCCCACGACGGATCGGGCAAGCTCGAGGACCTGCGCACCGGGAAGTCTGTACCAGTCGTTCATCTAGCCGGTGGCACTGTGTTCAGTTCAGGAACGCGCCAATCCCGCGCGCCTTGAGTTCGGCCAGGCTGGGAACGCCGCTAACCTCAAAACGCACCGCGGGGACTACGTCGGTGTTATGCACATTCAGGATGGCCATCATGGCTTCAAGGTGGCCCCCGACGCGCATCCACAGGGGGAACTCGGCTTCGTGCCGCGGGTCCAGCAAAGGGTCTCCGTCGTAAGAGGACGTCTGATAAGGATTCGGCGTCTCGATCAGGTAAGCGGCCGCTTTCGTTGCATCGCCCCACTCGCGGTGCGACAGTCCGCGAAAGGTTGACGAACTCGCCTCGATCCGCATGTCGATCCCGCGGTCTCCTAGGTCCAGGGCCGCGTTCGCGGCTTGCTCGATGTTTTTCGGATTGGCGATGATCAACCAGGCGAGCCTAGAACTTGGTCCGGCCTCGTGGAGGTCGAACGCGACCGTGGCTCCCTCGTTTGCGATCAGGCGCGTCAGGGCATAGGCCATCTTCTGCGTCAGGTTGCCATTGGCTTTGCCCGGATGGGCGCGGTTCAGATTGCGCGTCTCGAAGCCCGGAAGCTTTTCACGGGAGTCCGGGTGAATATAGCTTGAGGGGTCGGGTTCGCCTTGATGGGTGGGGCGCGTCAGGCGGGTCCCCACGGCGAAGGTGCGCTTGCCGGAAACTGTATCGAAGGCGTATTCACCCGGCCCAAGGTCTTTGGGATCGCGCCAGCTTGCGCCGGAAGCATTGGCGCGCGGCACGACGATCAGGCGTCCGCGCTTGACCACCGCCGTCTCGACCAGAATGGACGCCGCGATGACGCCCGCCATTTCCATGTTGTGGGTACCGCCGGCGACGAAAACCGTAGGTCCCGCCGCCTCGCCCTCTAGGACGAAGACTGCCGTATCGCCAGGTGTGCCGGCGAGCGCGGGCAGCCACTCGGATAGTCGGCGCTGGGCCGTGACGCCACGCCCTGGCTTAATTTCCGTCTTGAGCGCACCGGTCGGAGGCTTCTGGTCGGACGACCGGACGCCGGCACAGCCCGCTGTCACGTGCATCAGGGGTAGAGCAATGAGGGATAAAGTGGTACGCCTTCGCATGGTCTTGTAATGCTCCTGGACTAAGCTGTGCTGAGGATACTTGCGACACGGGCGTGTGGGCCGCGATTCTTTCCGTGTTCCACTTCAATAGCCGAGTACCGCGCCATCGCGGCGCGGGTCGGCACCACCGGTGAGGGTGCGGCGCTTAGGGTCGGCGACGATGCCCTGGGCACCGCCGAAGAAGAGGTCGTAGTCTCCCTTCACGCTCGTGGAATAGCCCATTGCCTTGAGTTCCTCGATGGTCTGCAAGGGAATGCGGGCCTCCAGGTGAATACTCTTCTCCGATTCGCGGGTGTAAAAGCGGGGAGACTCTATGGCCTGCTGCATGGTCATCCCGTGATCGACGAGATTGGTAATGAGGATGACCATGGTCGAGATGATCCGGGCTGCTCCGGGCGTACCGAGTGAGGCGAAGGCCTGTCCATCCTTGAGCAGGATCGTCGGCGCGATGGTGGTCCGCATGCGTTTGCCTGGAGCGTATGTATTGGGCCCCTTGCTAGACCAGTTTTGCATTTCATTGTTCAGGATGATGCCCGTACCCGGGGGCACCATGCGCGCGCCCCAGAACCCGGAGATGGTCTGGGTCAGTGCGACCATATTGCCCTTCTGGTCGGCGATCGACATGTGCGTCGTGCTCGGGTGCTCCTTGCTTGGGTCTCCGGCCTTAATTTCGCGGCTCGCCATACCCAGGGGGATGTCCTGGGCGAGAGACTTGGCGTAGGCCTTGGAGAGCAACTTTGCCTCGGGAACCTTGGCGAACGCAGGGTCCCCGATGTACTCGGCATTGTCGGCGAAGCCCCGCTTGAGTGCCTCGGCAATGAGGTGGAGATTAGCCGTCGAGAGCGGCGCGTTCTTCGCGAGTTCGAAGCTCTCGAGTATGTTGAGGCTTTCGATGACGGTAATGCCACTTACAGGTGGTGGTGCCGAAAGTATTTCAACTCCGCGGTAGGTCCCGCGCACCGGATCGCGCTCAATGGCTTGGTAGGCCGCGAGGTCGGCTTTGCTAATCAAGCCTCCCTTTGCCGCCATGTCGCTAGCGATGGCATCGGCAAGTTCGCCCTTGTAGAAGACGTCGCGACCCCCTCTTGCAATCTTACGCAAACTCTTTGCGAGGTCCGGATTCTTCAGCACCTCGCCCGCTTCCAAGGGCAGTCCTTCTGGCGCAAGGATCTTGGCGAGTGGGGGTTCCCTATTGATGGCGTTGAAGTCGTCAACGATAATTTGTGACAGAGTTGGGCTGACCACGAAGCCGTCTTCGGCGAGCTTGATGGCCGGCGCCATGACCTCTTGCAAACTCTTGCTTCCGTATTTTTCAAGCGCCATGCACAGCCCGGCTACTGTACCCGGCACGGCGACCGAGAGCGGGCCCGACGATGGCCACTTCTGCCCAGTCTTGTCAGCGAGAGGCGCCATAGATCGGTAGTCGATAGCGACGGCCTTGCGCTGGTCGGCAAGCCAGATCACCATCATGCCCTCGCCGCCCAGACCGTTAGCGTTGGGTTCGACGACGCCGATGGCGAATGCCGTGGCCACCGCTGCGTCTACAGCGTTGCCACCGGCCTTGAGAATCGTCAGGCCCGCTTGGGAGGCGAGTGGGTGGGCTGAGGCGACCATTGCGTTGCGGGCGCTGACCTGGGGAATCCTGGTCGCCGCAGCGGACGCCTCATGTTGCGCACTAGGGCCGCTTGTACAGCCCAATAGGCTGGCACCAAGGCCGATAACGACTAGGAGCCTAAGGAACATGGAAGAAACCCGGGTCCCATTCGTATGCATAAGACAACTCCTTATAGACATGCATTCATTCAGTTATCCCGGGCCGCTCGTTGTGCCGCAACAGCAAGTTGCCGCGGGGATATAAGCGCATCAACCGTAGCCGTTTTCGGTGCTTGGAGGTAATGGCCAATCCCCTTGTCGAGCACTTCTTTGTAGGATGGCATGGCGCCGACGACCAAAGGTCGCTCCGGCATTTCAGTGGCATAAGCATCGAACACGGCTTGCGTTGTACCGAGGTGGCGGGCGACGCGTTTCTTGAGCGGCTCGCCTTCAGGTCCGAAGGGAACAAACAGCCGTCCGAGCTTTTGCGCCGCAAGATACATTTCATCCTTGCCTTCAACGATCAGCGCCTCGTTGGTCACGCCACGCAAACGGCCCTGAGCAGGATTAGTTGATTCGAAGAGCAGGGCCAAGGTCTTGGTGGCATCGCCCAATTCGCGGTGCGACAAGCCGCGCAGATTCGTCGGCGATGGCTCTACGCCGATGGTGATGTCGTCCATCTCCAGGTTGAGCAGGGCAATTGAAGCGATCTTCATCGCCCTGTCATGCGCGACCATGGCGTTGACTACGGGGTATTCAGGTGAGGCCTCGTGCAGATCGATGGTGATATCGATCTTCTCCTTGCGGATCAGGCTGGTAATGGCAAAGGCGACCTTTTCGGTAAAGGTGCCGTCCGCGCGCCCCGGATAGGCCCGATTGAGGTTGCGCGTTTCTGAACCCGATAACCTTTGTCCCGAGGATGCGTGCACGTAGATGTCCGGATCGGGCCATTGGTCAGCGGGACTGGTTGCGCGAGAACCATAGCGGAACGAACGCGGTCCCACCGGTGTGTCGATAGCGAACTTGCGCGGAGTGCCTTCCATGTAATCGGTATGCGTCATCGCCGAGGCATTGGCAGTAGGTATCACATAAAGCTTACCGGCGGCGGGTACCGCGTTTTCAATGAACAACACAGCGGACAGATAGCCCGATGGCTCATTGGCATGCGTTCCGCCCAGAATTAGGGCACTTGCACCGGGCTTGCCCGAGTCGAGCACGTAGACCTGGGTGTCTGCGCCTGTACCGGCGATACCGTCGAAAAAGTCTGACAGTTTGCGGACCTCCGTGACGCCCGGGCCTGTGTGGATCAGGTCGGGTTCACGCATGGTGAGGGCGTCGGGAATCACCACGAAAAGGATGGCGACCGCAAAGGCCAGTACCCCCACCGAGGCCACCAGGTTCTTGCGGTCTTTGAGCAGTTCATTCATGGGCTGTTCTCCTGTCACTCATACGATCATCAATGCCCGCATAACGAGCGGGATGAGGACGAGCCCAGCATTGATCTTCAGCGTGAAACTCTTTTGCGTGAACAACTCCATGGTGATAAGCACAATCGCCAGAACAACAATCAGTCGGTAAATCAGGGTCATGGTCATAGTCCCAGGAAGTGCGCAATCGGATTGGCGAAGACGATCATCAGGAGGCCCACAAGGATGGCTGCGATCGAAGGCACCAGGCACAGCCGGGCAATCTTCATGTAGCTGGGTTCGCCGATCATCTTGGCGGTGACCACCGGGGTCAGTGCCACCGGCGGCATGTGGCTCCCCATTGCGCCGATCAGTGAAAGGGCCGCCAGCACGATGATCTGGTTCTGGCCGAGCATAGCCAACGCAAACGGCACGCCGAGCACGCTTGCACCGCCGTAAACCGAGATGCCGCCAAAGATCGGCAAAATCAGCGCGAGGCCAGCCAACATCAGCACATCGGGCAGCGACAGAGCGCCGACCACAATGGCGCCGCGCATTCCGGTAAGTGTCATGACTTCGATCAGCATGCCGACGCCAAAAAGGATACCGATCACTGGCAGAATTTCGTTGACGCCTTCCCGCGCTGCCTTTAATGGATTGATCCGTTTTCCTGTCCACAGCGCCAGCGCCGAGCCGATCAGGAAGGTCAGCGGCAGCCGCGGGTCCGGGAACCATTGCGGGAAGGCCTTGGGGCCGATCATCAGAATGAAGACGACGAGCAGCGGCAGGTATTGGACACTCCCTCCTCCACCGCCAGAGGAGCGACTGCGTTCGATGACCTGCGCTAGCTTGTCCTTTTCCACGTAGCGATAACCCAGGTAGATGCTGGTCAAGATAGCGAGCGGGAAGGAAAAAAGCGCCAGCGGTAAGTCAAAGCCGATATAGGGTAGGTCGATACCGCCGCCAATGGTCATGACCAGCACGTTGACCGGCGGCGCGATCATGCCGTAAACCGCCGCACTGGAGATGAAGGCACCGGCAACCAGCAAAGGCAATCCCAATTCGACCAGAATCGGCGCGACAATGGCTCCGGTGCCTAGCACCGAGGCGGTGCAGGATCCGGTGATCATTCCCGGAAACATCACGACGATGGTCAGCGCGACCAGCAGTCCGAGCGGCGAACGCCCGAAGGCGATGATGATGACGCGGGTCAATTCCGCGAGCATGCCATTGGCCTCGATGATCTTCATGAAGACCATTGCGGCGATCAGCACTATCCCCACGTCGAGGTAGCCGAACATGCCTTCGACCAGCTTGTCAATATGTGGCCCACCGTCGCCAGCGAGCAGGACGATGAGCATGGACGTCGCCGCCAGGCTCAGTGAGACAGGCCACTTGGCGACAACTACAAGGACGACGAGCGATATCGCCATCAGAAGGACAAACAGCAGTCCAGTGGTCATGGGAAGAGTCCGGGTTTCGGGAGGGGAAAAACTGGAGTTCGGTTCGCCTGCCCAGGAAGTGGGCTTGCCGTCAGCGCGAGCGGTGAGGTCAATCCGTCACGCCGTGGCGTTCATTGCTGCGACCTATTTGAACGCTTTGCCGAGCGGATCCCCAAGCTTGGATATCTTCTCGACGGTATCGAGCGTGACCTTGCCGCCGGTCAGCTTGTTGAACAAGCCGTCGTCGTTGGCTTCGCCGACCACAATGACGTAATCGCAGGCGGGCACTGCATCGGTCAGGAACTTGTCGGACATTTCGCCACGCCGACTTTTGCCGCCGATGTGCAAGCCGATGATCTTCATACCCTGCTTCTTGGCTTCTGCAATCAGTAAATTGGTTCTGTCGATTTCACCCTGTGCTGAGATACCGGCGGCGCCGAGCCCCTTGGAACTAGCGCCAAGCACCAGCAGTACGGTTTTGGCACCTGTGCCGGCCAATGCCGGCGCGGCAATCTTGGCATCCATTTTGTAGGGCAGTTTGGCGCGTTCGAGCAGGACTTTGACCATCTCGATGTCGGCGCTTTGGCCCGAGGACGTCAGTAGCGCAGGCTTATCAGCGATCGGTGCCTTGAGGTTGAGGGTTTGTGCGCCCGCGGACGCGGCTGCGAATAACAGCGTGCAAAAGGCAATGGACAAGTGGTTCATGCTAAATCTCCTTTGATGTAGAACTTTTCTAATTGGAACTTTCCTGCCCTGACACGGGTCTGACCCGAAGTGCAGGGTCGCGCGCTGCCGAGGCGAGGTGGGCAAACCGTGCCAGGATCAGTAGGCCGCAACGTACCCATCGCGACGAGGATCGGCGCCGCCAAACAGAATCTTCCTGTTCCGGTCCAACAGCGCTGCATGCACGCCACCGAAGAACGGATCCCAATCGCTTTTCAGTGTGATCTTGTGCCCCATCGCTTCCAGCGCGTTTTTGGTGTTGATCGACACACGGCCTTCGAGGTTGTAGTCCCCCGAATGCATGCGAAAAAAGCGCGGTGCCATGACGGCCTGCTGAATGGACATCTTGTGATCGATGACGTTCGAAATGACCTCGGCGACTGCGCCCAGAATACGGGTTGACCCCGGCGAACCAACGGTCATAAACGGCTTGCCTTCTGGGTCCAAGACCAGGGTCGGGCTCATCGACGACAAGGGGCGCTTACCGGGTTCGATCGAGTTGGCCGAGCCGGGCTTGGGCACGAAGTCGTCCATTTCATTGTTCATGATGAAGCCGGCGTCCGAAACCATCACGCCCGAGCCGAAGAAGTGATTGATCGTCTTGGTGATGGCGACCATATTGCCCTGCTTGTCCATAACCGAGAGGCTCGTGGTCGAACCGGATTCGTAGCGCGAGGGGTCGCCCGCCATGACGCTAGGCATCGGTTTCTTCATATCGATATTGGCGGCCAGTTCTCTTGCATAGGCTTTGCTGGTAAGCCCTTGAAGAGGCACTTTTGCGAAGTCCGTATCGGCCGTGTACTTGGCGCGATCAGCGAAGGCCATCTTCATGGTCTCGCTCCATACGTGCAGCGCCGCCGGCGTGCCGTCGCCGAGCTTAGCCATGTCGAAATTTTCGAGAATATTGAGCATCTGAATGACATGGATGCCCCCAGAGCTTGCCGGAGGCGTCGAGATGATGTTGTAACCGCGATAAGTTCCGGTGACCGGTTGGCGAATCTTGATCTGGTAGTTCGCCAAGTCTTCCTCGGTGAGGATCCCACCTGCATCGCGGACAGCAGATACGATTCTCTTGGCCAAGTCACCCCTGTAGAAACCATCCTTGCCCTTCCTAGCAATCATTTCGAGGGTGGCGCCTAGGTCCGGGTTCTTGACCGTGTCACCGACTTCGAGTGGCAAGCCGTCGTTGGTGTAGAGCTTGGCGGTGGCTGGGAACTTGTTGATCTTGCCCAGTTCGTCATTGATGATCTTGGACAGATTGGCCGTGACCGGAAAGCCTTTGTGTGCCCAGTCGATGGCCGGTTGCATCACTTGGGCACGGGTCAGCTTCTTCGAGCCAAAGGTGTCAAGCGCATAAAGCAGCCCCGCGACGTCGCCAGGGACTGCGCAGGCGAGACCGCCGACAACGTTGGCCACGTTAGTGACCTTACCGTTGTCCCCGATCGGGTACATGTCGGCCTTGGCAGCGGCTGGCGCGGACTCCCGGAAGTCGATCACGACAGCACCCTTCATGTGGGCCAGCTTGACAATCACGAAACCGCCGCCGCCGATCCCCGAGGCGTTGGGTTCTAGTACGCCGAGCGCGAACGCTGTGGCAACTGCTGCATCGATGGCGTTGCCGCCCCTGCGCAGGATGTCGATGCCGACTTTGGATGCTTCTGGCTTGGCCGAGGCGACGATGCCTAGCTTCCCCTGCGCGTCGCGACCGTAAAGATCAACCGGCGTCTGCGCGCAGGCTAACCCGACTGCCGCCAAGAGAGAAAACACGGTGAAAAATAGGCGCTTCAAATAACCCCCTGGAAGAATGCACATGGACATGCCGAATCTAGCGGCGGAGCTTAGCAGCGTCGTGAAAAACAAAAAAAATATAAAAGAAAAAAATGGCGCCGTCCGCCGGAGAGTCTTTTCAGCCCCGGCCTCTTGATCCAGAATGGAAGCTGACCGAGCGGGGACCTGCGTCGCCCGATCCCATCTCATCAACACAATTAAAGCCATGAATACGATTCGTCACGCAACGCTCACCCTCCTAGCGTCCACGGCTCTTTCTGCGTTCCATGGCCTGACGCAAGCCCAGACGCCGACGCCACCGGGCAGTCCGTCGCAGCCCGAGCGCCCGGCGGCATCGGGCGGTACTGCGGTGCAACAAATTCAGGCGGTGACGGTTACTGGTTCGCGGATTGCCCGGCTCCAGGAAGCGCTTCCTGTTTCTGTCGTCGACGCTTCCCAGATCGAAGCTGTCGGCAGCGTGTCAGGGGACGATCTGTTCCGGTCGCTGCCGCAGGCTGGGGATGTGAACTTCCAAGAGGCCCGCACGACGGGCAATTTGAACGATGCGCGCGGTGACAATGCCTCGATCAATCTGCGTGGTGTTGGCACTGGTAATACCTTAGTGCTGGTCAATGGCCGACGTCTGATCTTGACACCGGCAACGCAGACAGAGAACTTTGTTCCTGTGCAAACCGCCAACACGAATTCGCTTCCGATTGGGGCGGTCAATAGAGTGGAGGTGCTTCGCGACGGCGCCGCCGCACTATACGGTTCGGATGCGGTAGCCGGTGTCGTCAACGTGCTTACAGACGCCGACTTCAAAGGTGTCAAGCTGCAAGCCCGTAAAGGCCAAGCCAATGGCACGGACGAATCCAACCTTTCCATCAAGGCCGGCATGGATACCAGCGACGGCGGCAATGTGCAGATGTTTATCAGTTCCACCAAGCGCTCCGCCTTGCTGGCCCGCGACCGCACTTTCTCTGCTAGCGAGAACAAAGTACCGTTATTGGCTGGCACTGACTGGGCGGCTGACACCAGTTTCGATAGTCGCTCGACCAGTTCGCCCTGGGGCAACTTCACGGCGGTGACCCCAGCGGGCGCGACGGTGCTGGTGCGTCAGGGCACGACCGCCCTGACAACGACGGGCGTCTTCCACGTAGAACCCACTAGCAACACCACTGCTGGTTGCTCGAGTACTGCTTACAGTAGCGGCACGCTGTGCTTGCGCACTGGCGGTCTCACAAGCGCCACAGACCCGGCCCAGCGCGCCCTGCGCTACGACGAGAATCCCGATCGTTCGATTCGTGGCGGGCTCGACCGACTCAATGCTTTCACGAGTTTCCGTCAGCCTTTGGGTGATAACGAGCTGTTCGGCGAGGCCAGTGTGTATCAGGCCAAGCTCGAGGGTATGCGTGAGCAGTCGGCGCCGATCTCGAGCGCGGTGATTACGATTCCGGCTTCCAACTACTGGAACCCGTTTGGGCCGAGTACCAGCCCCAATCGCCTGGCCAACCTGACCGGCGTGCCCAATGAAGGCCTGCCGATCCGGATCACCAACTACCGCCCAGTCGATACCGACCCCCGCACCTTTACGGTCTCGGACACCATGGGTCGCGGCCTGTTGGGCATGCGCGGGGATATCGGTAAGTTCGCGTGGGAAAGCGCTCTGTCCTACGCCAGCGCCCGCACCGATGACAACACCCACAACGCCATCAGCAACACCTTGTTTCAGAAACAGCTGGGGCTCAATACCGTCAATGCCTACAACCCTTTCAATGGCGGGACGCAAGGCAACTACTCTATCGGAGACGGCACGCCCAACCCGTTTTCTGCGATCTCACCCTTCCTCGTGGATGTGCACCGCATCAGCACCACCAGCCTGACCACCTGGGATGGCCGCTTCACTACGCCCGAGATCTTCCGCCTGGAAAGCGGTAGTGTTGGCTTGGCTGCAGGTGTCGAATGGCGTCGGGAAACCTACCAAGATGACCGTGACAGTCGCCTAGACGGCACCATCAAATACACCGATTCGGTCACAGGTCGCGCCTACGAGACCGACATCATGGGTGCCAGCGCATCGCCCGACGTCAGCGCCAGCCGTTCAGTAGTCGGCGCCTACTGGGAACTTGCCGTGCCCCTGGTGAACCCTGAAATGGGCATCCCGGCCATCCGCGCGTTCGATTTGCAGATCGCCGCTAGAGCCGAAAACTATTCCGACTTCGGCGGCGTTACCAAGCCCAAGGTGGCTGCACTATGGGAAGTAATGAGCGGCGTTCGCATGCGCGGTTCGTGGTCGGAGAGCTTCCGCGCACCCAATTTGCCGCAGTTCTACAGCGACGGTACATCGGTCTCGAATACACGTACGGATTGGGCGGCCTGCCGCTTGAATGCAAACACGTGCGCGGGAGCGTCAACCCTAGAAGTACGCGCTGGCAACAATGGATTGCAGCCTGAGAATTCGGAGACCAATTCGGTCGGCGTAGCCCTGCAACCCTACAAGTGGCTGGGTGCGACTTTCGACTCTTGGAAAATCAAGTCGACAGGCGTGATCGGCATCCTCGGCGGCCAGAACCAGCTGATCTATGACTACTACCTGCGCCTTGCCGGCAGCTCCAACCCGAACGTGGTGCGGCTGGCCCCGGTTGGAACCCAAACCGTTGGAGCCTTGGATCGCGTCAACGACAATTACTTTAATTTGGGTCCGCGCACCATCGAGGGCTGGGATGCGTCCCTCGCGATGGACAGTGGCAGCACCGAACACGGGCGCTTCCGCCTGAACGCGAGTGTGGCCAAGCTGGACAAGTTCTACCAGGCACCCTCGGACATACAGCAGAAGCTGATGGACGCCAATGCTGCTGGCAAGCTCGGTACCGGCGTAACCATAACCCAAGCCGGTGACCTGGTCGGGCAAGATGCGAACCCGCGCTGGCGTTGGGGAGCCAACCTGACCTGGGACAAGGGCTCAGTGACCATGGGCGTTAGCATGAACACCGTCGGCTCCTACTTCGATACTGGCGCGGCCCTGGTTAACGGCAATCCCTACGAAGTGCCGAGCTGGACGACGACCAACGCATTTGCCCAGTTGCGCAGCCCCAAGGATGGCAGCTGGCTCAGCGAAGCCGAATTCCGCATCGGTGCGCGCAATCTGTTCGACAAGGCACCCCCAGTCACGACCGCAAACTATGGCTTTAACGGTGCCTTGCATGATGCGATTGGCCGCTTTGTGTACGTCCAAATCTCACGCGCCCTATAATTTTTTGACGCGCCCAAATAATCGGCTTATGGCTCAATAAAATCCGGTGGCAGAAAAGGCGAGGCGCTACCGCCAGGATGGTCAAAAAAATCTGAGGCCGTACAACGGGAGGCCGCGAACACGGATGGCGCTGTGGCGCAGCCCCCTGCCCTGTTTTCAGGAAGTGCATGGTCGCGAAGCTGCCAATGGCTGCTAGTGCGTTGCAAGGAATTTTTCAGTCGCGGCATCGGCGCAATGATGCATTGAGCGGCCTGCAAGACTGTGTGTGTGACGCGGTGCTGGTGGTGGTACTGGCGTAGATCAAGGTTCTGACAGGGGTAGGCGTTGTTGGTTGCTATGTTGGCGCCACTCATATCCGTAGAGTCCTTCTATGGCGACTGAGCAATAAGGCTGGGAGTGCTCGTTGAAACATCTAGTTGCTGACTTCCTGATGGCCCTTGGCGGCCTTGTAGTTGCGACCGCCGCTTGGGCTGAGGATGTCACGATCACCTCGGTTGGACAGAGTTCGGACGCCATGATGGTCAAGGTCCTGATGAAAGGGATGGCGATCGATCCGGGCTATGACTCGGTCTTTTCGGCCCAGGCATTGGGCACGCAGAAAGCAATCATTGTGGTCGTTGGCGGCAGTTCCAAGGGGCTCGGCGCCGCCGGCGTCACCTTGGAACAGGAACGATTGCGTGCTAGGCTGCTGCTGCAAGAAGCCCGAAAGAGAGGCATACGTGTGGTACTGATGCATATCGGTGGGGCGCGCCGCCGCGGCGAACTGACCGACACCTTCATCGAAGCCACCACTGGGTTTGCCGACAGATTGATCGTCGTCGCCTCAGGCAACCTCGACGGAATCTTCGCCAGGGGCCGATCACCCGGCGCGACCTTAACCGAAGTCGAAACGCCGCGCGCCACCGTGCCGGTCCTGGGAGCGACCCTTGAAGACTGGGGCGTGAAGTGAAACGTGGCGTCGCCGGCCGACGCCCGTCCGCGCTTGCTAAGGAGAACCGGAGGGCAACCTGCGATGACTGAGATCGACCACGTTCAGTGGCGGATACGTCGCACGCTGGCCGTCGGCACGGTCTGCATCGGCGCCTGGATGGCGACTCTGCAAATTAAAGTTAGTGCTATCTTCTATTACTTGGAACGATTCGCGCTGCACGACGATGGCCGATATCTGCTGGCCTCGGCAACCACTTTGGTGAGCCTGAATACCCTGCGCGCGGTCTTCCTTTATGTCGGTTGGTTCAACCTGGGCGAGAGCCTGAGTCACCTATCGAGCCGATGGAGGTATTTTCCCTGGCTGGTACCACTGGTGGGCGTCCCGTGCTGCTACGCGCTACTGTCCCAGGTGCAGGGTGGCCTCACCTTGCATTTTGGCGCGCCCGCAGTGTTCAGCATCGTCACGGTCGTCGTCATGCAGATGACGACGCGCGAAGTCAAAGGCTGGATCGCCCGGCTGGTCGTCATTGCGCTACTGGTATTCGCTGTCCAATGGCTGGACCTTGCCCCGATGTTGTCGCACTGGGGCTTTGGCGGTGGGGAACTGTCTTCGGCCGTGAAAGAGTTCGCCGTGGTAGCGGACTGGGGCTGGGTGCTGGACGCGCTTTCATTTGGCATGTTCTTCTCGGCGGCAGCCGGCGGAGTGGCGGCCGCCGCGCTTTTAGTTGGAGCGAGCCAACGCGATACGAACCTGAAGAAGATCCGGGAACGGGATCTTGAAATCGCCGCGCTGCGCGAAGACGCGATCCGGATCCGGAGCCACCGAGAAGTCCAACAACTGGTCCATGACCTTGCACGCCCGTTGACCACCATCCTCGGGATGGCAGATGTGATCGCCGACAGCCTGCCGCCAGGAGACCTGCGGCGCTATGCCGAACGGATCTCAGGGAGCGGCGCTAATATGAACCAGATGATCAATGAATTACTGAGGGAAGAGGCGCGGCAATGTGTTCCAGTGTCGGCGCTCTTCGAGTACGTTCTGAGCCAAATAAGCGCTTTCGACTGGCGACATTCGGTCACCGTCTCTGCCGACGATTCGGTGCTCGCCAAGCGGATCCACATCAACCAGATACGGCTTTCGCGAGCCATCGTCAATCTTCTGCACAATGCAAACCTGGCGGTCAGGGATTCGCCAATGAAGGAGATACGGCTGTCGGCAACCGTCGAAGGCCATGACTTGCTGCTCTCAGTAATTGATAGCGGGCCCGGGTTTTCTAAGACCTCCTCATCACCCATGAGAGGGGTCTCCGAATGGGGGTCGACCGGCTTCGGCTTGGCTTTTGTCGAAGAGGTCGCTAAAAACCACGGTGGCAGCCTGCTAATCGCCAATGGCTCGGCCGGAGGAGCCGTCGTCAGATTACAGCTTTCGATGATTGAAGAGGATCGCTAATGCCATTTACCTTGTGCGGCCTAGATGACGACGAATCCATTCTGTGTACCTTGGAGGCTATGGCCAAGACACAGGGATGGTTTTTCCTGGGTACGACGCGTCTTGAGCAGTGTCTGGCATGGGTCGCTGAAGAAGATATCGACATGTTCCTGCTCGACTATCACATGCCAGGTTCCAACGGGCTGGACGTCCTCAGACAAATCAAAGTGATCGCGCCAGCGCTTCCAGTGCTAATCCTGACCATCGAACAGCAGCCCCATGTCGCTGAAGAGCTCCTAGTCGCCGGCGCCGACGACTTCATCAACAAGCCGATTCATCTCGCCGACTTTCTGTCCAGGATAAACCTACACCGCAAGTTGCACGATTCCAAAAGGAATCCCGAGAAGGGCATTTCGCGAGAAAAAATGCGGCGCGTTCTGACCTACCTGAGAGCCACTGAGGCTCCCGCCGAGATCAACGAGGTGTCTATGGAGTGCGGGATGTCTTACGCCACCGCGCATCGCTATCTTGACTACCTTGTCAGGAGCGGGTTTGTCATCTCCGACGAGCTCCCGCGCTCCGGTAAGCAGGGCCGGCCCACTAACTCATATCGGTTTCGCGGGATCGCCGCTAGCGACCTGCCACTCGACTGAAGCCGGGCTTATTGCCATCTATGACGCAAGGTCGCCAATACTTGCTGCCATGCTTGAGGACCCGTTTCAGGATTGCGTCCAACATGGACACCTTTTCCAGGATTCACACCGTTTGCCACATCCGTTCGCAGCCTTACAGTTCCCACCGGATTGTCAAAATCATGGTAGCTTTCAGGATATACGTACAACTCTGCCCCCGATTTTTTAGCTAATTCAATACATAGTCCTGGCGGTGTCCAGTCATCGAGCTCTGCCAACATCATGACCAATGGAACTTGTGGTCGATAGTTTGACTTCAATGAGTCGGAACATCCAGGATAAATGGCAATTGCAACGCTGGGTTGAATGTCTCTCGCTGTCACCTTTTGTCGATTTTTGTCCGTACTGCTTAAGACCGTAGAGCCACCATGTGACCAACCAAGTAATGCGATCTTTGCGGTGTCTGCCCAATTTTGTGAAGAAAGCCAAAGCAGCACACCGTCTACGTCATCCGATCTGTGCGATTGTTTTATTACACGTACATCAAATTTCTGGGAGCATAAACTTGTCTCCCCTCGTGTTGAAAAACTATCTGGAAAAACAATGGAATATCCATTATCTGCAATCAATTGCGCCATACCAGAATGTCGCGGATTTAAGTTACCTTGATTAGCGCCAGTCGTTGAATACAGCCCGCTGCATCCATGAAGAGCGACAACCACAGGCCTGGGTAGGTTAGTCGGAGTCCCTGCTGGGTGCTGCACATGGGCCTTGAGCAGGGTCCCATCAGCACTTGGTATGAAAATTACTTCTGGGACTTGAGCAAAGCACCATAATGGAAAAGAAGTTAGCAAAAAAATAAATTGTCGACTTTGCATCCGGCGCATATAACTCGTTTCTTAACTTACGTTATAAATTTGATTTTATGAATGTTTCTTTATTCAGGTCAGCCTGTCTGCGCATTCGGTTGCTGCCTGAATCAGCTATCTCAGAAGAAGCTGAAGTTAACGGGTTCATGGGCACCTTGGCAGCGGGCCCACCGGGATAATGCGTCTACCAAAACGCCATCTGGATTGGAGATCGCCAACCTGGGCAATCAGAAGTTAATTAACTGCACTCATGTGATTGATCATTGGCGGCGATTAGACTGGTTTAGCAGGGCGATGCAGTGCGCAAATCTTATTTCCGGATGGATCCCGTAGATACGCAAGGTATAAAGCACCAAATGGTCCTTCTCTTGGGCCTGGTGGCTCTTCGCAATTAGTTCCACCATTGGCAATACCAGCAGCATGAAAAGCCTGCACCTGCTCTGGTGTCTCAGCCAAAAATCCAATCGTCCCGCCATTAGCGTGGGTCGCAGCTTGTCCATCAAGGGGCTTGGTGATTGAAAAAGAGCCCTTAGGACTGGGATAGAAGTAGCGATTGTCGTTGTTGGCTACACCCGGTGATAAATTCAAGGTACCCAGTACGGCGTCATAAAACTTTCTAGATGCCTGGAGGTCATTGGCACCGATCATTACGTGACTGAACATTGTTTTCCCTTATGTTGGTTGTTGAAATACGTTTGGCAGGTGACCAATCTTATCGACCCAAAATCTCGGCCGCCTGGCACGGTACAGGGCAAGCAATGGTCAACGAGAAAAGGTGAGAAAGTTATTGCTGCCATTCTGGTCAAGTCAGCTGGTTTGCAAGGCGTTTGAAAACCCATTGGGCGGTTTGCCTCTTGGTCATGTCACCGGCGGCTACAGTCATCATGAATTTAATGGCTTCTATCCGATCGAACACAAGCGCCCTATCGTTTATCGCTATAAACAAGCGCCCGATCACCCACGCAGTACGCTTATTGCCATCGTTGAATCCGTGTCCGGTGACGATGCCATAGATATAGGCGGCAGCAAGGTCTGCTAAATCCGGAAATTGATTTCCATAAGCAGCGAGGTTTTTAGCCCGATCGTTTTGGGTGGGGTCGCTTAGGGCAGTATTCAGTCATTGGCAAAGCACTGCTTTGAAGCTGGGATTCTGTATTTTCGCTATTCAAAGCATCCAACCGAATTAAAGTCTGAGTCGATCCCGAATTACACCACCTCAATATACTGGAAGCCATGCAACCCAACTGGTATGAGCGGCAGATCTTGCCGGCGGCGCTGGACTTGGCCTGTGGCATGCCCGGATTCGGGCGTATGCGCCAGCATGTAGTTCCGCGCGCGCAGGGGCGTGTATTGGAGGTGGGTATCGGCACGGGGCTGAACATGCGCTACTACAACAAGGCCCGCGTGACCCAGATTACCGGCCTAGACCCGGCAATACAGATGCACCGTTTGGCCCAGGAGCGCATCGAGCGCGCAGGCTTGCAGGTGGACCTGATCGGGCTGCCCGCAGAGCAGATTCCGATGCCCGATGCCAGCTTTGACACGGTGCTCATGACCTACACGCTGTGCACCATTGCCGATCCGCACGCCGCCCTGCTGGAGATGCGCCGTGTGTTGACTCCCGCCGGCAGGCTGCTGTATTGCGAGCACGGGCGCGCCCCCGATGCCTCGGTGCAACGCTGGCAAGAGCGCTTGCAACCACTGTGGGTTAAAGTGGCAGGCGGCTGCCATCTGGGGCGGGATGTCCCCGCCTTACTGCAGGCCGCGGGCTTTGCCCTGCCCGACCTGCAGACCGGCTACATCAAGGGCCCGCGGCCATTCACTTTTCATTACTGGGGCGAAGCGGTTCGCGCATAAAGCCAGGGCGCCGAAAACGATAACTACGATGTCGTCGGGCCTTGGTTGGCGGAGGCCGAAATCAAAAAAAGGGCCTCATTTACCGCTGGCGCTCACCGGGATCGCTAATTGGATGTTCAGCCCTTAAAGGCGGTTTGCCGGTACTACTGTTCGCTGACAGCCAACAAAGCCGTGAACGTTGCGTACCGCGTCCGGACAATGATCAAGGGCATTTCGGGGAAAGATCGACTCAAAAGGAAGCAAAAACACGCTATTTTCGAGGAGGCAAAAAACAACGAACGTTACTCAGGTGTTGCCTGAGAGCCCTTCAAAAATCGTAAGTCGTTGACTTATAAGGGTATTGTTGGTAGGCGCAATTGGACTCGAACCAACGACCCCCACCATGTCAAGGTGGTGCTCTAACCAGCTGAGCTATGCGCCTGGAATTCAGCCATAGAGTATAACAGTAGCGATCGGCTCCTCTGAAAGACAATGCTGCAGGTGTTGGCAGGCCTGCATGCTCGACCCCGTAAGGCTACCCATTGCCCACTTGCCGGATAATTCCCCGCTGTTCCGCGCCACATGGAGCACGCCAACGGATATGGCCTGCCTCCAACCGCGCAGCCTGGCCCACGGGCCACCCCCTTTTTTCACACCATTACGGAGTTACTCATGGAAATCGCAGGAAAAGTATTTATCGTCACTGGCGGCGCATCGGGGCTGGGTGAAGGCACTGCCCGCATGCTGGCAGCCAACGGCGGCAAAGTGGTCATCGCCGATATGCAGGCTGAAAAGGGTGAGGCGATTGCGCAAGAGATCGGTGGCGCATTCGTGCGTTGCGATGTCAGCAGCGAAGCCGATGGCCAGGCCGTGGTGGCCAAGGCGGTGTCCATGGGCAAGCTCATGGGCCTGGTGAACTGCGCCGGCATAGCCCCCGCCGAAAAAACCGTGGGCAAAAACGGCGCCCATAGCCTGGGCAGTTTTAGCAAATGCATCACGGTGAACCTGATTGGCAGCTTCAACATGATCCGCCTGGCGGCCGACGCCATGTGCAAAAACGAACCCGAAGCGACCGGCGAGCGTGGCGTCATGATTTCTACCGCCTCGGTGGCGGCCTATGACGGCCAAATCGGCCAGGCCGCGTACAGCGCATCCAAAGGCGGTATTGTGGGCATGACGTTGCCCATCGCCCGCGATCTGTCGCGCAACGGTATCCGGAACATGACGATTGCCCCCGGCATTTTCGGCACGCCCATGTTGTTTGGCATGCCCCAAGACGTGCAAGACGCACTGGCCGCCAGCGTGCCCTTCCCCTCCCGCCTGGGCACACCGCAGGACTATGCCAAGCTGGCCAAGCACATCATTGAAAACGAGATGCTCAACGGCGAAGTGATCCGCTTGGACGGCGCTATTCGCCTAGCGCCACGCTAACTGCACCGCGTTTTCCCAAGCAGCCTGGGGCGCATAGCCCGCCTTGGCCCGATGCCCCCAAGCTCGGCGATGTTGACGTCGCCTTGGGGCAAGGGCGGCCTTCGCACAAGGCATAAAATCCGGCGGTTTAGCTTGCCGCCCTCACCACAGCCTTGCGGCATCCCGGCGGGCGGCCTGACATCCAACCTCTATTCAGCGAGATTTTCATGAGCCCTCAAGACATCCTGGCCCAATTTGGCCCCCGCGAATCCATGGAGTACGACGTGGTCGTCGTCGGCGGCGGCCCGGGCGGCTTGTCCACCGCCATCCGCATCAAGCAAATGGCGGCTGCGCAGGGCAAAGAGGTATCGGTCGTGGTGCTGGAAAAAGGCTCAGAGCCGGGCGCGCATATTTTGTCGGGCGCCATCATGGACCCCAAGGCCTTGACCGAATTGTTTCCGGATTGGAAAGCCCGCGGCGCGCCGCTAAACCAGCCTGTGACCGACGACGCCATCATGTTCTTTGGCGAAAAAAGCGCGTTTCGCATGCCCAATTTCTTGCTGCCGCCTTTTGCCGACAACCATG
>Ga0214919_10001770_pt1 | contig 34830 bp, 29 predicted proteins | sample LL1503_MetaG_FD_177994 | JGI IMG/M metagenome (GOLD analysis project Ga0214919, IMG submission 177994) | Freshwater microbial communities from Lake Lanier, Atlanta, Georgia, United States - LL-1503 | ecosystem: Environmental > Aquatic > Freshwater > Lake | place: USA: Georgia | collected...
TGCAATATCGAAAAAAAGTTGAGGCGTATCAATTATCAGCTAAAGCCGGAATAGCCTCTCAAAATGAATTGAAAACAGCCGAGAATGAAATTATGGCTTTAGAAAAAGAAGCCCAAAATAAGCAACTGCAAATGGATAATCTATCCATGGATATCAATGAGAAAAATGCTAAATTTCAAAAAAATGTTAGAGACTTTTTAGTTCAATGGAATAATGGAAAATTTGATTATATATTCTCATACAGTGAGTCGGTACCTAGCATGTTATTAGGTAACAAAACTTTAGAGATAACCGATGTTGTTATTAAAGAAATAAATAATGAGTACAAATCAAGTAATATTAAAAAATAAGTATGTCTATTCTTCATGAAAAAATAAAATCTGTTGCCGAATTTCATACAGTTTTTAAAATTGGTAATGCAGATCAAATAAAATTAATTGATGAAAATGATTATCTGTTGCGTTTTAATCTAATTAAAGAAGAGAATGAAGAATATTTAGAGGCGTGTAAAAATAATGATATTATTGAGATTGCTGATGCTTTGGGTGATCAGTTGTATATTTTATTTGGTACAATTTTAAAACATGGCTTAGAGCATAAAATAGAAGAGGTTTACGACGAAATACATAGAAGTAATATGAGTAAATTAGATGAAAATGGAAAGCCAATATATAGAGAAGATGGTAAAGTTTTAAAATCAAATTTATATTTTAAGCCAAATATTAAAAAAATATTAGATCAATAACACAATTCTTTTAAAAGATTCCTATAATTTGATTTATAAAGGTTTTAAGTATAATTGGTTTTATAATAATTATAAATGCAATTCCATATAAGGCACCCCAAAAATGAGATTCGTGACTAATATTATCTGAATAATTACTTGTTTTTTTTCGACGAATTAAATAGTAACTTATTCCAAGTAATAAAGCTCCTGCAATCCATCCTTGCATTGGAAAAAAGAATAAAGAGATTTGACTCAATGGACTTATCATTATGTAACAAAACATAATGGACGATATTGCTCCACTTGCTCCTAGTGATGAGTAATCTGGATTGTTTTTATTTCGAAAATATTCAGTAATAGAAGCAGCGTAAATTCCGCCTGTGAATAATATTATATAATATATTTTACCCATTTTTGGATCAAATATATTTGGGTTTTCAAAAAAACCTTCCTCTAAATTTAATCCAAAACTATATAACGCTAAACAATTAAATAACAAATGTATGGTGTCACCATGAATAAACGCATGGCTTAAAAATCTATAATGTTCTTTGTTATGGTAAATAGAATAAGGATGAAATAAATATTTAGACATTTGTTGTTTGTTATTAAAACAATACAAAGAGAAAACAATAATAATCAGTAAAAATGTTAATGTAATCATGAATAAAAAATATTATTTTTCCGTTTTCCCCATAAATTTTTTAATGGCAAAGTGGCCAACATAAATTAATGGAATGAGGCATAAAGCTACTAATAATTTAAAACTATAACCCCAACATGCATTTGTTAAAAATTCGTTAAATGCCCATTTACCAGGTAATACAAAAGCGATAAATTGAACAACAAAGGTGTCAATTAATTGGCTTACCACAGTACTTCCGGTAGCTCTTAGCCAAATATATTTATTTCCAGTTTTAGCTCTTAATAACCAAAAAACAGACACGTCGACTAATTGAGAAAGTAAGAAAGCAATAATGCTTCCAACCATTATCCACTGGCTTTGTCCAAAAACAATTTTAAAATTTTCGTCATTTACCGGACTAAAATTTACTGCTTTAATATTTAAACCAATAGTTACTAAAATAAACGTGTATATAATTAATCCTACAGTTATAAAGGTTAGTTTTCTTACCCCTTGTTTACCAAAGTGTTCGTTAATTAAATCGGTAAGAATAAATACGATGGGCCACAAAATGATGCCAAGACTTTGTGTGAATAATCCAAAAAACTGAATTAATTTCCCACCTATTAATTCGGCTACAATAGCATTTGTTACGAAGAAACCTGCTAAAATAATAAATACTAAATCTTTTCGATTTTTAAAATCCATTTAATTTCTTTAATATTTTATACAAACCTTAAATTTCAATTTTTGTTTATTTGAATAAATAAAATAGACTTAGGCTAATAGCTGTGGTTATTATAATGTTTAACATCGCATAAAAAAACAGGCCTTGTTTAAATAACAAGAATGTTTCGTATCCAAAACCAGAAAAAGTACTAAGTCCTCCACAAAAGCCTAATATCAAAAACAATTGAACATGAGTATTAATTATGTTTTTGGGTTGACTAAGCCATAAAACAATTGCAAAAATAAAACAAGCACTTATGTTCGAAATTAATGTTGCCCAAGGTAAACTTAGGATTGTTTTTTGAAAAAATAATCCAATGCAATAACGAATTACACAACCAATACCGCCTCCTAAAAATACTAGTACAAAGTTCATTATTTATAATTTTATCAAATTTAGTTGATTTTGAATAATACTAAACATTATTTTATTTATCTACCTAACTATATTTGTATATTCGTTTAATATTATAATTTTAAAAATGGCAAATATTTTACTTAAAAACAAAGTTACTAATTCTACAAATATTTTGGTTATTACCGAAAATTTTAAAAATGAGTTTAATTTACCAGATAAGGTAAATGATTACATCGTTAATGAGTTATCTCAAAAAGATAAAAAAACATTAACCTATAATTATATTGGTAAATACATATCTATTTTTATTGTTGAAAAAGGAAAAGAGACTTCTGTTTTAAATGAACAACTAAGGCGGCATGGTTCTATTGTAGCTGATTCAGTAAATTTAAATAAGGGGAAAGATTTATATATTTACAATCAAACTAAGCAACAATCACTTTCTTTATTTGCTGCCGAAGGAATTGTTTTAGGTAACTATCAATTTATAAAACATAAACCCACTGCCGAAAAAAATAAAAATACTTTGCAATCTATTATTATTGCTAACACAAATATTAAGCAATCACATGTAGATGAATTAAATATTGTTTGTTCTGCTACAATTTTAGCTCGTGATTTGGTTAATGAACCTGTAAATTATTTAAATGCAACAGACCTATCAAATGCGTTTAAAACTATGGGTAAATTATCTGGGTTTAAAGTAGATGTTTTAAATCGAAAAAAAATAAAAGAATTAAAAATGGGAGGTTTGTTAGCTGTAAATGCTGGTAGTGTAGACGAGCCAACTTTTAGTGTTATGGAATATAAACCTAATAAACCTAAAAATAAAAAACCTTACATTTTGATTGGTAAAGGAGTAGTTTATGATACAGGTGGATTAAGTTTAAAGCCAACTCTTGCCAGTATGGATTTAATGAAGTGTGATATGGCAGGTGCAGCTGCTGTTGGATGTGCTATGTATGCCATTGCAAAAGCAAAGTTAAATATTCATGTGATTGCATTGGTCCCAGCTACAGATAATCGCCCTGGATTTAATGCATTTGCCCCAGGCGATATTATTACGATGATGGATGGAAGTACTGTTGAAATGTTAAATTCTGATGCGGAAGGACGAATGATATTAGCTGATGCTTTACATTATGCAAAACGTTTTAATCCGGAGTTAGTTATTGATATTGCCACTTTAACAGGTGCTGCTATGGCGGCAATAGGTACTTTTGGTATGGTAGGAATGGGAAATATTTCTAACAATCAAAAAAATAAATTACATCAAAGTGGAATAAATGTTTATGAGAGAATTGCAGAATTTCCTTTTTGGGATGAATATGATGAATTAATGAAAAGCGATATTGCTGATCAAAAAAATATTGGCGGCGCACTTGGTGGTTCAATTACTGCAGGTAAATTTTTAGCAAAGTTTACTAATTTTCCTTATTATCATCTCGACATTGCTGGCCCTGCTTTTTTATCATTAAAGGATAGTTATCGCGGAAAAGGTGGAACAGGATATGGAGTAAGATTCTTTTTTGATTTTTTTAAAAATTTATAATCTATTTTAATTTAATTATTTTTAAACTGATTTGGTTATTACTAAAAGTATGAATTTAGGTTTTTTTCGATTTTTTTCTTTTTTCATACTAATTTTTTTTTGTCAAAATAATTTTGCTCAAACATATCCACCGCCAGCCGGACAACTTGGATCCTCTGCCATACATAAAGATAGTAGTGTTTTTGTGAATTGGGCAACAACTTGTTTTTTAAGCAGAGGTTTACAAGACATATCAAATTCTATTTTAGGCCTTGCATCTTCTGGTGATAGTTCAATGGCCTTAGGTAAATCTCAAAATAATGGTGCTGTTAGTTTAGGTGATGGAGGATTTGCTATTTGTACTTTTCCATTTTTAATAGCTGATGGACCTGGTTATGATTTCGCTGTTTTTGAAAATAGTTTTGATGATTCTTTTTTAGAATTAGCATTTGTAGAGGTAAGTAGCGATGGTATTAATTTTTATAGATTTTCTTCGCATTCTAAAACGGATACTATTAATCAAACCTCAACTTTTGGACTAACCGATGCGACAAAATTAAATAATTTAGCAGGAAAATATCGTGGAGGATTTGGGACTCCTTTTGATTTAAGTGAACTATCTAATAAACCAGGTTTAAATATTCAAGCAATTACACATATTAAAATTAAGGATGTGGTTGGATCTTTACAAAAACCTTATGCAACATTTGATAGTTTTAATAATAAGATTAATGATCCTTGGCCGACTCCCTTTCCTTCATCTGGATTTGATTTAGATGCTATTGGTGTAATTCACGAAAGTAAAATAATGTTATTAACTAATCAGCTATTACCTCAACAAATTAATGTTTACCCTAACCCAGTTGAAAAAGGTGATTTTTTGAAAGTTAATTATGAGGAGGGTGGAGTATTACATTTATTCGATTTATATGGTAAAGAGTTATTAAAGAACTCTTATAACTTAATAAATACTTCAAATTTAGAACAAGGAATATATTTGTTAAAAATAGAAACATCATCAGGAATTAAGTCAGTAAAAGTTTCTGTTTATTAATGAGTATTTTAAGTTTTCTATTTTATTTAATTGAAACTAGTACAAAAAAATCCCCAATTTACTTTTGTGCCTTTAAATAAAAATACAACCCAACAAATATAAAAATTAAGTTTGGCGTCCATACGCCCAGTAAAGGTGAAGCAAAGCCTGTTGTTGCAATTGTGTTAAAAATATACATTAACATAATATAAATACAACTTAAAAATAAGCCTAAAGCAATTTGTAAACCTACGCCTCCTCTTACTTTTCTAGAAGAAACACTTACTCCAATAATTGTAAGTATAAAAGTTGCAAATGGAAAAGAACTTCTTCTGTGTTTTTCTACTTCATAAAATTGTATGAGATTTGAACCTTTTAGTTTTTCTCTGTCGATATATGCATTTAATTCAAAATAATTCATTGTCTCTACCTTGCTTTCATAACGTTTCATGTCTTCTGGCGAAAATTCTATTTTAAGTTTTTTGTTGACAGAAAAAGAATTGCTTAATTTATAAATGGGTTTTTGATTTTTTAAGGTGTCTAATCTGTCCTGAACAACTATTTTACGTTCATAAACATTGGTTAAAAGCCAATTTTTTGATAAACTATCCCAAACCATATAATCAGCTTTTAAATAATAGGTTTGGTTAAATTTATCAACATGTTCAATGCTTATTTTATATCCAGTATTTATAGTATTATCATAGCTTTCTAAATATAATAATTGATTAGGGCCAATTTTTAAATGTATATTATGATCATTATTTTTATAATTTTTATTTATCCATTTGTCTTCGAATGTGATTTTAATTTTAAATGCTTTTGGTAAAATAAAATGGTTAAGAATTAAGGATGAAAAGGCTAAAATAAAAGCCCCTAACACATAAGGTCTTAATATTCGTTTAAAGCTTGTTCCGCTGCTAAGTATGGCAATAAATTCTGTTTGTTGAGCCATTTTTGATGTAAAAAATATCACGGCAATAAAAGTAAATAGAGGGCTAAATAAATTCCCGTAATAAGGAATAAACATTAAATAATAATTATAAATAATTTCTTTTAATGGAATATGGTTGGTTGTAAAGTTTTGAATTTTATCTTTTATATCGAAAACGATAAAAATTAATAAAATAAGAGTTATTGAGAAAAAAAATGTCCCTAAAAATTTTTTTAAAATATATTTATCTAATTTTTTTAAAAACATTTAAAATTATAGGGTATGATAAGATTTTTGTATTTATTAATTTATAGTCTTTGCGCTAATTTTTTTACCATAGTATTTTTCCAGTCCACAAAAGTATCTTCTAATATTCTTTTACGAGCTTCTTTTATTAACCATAAATAAAAACCCAAATTATGAATGCTAGCAATTTGAGAAGCTAATAGCTCGTTGCAAACAATTAAATGTCTTAAATATGCTTTTGTGTAATCTTTGTCAGCAAATGTAGTGCCATTTTCATCTAAAGCACTAAAATCATTTTTCCATTTTTCGTTACGAATATTTATAACCCCATTTTGGGTAAATAACAAGCCATGTCTTGCATTTCTTGTAGGCATAACACAATCAAACATATCAATACCAAGCGAAATACATTCTAATAAATTAATTGGTGTACCAACACCCATCAAATATCTGGGCTTATCTTTAGGTAAAATGGTTGTTACTAAATCTGTCATGGCATACATTTCTTCAGCAGGTTCTCCAACACTTAATCCACCAATAGCATTTCCAAAACAGTTTTTTGATGCAATATATTCGGCCGATTTAACTCTTAAATCTTTATAAACACTTCCTTGTACAATAGGAAATAATGCTTGAGGATAATCGTATTTTGATTCGGTTTTATTAAATTGATCAATACACCTATCTAACCATCGATGTGTTAAATTTAATGAATTTTGAGCATAATTTAAATCGCAAGGGTAGGGGGTACATTCATCAAAGGCCATAATAATATCGGCGCCAATGCTACGTTGTATATCTATAACGCTTTCTGGAGAAAAAAAATGTTTGCTACCATCAATATGACTTTTAAATGTAGCTCCATCTTCGCTTAATTTTCTTTGATTAGCTAATGAAAAAATTTGATAGCCACCACTATCTGTAAGAATTGGTTGGTGCCATCCATTAAATTTGTGCAAACCGCCGGCATCTTCAATAGTTTTTATCCCTGGCCTTAAATATAAATGATAGGTATTGCCTAAAATAATTTGTGCTTCAATATCATTTTTTAATTCGCGCTGATGAACTGCTTTAACGGTTCCCGCCGTTCCTACGGGCATAAAAATTGGAGTTTCAATATTGCCATGAGCAGTTTCAATTAAACCAGCTCGAGCACCAGAGTTTTTGTCGGTATGTAAAAGCGTATATTTCAATCAGGTAAAGATACTATTATTTGATTTTTTTAAATATATTATTACTTAATTATAGTTTTAAATAATCTTAAAACTTCTTGCATGTTATTTAATTTATAATCGGCAATACTAAATTTATGATTATTAATATTTTCTTGTTCAGGTAAAGCGATTACTTTCATAAATGCAGCTTTAGAGGCAATTACACCATTTATTGAATCTTCAATAACTATGCATTCGAGTGGAGAAATTTGTAATTGCGAGGCGCAAATTAAGAATACTTCTGGATGAGGCTTCCCGTATTCCATGTTTTCGGCCGAAATACTGCATTTGAAAGTGTTTTTGAGTTTTAATTTCTCTAAAACTGCTTCCATCAATTGATTTGAAGAAGATGTTGCAAGACCAATTTTAATGTTTTTTTTATTACAAAAGTTTATGACCTCAATAACTCCTGATATTGCTTTACCCTCCTTATTAATTAACTTAACTAAAGTATTAATTATTCGATGTTCTATATCCGTTGGTAAAAAATCAAGTATATCTAATTTTTCGAACCAATATTCAACCACTTCTTTAAGTCGATTACCGGTTGTTTTTTTACAATCTTCTTCAGTGATTAAAACACCAATACTTGCAAAACCTTCAATCATAGCTTTTCTCCATAAAGGTTCACTATCAATCAAAACGCCATCCATATCAAAAATAACGGCCTTTATCTCTTTTATCATTGTTAATTATTTTGTTTAATAATTACAAATATATCTTATTTTGATATGATTACTCTTGATACTTTTGTATATATGCTTTTACCCGAATTTAAACAAATAGCTTTACCCGAAATTGTTACCATATTAGCTTCCTTAGGACTAGTTTTGATTTTGATTAATTATTTTTTTAATTATTTGCCATTATCACTTTTTAAAACGATTAGATTTCCTGTAAATGATTCGCTAGAGCCAGTTTCTATTATTATTTGTGCTCGTAATGAAGAGGATAATCTTGCAGAATTTTTACCCAAAATTTTAACACAAAATTATCCTGAATTTGAAGTAATTGTTGTGAATGATTGTAGTTACGATAACACTGAAAACGTGATTGATGAGTTTGCTAAAATATTTCCTAATCTTCGTAAAACTAACATTAAAGAAGATGATTATTATAAACATGGAAAAAAATTCGCAATGTTGGTTGGAATAAAAGCAGCTAAACACAATCATTTAATTTTTACTGATGCTGATTGTTATCCATCATCAGATCAGTGGTTAAAAGAAATGTCGAGTGGCTTTTCAACTTCAAAAGAAATTGTTTTAGGTTATGGGGCATATGATAAAAAACCTGGTTTTTTAAATAAGTTAATTCGTTTTGATACGTTTATCATAGCCGTTCAATATTTATCACAGGCAATTAAACATAAGCCATATATGGGCATTGGAAGAAATTTAGCCTATACAAAAGAGTTGTTTTTTAAAGAAAAAGGATTTTCAACTCATTATCATATTCAATCTGGTGATGATGATTTATTTGTAAATCAAGCCGTTAAAAATGACAATACAAATGTTTGTATTCATAAAGACGCGATAACTTATTCTAAAGCCAAAACAACGTTTAAAGATTGGCGCATTCAAAAAGCAAGGCATTTATCAACAGCCCCACTATACAATATTGCCTCTAAGTCTAAAATTGGTTTTATTTATTTTTCTCAATATTTTTTTTATTTTACTTTATTTTCACTTTCACTTTCTAATTATACTATTGTATTGCTTCCAATATTTTTAATTTTTAAAATAATAATGCAATGCTTATTTTTAAATAAAGCAGCTAACTATTTAAACGAAAAAGACTTAATTATTCCAAGTGTATTTTTTGAATTTATCTTGTTATTTATTTACCCAATTTTCCATCTAACTAAATTTATTTATAAAAAAAATAATTGGAACAATTAGACGATAATCATCATTTAACCACAAAAGCTGTTTATGATTTTAAATTGGTAAAATTAGCTATTGAGCAAAATGATCAAAAAGCATATGCTGAATTAATGAATCGCTATAAGGACAGTGTTTTTTATACAATGAATAAAATGTGTAACAATCGAGATGATGCAGATGATTTAACTATTGAAGCTTTTGGTAGAGCCTTTAAAAATTTACATCAATATAATCCTAGTTATGCTTTTAGTACCTGGTTGTTTAAAATTGCAAGTAATAATGCTATTGATTTTTTAAGAAAGAAAAAACAAAAGGCAACTTTGTCTTTAAATGTTAAAGTTGATTCAAACGAAGGTGTTGATTTTTCATCATATATTAAATCAGAGAGCTTAGATCCTGAAGAAAAATTTATCCGTAAGCAAAAAATTGAAACTATTCGTTTATTGGTAGATAATCTTAAACCAAAATACAAAGAAATGATTGAGTTATTTTATTTTCAAGAATTAAGTCATGAAGAAATTTCTCTTAAATTAAATTTACCAATTGGCACTATTAAAGCTCAATTATTTAGAGCCAGAGATCTTTTATTCCATGCTTTAAATCACAGCAAAAGTTAACATAAATTTGATCCAAATTATTTTAAAATATTTTCCAGATTTAAGTTTAAATCAAAAATCTAATTTTGAAAAATTATTCGATTTATATACTTTTTGGAATAATCAAATTAATGTGATCTCCCGTAAAGATATAGATTTAATATACGAACGTCATGTTTTACATTCTTTAGGTATAGCCAAAGTAATTTCTTTTAGGCCCGGCACAAAAGTATTAGATGTAGGAACTGGAGGTGGGTTTCCGGGCATTCCTCTTGCAATCCTTTTTCCTGAAACTGATTTTTTTTTAGTGGATAGTATTGGAAAAAAAATTAAAGTAGTAAATGAAATATCAAACGCTTTAAATTTAAAAAATGTAAGAGCTAAGCACTGCCGAGCTGAAGATATTAATGAAAAATTTCATTTTGTTGTTAGTCGAGCTGTAACTGAATTTCCTGTGTTTTATTCTTGGATAAAAAACAAATTTTTAATTCAAAATTTAAATGATTTGAAAAATGGAATTTTGTATTTAAAAGGTGGAGAATTAAAAGAAGAATTTGGTATTTATTACGAGCATGCTCAATTTTACGAATTAAAAAATTACTTTAAAGAAGAGTTTTTTGAAACTAAAAAAGTGGTGTACTATAAAATTTAATTTTCTAGTTTTATAAAATTATCGTTTATTTCAAGCATATGTTAAATGCAGGCAACGCTCAAATTAAATATGATAAATAAGGACGCTCCACCAAACAATTATTTATTTTTAACATCACGATTAACCAGGGTTATTGCATCTTTATCACTTTAAACCTCTTATAAAATATTTCACGGCGTAGCGTAATAAAATAAACACCCGTTTCCAAAATGTTCAAGTCAATACTATTTTCTCCTGCCAAAATTTTCGTCTCTAAAACTATTTCTCCCAAATTATTTATAAGGACAAAATCTACATCTCCATTTGTTTGAATTGTTAACTTGTCTTTTGTAGGGTTTGGATAAATAAAACTTTCATTAACAAACTGTTGTTCGGATAAACCTAAACAGGCATTTATTTTTATACTTACACTTTGGCTGCTTATACATCCAAGGCTGCTTGTCCCTATTACGGTATAGCTTGTACTAAGCAATGGTGTTACCATTATACTACTTGAAATTACACCCGTGTTCCAGGTATAACTGCTTGCACCACTTGCCTGAAGTTTTATGGTAGATCCAGCACAAACCGAACCCTGTGGTGCACTTACCTGAATAAGGTGTAGGGGCGCTATATTCAACAGTAAGGAGTTGGTGTTTTTGCAACCGTTTATGGTGTTGCTTGCTGCCACGCTATACTGGGTTGAAAGGGTTGGTGATACACTTATACTGCTGCTCTGTGAACCATTTTGCCAAGTATAGGTATTAGCGCCAGACACAGAAAGTGTTGCTATATTTCCCATACACAGTATTAAGGGATTTGAACTTAGTTGTAATTGGGGTAAAGGTGCAACACTAAAAATAACCGGTGTTCTTATCACACTTGTGGTGCAAGTGGAAGATTCTACATAATACGTATAAGTTGCTGCACTTAAAGTTGGTGTAACCATGACACTGCCATTTGCTATGGCGCTTGTAGCAGTTAAACTTGTGTACCAACTTAGGTTTCCATTACTTGTTGCACTCAGCGTAACAGTGCTCCCGGCACAATAATAAAACCCACTGGTGCTTAGTGGCGCATCAATACAATCAGAAAGTTTAACTATAAAAACATCGTAACTGCCATTTGAACTTAAACTATATGTACTGGCATCCGGATCAAAATCACTGCTGCCGGTATATGCACCTGCACCATAAAAATTATTGGAATTATCCAATAATAAATCAATCACACTTGTGATGCCTGATCCGCCAAACTGCTTGACCGAGACAAAATTACCTAAGTTATCAAGGTTAATAAAGTAAGCGCTACTTGTACCCATAGGCAGTAGTGTATAAGTAGCGGGTCCTGGATCAAAATCTGTCAGTACATTAAAACCACCGACGGCATAAATCTCTCCGTTTGTGCCTACGACGATATCTCTTCCAAAACTAGTACTGGTAGGATTTCCTGTAATAAACTGCTTGGCGAATATGAAATTGCCTGTTGCCCCAAGCTTTACTATAAACGCCTCACCAGCTGTTCCAACCGCATTCAGAGTGTATTGACCGGCACCCGGATCAAAATCAGCGGTACCTATAAACCCCCCTGTTATCCATAAATTGTCTAAACTATCAAGTGCAATTGCTAAAACATTATCATTGCTTGGACCACCCAATTGCCCAGCCCAGATAAAATTTCCGGCAGCGCTCAGTCTGCATACAAAGATATCAGTATTACCAAATGAAGATAAGGAATAAGTACCCAATCCTGGATCAAAATCAGCAATGCTGGTAAATTGCCCAGAGATGAAAATATCTCCTGATAGTTTAGAACAGGAAATAATTGTGCCTGCATCTGTGTTTGGCCCTCCAAATTGTTTGGCCCATAAAAAATTACCGCTATTGTCTAAAGCACTTACAAATGCATCGTTGCTGCCAAATGAAGATAAGGTATAAGTAGCCGGCCCAGGATCAAAATCCTTGGTGCCAATGAAATTACTACAAATATAAATATTCCCATTATTATTCAGATCGAGTGTCGCGGTATTACTCCCACCTCCAGTTTGTTTTGTCCAAATAAGGGTACCGTTAGAGGTATACTTACAAATAAAGTTATCATTGCTTGTCAGAGAACTTAGATAAAATGTGCCAGGACCAAAGTCAAAATCAACCGTTCCACCAAAAATACCTACCAAGTAAACATTACCTGATAGGTCGGTCTTTATATCCCATGCACTTGTAACAGTGCTACCAACAGACTGGATACTGCCGGCCCAAACAAAGTTACCCTGAGCATTCAATTTTAATAGAAATGCATTTGTAAGGCCGCCTGCATTCAAATTAAAGATGCCAGGACCTGGATCAAAATCAACCGTACCGCTAAAGGTGCCGGTTACATAAACATTACCCTGTTGGTCAGTGCAAACAGCACGTCCGATATCGTTAGCACCACTGCCGACTGATTTTGCCCAGTTAAAAACCGGGTTTTGTGAAAAAAAACAATCACAAAACAAAATAAATAAAAGTAAACTTGCTTTTTTTATGATTTTCAAGATAAATTGGTAAATACATTAAATTTACTAATCTCAATTCACAGTTCCAAATTTAATTAATACATGTTTAATACCTTCACTTCATTATAATATCTTCATAAACTTATTATTTTACTTTACTGTTGGTAGTTTTGTACAAAAACAAGTTTCATTTTTTTAATTATGTTTATTAGTCATAAAATTACGATATTTATGCTGTTTAATATTTATAATTATGGATGGTTTTATTGAGATTTTAAAAATAATTTTACCGGCAGTAGCTGTTTTTTTTGCTGCTTTTTTAATTGTAAAACGTTTTTTAGAAAATGAAGACAAACGTCGCGAACATGATTTAAATAAAGGCAATCAATCAATTACTTCTCCCTTAAGATTACAAGCCTACGAAAGAATTATTATTTTTCTTGAAAGAATAAACCCAAGTTCTTTATTAGTGCGAGTTAATAAAAATGGCATGAATTGTCATCAATTTCATATGGAATTAATTAAAACGATTAAAAGCGAATTTGAACACAATTTATCACAACAAATTTATATGAGTCATGCTTCTTGGGAGTTAATTAAAACAACAAAAGAAGAAATTATTAAATTAATTAATGTTTCATCTACTAAATTATTGCCAAATGCCACCAGCAATGATTTAGCTATTATGATTTTAAACATTACAGCTAGTTTAGAAAAAAAATTACCCAATGATATTGCTATAGAATTTATAAAAAAAGAAGTTCGTAAATTGTTTTAAATAGACGAATTATGCAAAAATTATTTTCTGAATTCTCTCCTTCTTCTATTTCTGACTGGAAAAAAAAGTTTTTAAACGATATAAAAGAATCTACTTTTGAAAGCTATATTTGGCAAAATGAAAATGGATTTGATATTGAACCCTTTTATAATTCAGAAAGCCTTTCTCATACTTATTTACCCGCTTTTACTCATTCTAATTGGGATGTTTGTGTCTCTTCTAGTTCATCCGATTCAAAAACCTTAAATTCTGAACTGCTAAATCAACTTGCTAGGGGAGCAAATTCAATTTCAATAAATTGTTCAAATATTAATTTAATTCAAGCGCTTGATGGAATACTTTTAAATTATATTCAATCTACATTTTATATCGATAACCAAAGTGCAAGTTCTTTATTTAACTATTTATCTGATCATTATAATTTAAACGAATTAAACATTTCAATTTTACCAATTTTACTTAATAATGAAAATGATTTAAAAAATTGGGCAAATAACAAGTCGCTTTTTAATGGCTTTGATGGTATAAAAACAATTGGCGTTAATCTTTACTTGAGTCATAATCAAAACTGTTTAGCTTATTATGAAATTGCTTTAATCTTTTCGGCTTTAGTTGAGCAGTTAGAATTTCTTTCTAAAAAGGAACAAATTTCAACTTCTAAAATTGTGATTAAAACAGGTGTGAATTCTGATTATTTTATTCAAATAGCAAAATTAAGAGCAATTCGTCGTTTATGGAATAATTTAAAAATAGTATATAATTGCAACAACGACATTCATTTAATTGTTGAAACAACATTAACAAACAAATCAATTTCAGATAGTTATAATAATTTAATACGTTCCACTATCGAATCCATGGCCGCAATTGCTGGGGGCTGCAACGAATTAATTGTTTCCGAATTTGACAGCTTAAACCCAACCGATAAAATTTTATCTGAACGCCTTGCTGTAAATCAACAACTTATTTTAAAAGACGAATCTTATTTTGATAAAATTGCAGATGTTTCTTGTGGATCTTACTATATAGAGTCAATTACTGATGCTATCGCTTCAAAAGCACTCGAAACCTTTAAAAGATTTGAAAATGAAGGCGGTTATTTTAAATGCATCGAAAAGTCTATTTTTTTTAATGAAATTAACATTCAAGCCAAGCACCAACAAGATAAAATAAATAATCAAGAGGAAGTCTCAGTTGGCGTAAATAGGTTTAAAAATGAGTTGGAAAATTTAGAGTTTTCTCAAAATCAGATCGAATCACTTTCTAATTTGTATATTAATAATCCTGGTTTAAATTTTGATCTTAATAATTATTTAAAATCATAATGAGAACATCTTTTGAGCATATTCAATATTCACCACAAGGAGAAATTAATATTCCAGCGGAAGAAGTGTTTTTAACTGCCGAAGAAATTGAAATAAAAAAAAATTATCAATTTTCTGATTTAAATCATATTGAACACTTAAATTTTTCTGCTGGATTGGCTCCTTTTTTAAGAGGTCCTTATTCTAGCATGTATGTTAAAAACCCCTGGACTATTCGTCAATATGCCGGTTTTAGTACTGCCGAAGATAGTAATGCTTTTTATAAACGAAATTTAGCAGCGGGCCAAAAAGGACTTTCGGTAGCATTTGATTTGGCTACTCATCGAGGTTATGATAGCGATAACGAAAGGGTTGAGGGTGATGTTGGAAAAGCTGGTGTAGCTATTGATAGTGTTTTGGATATGAAAATTTTATTTGATGGGATTCCAATAGATAAAATGAGTGTATCAATGACCATGAATGGAGCTGTTTTACCAATATTAGCTTTTTATATTGTTGCTGCTAAAGAGCAGGGGGTAAGTTTAGATAAATTAACAGGAACTATTCAAAACGATATTTTAAAAGAGTTCATGGTGCGAAATACATACATATATCCACCTAAATGTAGTATGAAAATTATTGCTGATATTTTTGAGTTTACTTCTAAAAATATGCCAAGTTTTAATTCTATATCTATTAGCGGATATCATATGCAAGAAGCTGGAGCAACTGCCGATATTGAATTAGCATATACTTTGGCAGATGGTTTAGAATATCTTCGAACAGGAGTAAATTCTGGATTAAACATTGATACTTTTGCGCCCCGTTTGTCTTTTTTCTGGGCCATTGGAATGAATCATTTGATGGAAATTGCTAAAATGAGAGCAGCAAGAATGCTTTGGGCAAAAATTGTAAATCAGTTTAATCCAAAAAATCCCAAGTCCTTAGCATTAAGAACCCATTGTCAAACTAGCGGATGGAGTTTAACAGAACAAGACCCATTTAATAATATTACTCGCACTACTGTAGAAGCTTTGGCTGCTGTTATGGGACATACTCAAAGTTTGCATACTAATGCATTTGACGAGGCCATTACATTACCAACCGAATTTAGTGCTCGAATAGCTCGAAATACTCAACTAATTTTACAGTACGAAACAAATATTTGTAAAGTCGTTGACCCATGGGGAGGTAGTTATCACTTAGAATTGCTTAGCCATGAACTAGCTAAAAAAGCTTGGGCTTTAATTGAAGAAATTGAAAGTTTAGGAGGCATGGCTAAGGCCATCGAAACGGGCATACCAAAAATGAGAATTGAAGAGTCTGCCGCCAAAAAACAAGCCCGAATTGATGGAGGTAAAGATATTATTGTGGGTGTAAATCGTTATCAAATAGATGAACAAAAAATTGTTGAAGTTTTAGATGTTGATAATACAAAAGTTAGAAGCCAGCAAATTGAGAGATTAAATAAAATGAAAGCTGAGCGAAATCAAAGTAAAGTAACCGAAGCATTAAATGCCATAAGCGAAGCTGCTAAAAGCGGTAAGGGAAATTTGTTAGAATTAACTATTGATGCAGCCGAATGTAGATGTTCATTAGGCGAAATATCTTCAGCATTAGAAAAAGTTTACGGAAGATATAAAGCCCAAATTAAATCAATATCAGGAGTTTATAGTAAAGAAATAAAAATGGATACAAATTTTTTAAAAGCGAAAGAATTAGCAGATTCATTTGCTATCATGGATGGCCGTCGTCCCAGAATTATGGTTGCTAAAATGGGACAAGATGGGCATGATCGAGGAGCAAAAGTTATCGCTACCAGTTTTGCCGATATGGGTTTTGATGTTGATATTGGTCCATTATTCCAAACGCCTACCGAAGTTGCAAAGCAAGCAATTGAAAATGACGTGCATATTTTGGGTATTTCGAGTTTAGCTGCTGGTCACAAAACACTTGTGCCTCAGGTAATTAACGAATTAAAAAAATATGGTAGAGAAGATGTGATGATTGTTGCAGGTGGTGTTATTCCGCAACAAGACTACGATTTTTTATATAAGGCAGGCGTATCTTTTATTTTCGGACCAGGAACTGTAATTAGTAAAAGTGCTATTGATATATTGAATAAATTGATAAAAAAAACCAATTCAATTTGAACTGGTTTTTTTTATAAAAATAATTGTAGTTTATTTAAATAAATCTACCGGAACAAATAAATCACTTTGTGATTGAACAGGAGTATTAGCATTTGAGTTTATCTCTGATTGAGGATATAAGAATCTTCCTGGTAAAGCTGTTCCGTTGTTAATAGGAACGCCGATTAAATTACTAGTTCTTCTAACATCATTAAATGCCTCTACCTGACCAAATAAGGAAACATACTTTTCAATTAAAATTTCTTTTAATAAATTAGCAGTTGTGTTTACTTGTGAATCAGTTATAACATAAGCATTGTATCCCCCATAATTAGATTCGTGTGCAGCACGAACTAAATTCAAATGCTTCAATGATTCAATATTATTACCTATTCTAGCATAACACTCTGCTAGTATTAATTGATTTTCGTTATAACCTAACATTTCAAAATTAGAAACAGCATCAAAAATACCACCATACATATTCGGATCTACAGCTGAATAAGGGGCATCTGCATCAACTAAGAAATAATGATTAAAACGTTCGCTTTCGTCGGTTTTAATATTTCTTTTATTTATAGAAGAAGCACTATCAAGCAGGGCGAAAATATGCGAGTCTTCACAGCTCATATAACCCGAACGGTTCCAATCTAAAAAGTCGTAATATAAATTCCAGGCACCAGGCGAAGCTGTTTCATGTTTTGCATAAAAATCATTTCCTAAACTTATCCCTTCATTTGCAGCTGCAATAGCTCCTGTATAATCTTTTGAATGTAATAAGGCCCTTGCTTTTAATGTGTATGCCACTTCTTTCCAAGTGAAGTCACCTGAATATGCCGATGCATAATTAGAAGAACTTCCCACTTTAGTAATTGCAGAATTCAATAAACCAACACAATATGAATAAACATCTGCCATCTTATCATATTTAGGTGTTGGGTAATTTTCATTACATGCTTCGGAGGCTGGAATATTGCCCCATAAAGAAGAAGCAGTTAAAAGTAAATTAGCTTCTGTAATCATTGCTACTCCTTCTAAAACTATATCACCATTCGCGCTGGCTTTTGTTTTAATTAATTTACATTGTCCTACTCCATTAGTATATAAATTTTCCCATGCAGAATTAAAATCACCTGCATCCATGTTGTATTGACCATAGGAAATATACTGACGATCGTAACCAGTGAATTGACCAGCAAATATACCAGCTAATCTGGCGGCTTCGCCTTCATTAAGCATTACATTGGCTAATTGTGCCCCAGTAATCATCAATTTAGCATCAGAATCACTAAATTCGTTAGGGTTTGTTTTATTTATTTCATTAATATCTTTTTTACAAGATGTTATTATAAATAGGGGTGCAAAAAACATCCACACTATTATATTTTTTATTATTTTTTTCATGTTATGTTTTTTTAAAAATTTAATTTTAAACTAAAAATATATGATTTGGTTCCTGGATTTGTAAAGTAATCTAATCCTCTACCATTAGAAGTACCTGTTAAATTTAATTCAGGATCTACACCTGGGAATTTTGTCCATAAGAGAAGATTCCTTCCTGTAAATCCGATGCTTGCTCCAGGTATATGAAGTTTATTTAAAATACTTTTTGGTAAATTATAGTTAAGACTTATTTCTCGTAATCTGAACCATGAAGCATCTTTAATATAATCTTGTGCAACCGATCCAAAGCCACCGCCTAAACCAGTATACCAGCTTTGGTCTAGTAATACCTTTCCACCACCAAAATCTTCTAAATTACCTCTTAAGGTATAAGAGCCATCAGCATTAGCAGTAGTTAATTTATCTATAGTTTGCCCGTTATAGTTTTTAATTTTAGAAGCATCATCTTTAGAAACAGTAACTTCATTGGCAGTTTCAGGTGTTATTCCAAAATTATTTAACACACCATAAGTTCCTGCCCACATTTGTCCACCTTGTGAAGTCTCAAATAAAACATTAAAATTAAAGCCTTTCCAAGATAAATTAGTTCCTATACCTGCGCGATATTTTGCATTTGGATCACCTAATACACCTTCAGTTGCAGCAGCTTGTTTAAATCCGTTGTCATCAAGAACTAATTTACCAGAAGCATCTGTTTCCCATTTACCACCCCAGAAAACACCTAAAGCTTGACCAGCTACTGCTCTAGAAGAAGTGCCAGTAAAACCAGATAAGAAAATAGAGTTTACTCCATTAATGTCATCAACTATATTTTTGTTTTTACTTATGTTACCATAAATATTCAAACCTAATTTGTCTGGATTATCTTGATTATCAATTACTTTTAAATTTAACTCTACTTCAATTCCTTTATTAGAAATTGTGGCAGCATTATCCCATTTACTGGTAAATCCTGAAGATGCAGGAACATCTACTGCAAAAATAGCTCCTGTAGTTTTGTTTTGATAATAAGAAGCAGATAATGAAATTTTGTTTTTAAAGAATTTTAAATCAGTTCCAAATTCTAATTCTGTTTTTTGCTCAGGTTTTATATCTGGATTTCCTTGCACAGAACTTCTATAAATAGAACCACCAAATTGAGAGCCGTCCAAGGTCTCTCCCCAGCCTGATGCTGAAGATGAATTTATGTAATTAGTACTCCATAAATAAGCTGGCGGCTCTACCCCAACTAAACCAAAAGAAGACCTTAATTTACCATAGCTTAACACAGCATTACCTTTTAAAATATCTTTGGTAAATTCATATGCTAAACTAGCGCTCGGGTATGTAAACCTAGATTTAAAAGTACTAGATGCTTCAGAAGCAGCAGTTAGCTGAAAAAATATTTTATCTAAATAATCAATATCTGTAATTGCATAAATACGATTATTAATTTGGTTCTGAATATTATTAAAAGGATTCTTATTTGCGGAAGTTGAATTAATAAAAGCAAACCTATCTTGATTGTTTAATATAAATTGACTGGCTGAACCCCCAATATTATATATACCTCGATTAGTATACAAAAACCCAACAGTTGTATTAATCGATAAATTGTTATTTACATCAATAACATTTTTATTATACGCATGAAAACTTATCTCACTTTGTTTAATAAATTCATCTGTAAATGCACCATTAGCATTACTTGCTGCAGATAAAGTAGGGAAATAAGTAATACGTCTATCGTTTGATACATCATAACCTGTTCTTACGGTTAAAATTGATTTTTTTGCCCATTCCCAAGTTGCTTCTGGAGTAATAATAATACGTGTAACATCGCTAGTATTTGTCTGTTTGTTTAATGTCCAACCCGGATTGTTATAGGTTGGTGCAGAACTTCCCATATAATTACGATAGCCTCTGTGTGAATTAAACACAGCAACACCACTTGCATTGTAATAAGTTCCGATATAATCAGTATTATTAAAATCAGGAGAAGTTCTTAGATAGCCTAAATATAAACCATCTAAATTAGAACCTTGTTGAATTCTATTAGAATATATTTTAGATAAAAAAGTATTTAATGAGAATTTAAATTTATCATTTAAGTTGTGAGTATAATTTAAACGACCAGTACTTCTCCTATAATCAGAATTACCATTTAATATACCTTCTTGATTCCAATCTGATAAATTAAAGTAAACAGAACTTTTTTCATTTGCAGAGGAAATTGAAACATTGTTATTGAAAGTTTTACCTGTTCTAAATACCTGGTCTCTATTAAGATCGTTGTATACTTTTTTATCTCCTTTTTTAAGAATTGGGCGGTATAATGTATTTTCTTTGTTATAAGTAAAAAAATAGGCGCCATTCATATTTAATTCATCAGTTCCTGAGCGAGTTTCAATTTTATCACCCCAAGTTCCTCCAGTATTAGCTTTCCATTTCCCCCCTGTGCCTTGGCCAAAAGTACTTTGTTTTTCATATTCTTTGTTAACAAAATCTAGTCCAAATGAAGAACTAAGTTCTATATTCATATTGTTTTTTTTATCTGTCCATTTACCTTTTTTAGTGGTAACAATAATAACTCCATTTGAAGCTCTTGTCCCCCAAACCGCTGCAGCCGCCGCACCTTTAAGAACCTCAACATTAGCAATGTCTTGTGGGTTAATATCGTTTAAACGTGATTGTTGAACAACCCCATCAACGCCACCTCCAAAACTCGAATTACTCATTGGAACTCCATCTATTACTATTAGGGGTTGTAAATTACCTGTAATGGTACTTTGACCTCTAATTTGAATGAAACCTCCAGCGCCAGGATCACCAGAGTTTTTAGTTATAGCCAAATTAGAGACTTTACCTGATAAACCTTGAATAACTCCAGATTCTCCTGAAGAAACAACAGCTTTGCCATTAATTTGAGAGGTTGAATAACCAATTTTACGTGAGTTTTTTTGCTCGCCAATTGCTGTAATACTTATTTCTTCTAATTGAATACCATCAGATTTTTTTACAATAGTATCATTAGTTTTGTTTTGAGCGTTTATTGTATTGCCCAGAGCGATAATAATCAAGGCAAATAAACCTAATTTTAAATAGTTTATCATAATTGGATTTTTTTTAATTAATAATAAATGTTAATTTTTTATAAAATTGAAATTAAAAAAGCACATTCACAAATAAAATTTAATAATAAATTAATGTTAAATTTAAATAACTGTTAGTTATTAACAAAATTGATAAACTATAATATTTGATTATTTTAAATAATTCTCTAGATTACTAGTTAAAATAATAATTAGAAAAAAAATGAGATAACTTATTTTGAATTTTGTTGTTTCAAATTGTTTATATCTTTTTTATAAAAGATAGTAAAAGAAAATCAAGATGAATTCTAAGCCTTAAAATCCCAGGTTTCCATAAACTTGGTAGTGTAATTTCCAGCTTTAAAGTCTTCGTTTTGCATTAATTTAATATGAAATGGTATTGTTGTTTTAATACCCTCAATTACATATTCGCTTAATGCACGATGCATTTTTGCAATAGCTTCCTCGCGTGTTTGAGCAACAGTTATTAATTTCCCGATCATACTATCGTAATTCGGAGGAATTCTATATCCGCTATATACATGAGAATCAACACGTATGCCATGTCCACCTGGAGTGTGAAGTGTAGTAATTAAACCTGGAGATGGCGTAAAGTTCATAAAAGGATTTTCTGCATTAATTCGGCACTCTATGGCATGTAATTGCGGGTAATAATTTTTACCTGAAATAGGAACTCCAGCCGCCACTAATATTTGCTCACGAATTAAATCATAATTAATAACTTCTTCGGTAATTGGATGTTCTACTTGAATACGCGTATTCATTTCCATAAAATAAAAATTACGGTGTTTATCTACTAAAAATTCTACAGTGCCAACACCTTCGTAAGAAATAGATAATGCCGCTTTAACCGCTGCATTTCCCATGGCTTCACGTAATTCAGGAGTCATAAATGGTGATGGAGTTTCTTCAACTAATTTTTGATGGCGACGTTGAATACTACAATCGCGCTCGCTTAAGTGACAAGCCTTACCATATTGATCTCCAACGATTTGTATTTCTATATGACGCGGTTCTTCAATGTATTTTTCCATATACATGGCTCCATTTCCGAATGCAGCTGTTGCTTCATGAACTGCGCTATCCCAAGCAGTTTGAAATTCTTCTTCTTTCCAGATAATTCGCATTCCTTTGCCACCACCGCCAGCAGTTGCTTTAATAATTACTGGATATTTGATGTCTTTTGCTAATATTATGCCTTGTTCTACATTTTCTAATAAACCTTCTGATCCCGGAACACAGGGAACTCCAGCAGCTATCATGGTTGATTTAGCGTTGCTTTTATCTCCCATTTTATTTATCATTTCGGGAGAGGCACCAATAAACTTTATATTATTTTGGCGACAAATTTCAGAAAAACGCGCATTTTCACTTAAAAAACCATATCCAGGGTGAATCGCATCAGAATTTGTAATTTCGGCGGCCGCTATAATATTGGCCATATTCAAATAACTATCTTTACTTGGAGGTGGCCCAATACAAACTGCTTCATCAGCAAATTTAACATGTAAAGAATCTTTATCTGCTGTAGAATAAACTGCTACAGTTTTTATACCCATTTCACGGCAAGTACGAATAATTCTTAAAGCAATTTCGCCTCGATTAGCGATTAATATTTTTTTAAACATCCTTATAAAATTTTAATTAATACTTTTTATTTAAGTATACTTTACATACACTAATTTATGGCATTTTAAACTAAAACCTATTGATTTAAGAGGGATCAACTAAAAATAAAGGTTGATCATATTCTACTGGAGTAGCATCGTTAACCAAAACTTTAATAATTTTTCCTTTAATGTCGCTTTCAATCTCGTTAAATAATTTCATGGCCTCAATAATACAAACTGTTTTTCCTGCAGTTATTTCATCACCAATTGCAACAAATTGAGGTTTATCAGGACCTGCCGATCGGTAAAATGTGCCAATCATGGGTGATTTAATAATTAAGTATTTTGATTCATCATTCTCTAGGGCAGTAGTTGGTGTTTTTGTATCACTTACCACAGGAACAGGAGTTGGAGCTACCTGAATAGGAGTAGAGATTAACTGTTGCTGCATTACAGTTGGAGGCGCAGTTTTTGACGTTTTAATAATAATTTTTATTTCTTTTGTTTCAATTTCAACTTCGCTTACTCCGCTTTTTGAAACAAACTTTATTAAATCTTGAATTTCGTTTAACTTCATAATAGTATGGTTTTAAATTACTGAAATCAAAAGTATATTAATTTTATTAAAAAACGCTATTTTCACTCAATTTCTTTAAAAAAAAGATGTTTTTAGCCGTTTTTAATAAAAAAAGGCTTAATATTAGATATTTAGATGATTATCCAATCTTAATTATAAATGATTATTTTTACAAATAAATATAAATAAAATGAAAGCTTTTTTTGTTATTTATTTAGGTGTTATTTCTTTATTAGTTGGATGTAACAGTAATTCTTTAGATGTAGATATTTCTAACATAAATATAGAGCCTATTAAAGTAATACGACTGGATAAGGATTTATTTTCCATTACTAGTAAAAACTTTGATTTAAAATCGAGGTATTTAGATGAAAAATATGGGCAGTTTTACAATCGTTTTTTAATAAATTCAATTCACTCCAATGGAACAACTGATTCTCTTTATAAACGCCTAGTTCTTTCTTTTGTTAATGATAAAGATATAAATGAAGCCAATAAATATGTAAATAACATATATTCTGACGATTATTTTGACGAATTAGCTCAAAATACTACAGATTGTGTAAAAAGATTTAAATATCATTTTCCAAAAAAAACTATCCCAAAAAAAATTATTACCTGTGTTACAGGATGGAATTATTCGATGGCATATACCGATACTTCTTTAATAATAGGTTTAGACATGTATTTGGGAGATACTGCTAAATTTTACCGCATGTTAAGTCTTCCTCAATATCAAACAAAAAACTTTACAAAAGATCATATTTTACCTGATATGATGAGGGCTTGGCTTTTAACAGAATTTGATAATTCTGAACCTATAAATACTTTGATTAACCATACTATTTTTTATGGTAAACTGTATTATGCAATCAGTGCTTTATTGCCAAATACGCCAGATAGTTTAATTATTTCATACTCTGAAGAACAACTTAAATATTGTAGCAAATATGAAAAAAAATTATGGGGGTATTTTGCTGAAAAAAATCGATTATATGAAAATGATTTGAAAATTTTAAGAGAATTAACCAGCGATGGACCATTTACTGGAGCTATAAGTAAGGATTGTCCTCCACGAATTGCGATGTGGGTAGGTTGGCAAATTGTTAAAAGCTACATGAAAAACAATAAAGAAGTCACTTTATCTGATTTAATGAATGAAACGGATGCCCAGAAAATTTTAAGTAAAAGTAAATATAGGCCTTAGAAATCAAGTTTAGTTTTAAATCAATTTGTTTCTTATCTAAAAATATTAATGCTTTGTTTCGTATTATAAAAGTAATATTAAATACAATTCACTATTTACTTTTATGAGTCTTTTCTATTAGTATCTGGTAAAACAACTTACGAAAACTAAACTTTCTTCAAACTGGTAAAAACTAAATCATTTAGAAAAGATATTATTTCGCTTTCTTCTTTTGTTTTACCGAAATCGGTAAGAGAGGGTAAGTTATTCATGAAGAAATTTTGAAAATGTGCCATCTCAATAATTGTGGAGGCTAAGGACTTTGGATATTTATACTTCGGACTGCATTCTGAAATAAAATTACCAATGAGAGCACAAAGGTCTTTGTAAGGTTTAAAAAATTGTTGTTTATTATCCTCCCCAACTTGTTTTGTTAAATATGCCTTTGAACCTTCTGCAATTATAATTTGATGCAATAAACTTTCGTTTATGTAACTTGTTTGTTCATTATCTTCAACGGCTGTCGCCAATATTTTTATTATTCTTTTTAACTTAACACTAGGGTCTTTGATATTATTGGTATGAAAACTTATCTGAAATTCAAGCCAGCCCCAATACCAAGCTGTTAAGTATACCAGTAACTTATGCTTGTTTTCAAAGTATCGGTAAATACCTGCTTCTGTTGTGCCAATATCTTCTGCTAACTTCTTAAAGGTAAAAGTCTCAAATCCTGTCTTATAAATTAGTTGAACGCCATGTTTAAGGATATTCTTTCCTAATTCAGTACTTTGTGGGTTACGAATGAACAAGGCTTCGTTCATTTTGATCTCTAATTGTAATTTCATATTTTGAATTTTATACTCGTTCTAAATAAATCAATAAAGTTAAGTAAAATATTTTTACAATTATTTATAATAGTATTACTATCATTTAAAAATTAGTTTTATATTTGCAGAGAATTTTAAAATTCAATTATGCTGCTAAATAAACGAATACCTATATCCTACATTTTAAACAAGGTGAAATACGACCTAATAATTGTATTGAGTGTATCCTTATCAGCTCTTTTCGTTACTAACAGGTATCAAGAATTATTGCCTGAAATGCCTTTAACAATTCCTGCTTTTATCGGAACAGCTATTTCAATTTTACTCTCATTTAAACTCAGTCAATCATACGACAGATGGTGGGAAGCCCGCAAAGTATGGGGTGCAATAGTTAACGACTCTCGGAGTTTAGTAATTCAGTTGCAAAGCTTGACTTCAAAAGGAAATGATGAAAAAATTAAAAAAATTGCGTTCAGACAAATTGCTTGGTGTTATTCATTAGGGCAATCACTCAGAGAATTAGACCCTACTGATAATCTGGATGGGTTTATCTCCGAAGAAGATTTAAAAGAAATAAAAAAACACAAGAATAAACCTTTATCATTGCTTCAATTGAATGCTAGTGATATTAAACAACTAAAGGAAACTAATCAGTTAGATATTTTTTCTCAATTGCAATTGGACAATACATTGGTTAGACTTTGTGATTCACAAGGAAAATCAGAACGAATAAAAACAACAGTATTTCCTGTCACCTATCGCTTATTTCTTCATGCCATTATATACCTTTTTGTTGTCACGCTTGCTATTGCTTTACGTGTAGATGGTTTATTTGAAATTCCATTGTTAGTTGCCATTTCATCTGCATTTTTTTTATTAGAAAAAACTGCCACTCATATGCAAGACCCATTTGATAACCGACCGACAGACACTGCAATGACTGCTATCGCAAAGACGATTGAAATAAATATTAAACAGCTATTAAAGGAATCCGAAATCCCAAAACCACATCAACAAGATAAATTTCACTTATCATAAAAAAAATAAAATAAAAATGAAAACATTAACAAAAGAAATGCAAGCAGCCATAACACCTTCAATGACTTTAACCTTATTAAATGAAGGCAACAAGCGATTTGTAAATAATTTAAAGATTAATCGCAACCTGTTACAACAAGTAAACGAAAGCTCAGACGGTCAACATCCCTTTGCGATTATACTGAGTTGCATTGACAGCCGAACTTCTGCAGAGCTAATCTTTGACCAAGGACTTGGCGATATTTTTAGCGTTCGTATTGCAGGAAACATAATCAATGAAGACATCTTAGGAAGTATGGAATTTGCTTGCAAAGTTGCAGGTTCAAAAATTATTGTTGTGTTGGGTCATACTAAATGCGGAGCGGTAATAGGTGCTTGCGATCATATAGAAATGGGCAACTTAACAGCATTGTTGACCAAAATTAGACCTGCGGTTGATGATGAAACTCTGACAAAAGAAAATCGCAATTCTAAAAATTCAGTTTTCGTAGAAAATGTTGCAACCATAAATGTTAAGAGGACTGTCAAGTCAATCATGCAACGCAGCCCAATCCTAAAAGAAATGATTGAAAGCGGCCAAATTGGAATTGTTGGAGGCACTCACGATATCTCAACCGGAGAAGTTAATTTTTATCCTGATACCATGAATTTAGGTTTGTAAAAAATAAGTCAAATTCTTCTGAAAAAGAAGTTGCTTTATTAATCGATTACAAAACCTAGACGAATTGGACCTAAATCAAAAAAAAATCAGCTAATTTAAGCAAGTTTAGTGGCTTCTTTTTGACTTAAAATTTGAGTGATAGTTTCTATTATTTTATTTACAGAAAAACCACACTCTTCATATAATTCTTTTTGCTCACCGTGTTCTATAAATTTATCTGGAATCCCTAAACGGATAACTTTTGAATTGTATTCATGATCAGCCATAAATTCAATAACTGCACTTCCCATTCCACCTTGAATACAACCATCTTCAACTGTAACAACAATTTCGTATTGGCTAAAAACCTCATGTAATAGTTTTTCGTCTATTGGTTTAACAAATCGCATGTCGTAATGAGCAGGTTCAATATTTTGTTTGTTGAGTTCTTCTATAGCACTTACTACACTATTTCCTGGGTGTCCTATAGATAATATGGCTATTTGTTTACCTGATTTTAATTTTCGGCCTTCGCCAACATTTATTTTTTTGAAAGGCGTTTTCCAATTTACCATTACACCATTTCCTCTGGGGTATCTGATACTAAAAGGACCTTGAATTTCTTCTAATTGAGCAGTATACATTAAATTACGTAATTCTTCCTCATTCATTGGAGCAGAAACAATCATGTTGGGTATACACCTAAAATAGGCTAAGTCAAATGCACCATGATGAGTTGGACCATCAGCACCTGCCAAACCACCCCGATCTAAACAAAAAACTACTTTTAAATTTTGTAGGGCCACATCATGTATCACTTGATCATAAGCCCTTTGCATGAATGAAGAATAAATATTACAGAAAGGAATTAAGCCTTGAGAAGCCATACCTGCACTAAATGTAACAGCGTGTTGTTCGGCAATTCCTACATCAAAAGCTCTATCTGGCATGGCTTTCATCATTATGTTAAGAGAGCATCCCGAAGGCATGGCTGGAGTAATACCAGTAATTTTTAAATTTTTTTCAGCTAACTCAACTATGGTGTGTCCAAATACATCTTGATATTTTGGTGGCTGAGGTGCTTTAGGAATAACTTTAATAATCTCACCAGTTTCTTTGTTGAATAATCCTGGCGAATGCCAAACTGTTTCATTCCCTTCTTCGCTAAATTTATACCCTTTTCCTTTTTTAGTAAGTATATGAAGTATTTTTGGCCCAGGTATATCTTTTAAATCTGCCAATACTTTGCTAAGTCTTACTACATCATGTCCATCAATTGGGCCGAAGTATCTAAATTTTAAACTTTCGAATAAATTACTTTGTTTAAGTAGCGATGTTTTTACTGCATTTTCAATTTTACTGGCAATTTCTTGAGCATTTGGACCAAACTTGCTTATTTTACCGAGTAAATCCCAAATTTTATCTTTTGCCTTGTTATAAGTATGAGATGTAGTAATATCTGTTAAATATTCTTTTAAGGCCCCTACATTTGGATCTATACTCATGCAGTTATCATTTAAAACAACTAATAAATTAGCGTTTTCGACACCAGCATGGTTAAGTCCTTCAAAAGCCAAACCTGCTGTCATGGCTCCATCGCCAATAACAGCAATATGAAATTTATCGTTTAATTTGTTGTATTTACTGGCAACTGCCATTCCTAATGCCGCACTAATAGAAGTGGATGAGTGACCAACACCAAAGGTATCGTAATCGCTTTCGCTTCTTTTAGGGAAACCACTAATTCCATTATATACTCTATTGGTATGAAAAAGATCTCTACGTCCTGTTAATATTTTATGGCCGTATGCTTGATGTCCAACATCCCAAACTAATTGATCGTAAGGAGTATTAAAAATATAATGAAGGGCAACAGTTAATTCTACAACACCTAAAGATGCACCAAAATGACCTCCTTTTACCGAAACCAAATCGATTATATATTGTCGTAACTCATTACTAAGTTGTTCTAATTGAGTTTCTTTAAGTTTTTTTAAATCGGCTGGTGAATTAATTTTACTTAATAATTCACCAGGAATAAAGCCAGAACCTGTTACTATTTCCATTAAACAAATATAAATTTATTAGTTCAAAAACACAAGGTATTAATTTTATATAATTTATTATGTTTTAGTTTAATATTATTAACGATTAAAAACTTAAAATGTTTAATTATGATTTTTTAAGTTTACTTTTTTAACAAGGAGTCAAAAGGAACTCGATTAAGAATTGATCGTCCAAGAGTAACTTCATCAGCATATTCAAGTTCATCTCCTACAGCAATACCTCTGGCAATTGCACTTAGTTTGACTTGATAAGGAGCAATTTTTCTAAAAATATAAAACGAAGTAGTTTCACCTTCCATAGTTGCATTTAAAGCTAAAATAATTTCATTAATTATATTGGCTTCTAATTTAGTAGTTAAGCTTTCTATATTTAAACTTGAGGGAGTAATGCCTTCGAGAGGCGAAATTAATCCACCTAAAACATGATAATGACCTTTATAAAGACCAGTATTTTCTATAGCCAAAACATCTCTATAATCTTGAACTACACAAATTATTTTTTCATCGCGTAAAGGATTTGCACAAATTTCGCATATATCCTGTTCGGATATGGTATGACATTTGTTACAAAATTTTAAATCAGTTTTTAATTGATTAATTAGTTTACTAAAATTATCAGTTTTGTATTGTTCTTGCTTTATTACATGTAATACAAATCGAAGTGCTGTTTTTTTTCCTACACCTGGTAATTGTGCAAATGCATCTACAGCTTGTTCAATTATTTTAGAACTAAATTCCATCGAGTGTAAAATTAATTATTCTATTAATTATTAATTAGTTTACTTATTCACGTTATAATTGTTTAGAACTATTTTATGTAAAAGAGATTTGTTAGCAAAAAATAGAAATATTTGTTTTAGTTAAAACTATGCAAATCAAATTTTTATAAAAAATGTCGCCAAGCTTACTTTTTGTATTTGTTATTTCTTATTTTTTATTATTACTATTTGTTGCCTGGAGAACCGGTCGAAATTCTAATAACGCTTCTTTTTTTATAGGTAATAAAAATAGTAATTGGATGCTTGTTGCATTCGGTATGATTGGAACCAGCTTAAGTGGCGTTACTTTTATAAGTGTTCCAGGTGCTGTAGGAGTTGGCAATTTTTATTATTTTCAATTAGTATTAGGTTATTTATTGGGTTATATGGTAATTGCATTTGTTTTAATTCCTTTATATTATAAATTAAATCTTACCTCCATTTATACTTATCTCGAAAAAAGATTTGGAGTTAATGCGCACAAAGCAGGCGCTTTCTTTTTTATTTTATCTCGTTTAGTGGGAGCAACAGCTCGATTATATTTAGTAATAAGTGTTCTTCAAGCGTTTATTTTTGATAAGCTTAACATTCCTTTTGAACTAACTTCATTTGTTATTCTTATTCTTATTTTGCTTTATACTTTTGAAGGAGGAGTAAAAACAATTATTTATACTGATACTTTGCAAACCACTGGTATGTTATGTGGGCTTGTTATTTGCATTGTCGTTATTGTTAAATCAATGGGCTTAGATTTTGTAGGGGCATTAAATCTAATGAATGAAAAAGGGTTTACAAAAATTTTTAATACCGATATCAAATCAGGGACATATTTTTTAAAACACATTGTTGGCGGAATGTTTATTGCTATTGCCATGACAGGACTTGATCAGGAAATGATGCAAAAAAATATCAGTGTAAAAAACATAAAAGATTCTCAAAAAAACATTGTGTCGTTCTCTCTGGTTTTGGTAATTGTTAATTTACTGTTTTTGTTTTTAGGAGGTATTTTATATTTATATGCAAACGCCAATTCTATTTCTGTTCCCCCCGACGATTTATTTCCAACCATTGCATTAAGTGAAAAATTTAGTGGGGCCATTGGAATTATTTTTATTATCGCTTTAATATCTGCTTTGTTTCCTAGTGTTGATGGCGCAATTACCTCTATTACTTCTTGTTTTTGTTTAGATATTTTAGGGATTAATAATCGGGATAATGACGAAAAGAAAAAAAGAAGAACCCGATTAAAAGTTCATTTTTCGTTTGCTGCTATTTTTTTTATGATGGTTTTAATTTTTAAAGCAATAAATGATAAATTAATTATCGACTTTATTTTAAAGTTTGCTAGTATTACTTATGGCCCTTTGTTAGGTTTGTTTTCATTTGGAATTTTAACAAACAGAAAATTAAAAGAGAAATTTATTTTGTTGGTTTGTGTAATTGCCCCAGTTTTGGTATTAGGCTTAGATTTAATTTGTAGTCCCGAATGGTACGAAAAAAAACTACATGTTTCATTAGGATTAAAACCAATGTCAGATTTTATTTTTAGTGGTTACAAAATAGGAAACGAATTAATTTTAATTAATGGGATTTTTACATTTATGGGTTTATACTTTATATCATTAAAAGCCTCAAATACTTTGAAAGTAGAAAATAAACTACAAACTGTTTAATCAAAAAAATCTATTTTTTTTAAGTCAGAAAACTTTGTTTTTCTTTTAATAAAGTAATCTAATACAATGCTTCCTTTATAAATAAAAGAGTTATTAATTTTAAAATTCGGTGATTTTTTAATTATTTTTCTTTTTGATACTGTTGAAGGAAGTCGATAATAATATGCAAAATGAGCTCTAATAACTGCAAAAAAATGACTTGGTTGTGCTGCTAATAAAAATTTTAGAGCCGCAACTCCGTCTAAAATTAATCTAAATACTAGTTTTAAAATTATATTTTTCGAAAAATCGTTTTTTGTAATTGTAATCAAGTTGTTTCTGAAATTTAAAAATGTTTTTTTTGTCGATATTTTATTTAATGTGCCTCCTCCTATATGATAAATTTTAGATTTAGGTTCTACGTATACAGAATATCCAATATTCTTTAATCTCCAACACAAATCTATTTCTTCCATATGTGCAAAATAATCATTGTCAAAGCCATCAACTTCCCAAAACGTTTCTGCTCTAATCATCATACAAGCGCCACTTGCCCAAAAAATTTCTTTTGAATCTTGATATTGATCACAATCATCCTCAATCGTATCAAATATTCGGCCTTGACAAAAAGGATAGCCAAAATTATCTATAAATCCGCCAGCTGCACCTGCATATTCAAATAACTTAGCGTTTTTGTAATCAAGTATTTTGGGCTGACAAGCAGCGATTTTTTTATTTGATTCCATTAAAGAGAGTAGGGGGCTAATCCAATTTTCTGTCACCTCCACATCGCTATTTAATAAAATGTAATAGCTCGAGTTTATCTGTTTTAAAGCAATATTATACCCTTTAGAGTAGCCATAATTTCCTTCATTTTTAATTACAACAACAGAAGGAAAAAAATCTTTTAAAAAGGAAACAGAATCGTCAGTGCTATTATTATCGGCAACAAAAACTTTAGATTCTCCAGAAAATTTTAAAACAGTTGGTAAGAACTTTTCGAGATAATTTTTCCCATTAAAATTTAAAATAACAACTGCAACAGGTATTTTATTAGCTATCATCTCGGGTTATTATAAATTTCGTTAAATTGATTAAATTCTGTTCCTTTTGGAGCGGTATTATCTGGGTTTGAAACGCCATCACTATTTCGTCTTGTAATTTCAAATTGCCATCTATCGTTATAAATTTCGCCACGCATATCACTATGAATCATGGTGTAACAATCATCACCTAAATTTTTATTTACAAATACAAATTTACGATTTGTAAATCGTTGTTTATTGGTTCCATCAGTAAGTGAATAGTATTGCCATATCTCGTATGGGAAAGTATTTTGTTCGTTTTTTTGTTGAGATCTTTGATTGGGTGCCCCATATTGTAAATAAACTCTTCCTCGTTCAGAGTAATATCCTTTTTGTTTTCCACATTTAAAATTAGCCATCACCGTTTGAACATTTTTGTAATAATTAGCCCACAAATTAAGAGGGTTAACAGAGTCGTTTGCTCGTCGTTGCCAAAAATCAATCACAAATTTTTTCATCAATTCTGGTTCTTTTTTTATAGCCTGATTAATAATTCGATCCTTGTCAATTCCGTCGGCTATTGGCCATAAACATTCTACAAACATTTTTAATGTATCTGCATGGTTACATTTACCAAAATAATCTGATACATTTTTTATATTGTTGTTTTTTGTTAGAGTTTCATTGTCAATCTGTTTATTTAAACGTTGAAAGAAAATTTTTTGTTGCAAATGCGTGATGTTGTTCTCGTCTTTTAATTCAATAACTAAATTATAATTTCCGCTAGCTAATTTACTAATGTTTATTTTACCGAGTAAGGGATTTACCTCATTTGCTATTTGTTTTTTAAATGAACCAAATTCATTTAACTTTTTAAGTTGTTGATTTTCTTCAATGTAATAATAGAATAAAATAGGTTTATTTTTTCCAATAATTGTATCGGCATGATAAGCTTCAAAGTAAAAACTTAAGTTTTTTGTGGCCTCTGGAAAGTAGTTAATGGTGTATGGAATTAAATCGTAACCGCTTTTAGATAAAATACCAATTGAATTTGTTTTCGTAAATGTTTCAACTAATTCTATACTTGAGTTTTGAATTTGATTGGGATTAAAATCAATTTTAACTCTAGATTCAATTTGTAATGGTTTAATTTTTTTATCATAATTATCGCTAATTTGTAGTTGAATGGTGTAAATACCATTGTTAAGCGAATATCTTTGAACATCTATAAAAGATGGTTTAATACATGTGTCGCAGAAGGCTGGCCCTAAAAGATTGTATTTGTTTATTTTAACTAGCTGCGAATCTTGCATAATTTTTAAAGTAATCTGTATTGAATTTTGAAATTGATTACCTTTTTTTTGTTTCGATAATGAATTGCTATTAATAGTTAAGTAGGTTTCTAAAAATGATTGATTTTTTGGGGTGCTAAAAACTGCATCGCTATAAAAGGCATTAATTTGTGAAGAATTATTAAATGATAAAAGCATCAAAAAAGGCAATATGAAGGCATGTTTTGATGAATTATGAAAAAAATCGATTAACATTTATTAAAGTTAATTTTTTTTTTTAAAAGTAGCTGATAATTTAAAAAAAATAGTACTTTTGCCCCGGAGAAATGGCAGAGTGGTCTATTGCGGCAGTCTTGAAAACTGTTGTGGGTCATACCACCGGGGGTTCGAATCCCTCTTTCTCCGCCACTTAAAGCCAAAATCATTGATTTATCAAAGGTTTTGG
>Ga0214919_10001771_pt1 | contig 34830 bp, 53 predicted proteins | sample LL1503_MetaG_FD_177994 | JGI IMG/M metagenome (GOLD analysis project Ga0214919, IMG submission 177994) | Freshwater microbial communities from Lake Lanier, Atlanta, Georgia, United States - LL-1503 | ecosystem: Environmental > Aquatic > Freshwater > Lake | place: USA: Georgia | collected...
TCTATACGAGTACCTAACGTACTACCAGTCGTTGATAGATTCGTTGTAAGCGTATCTATACGAGTACCTAACGTACTACCAGTCGTTGATAGATTCGTTGTAAGCGTATCTATACGAGTACCTAACGATACTCCAGTCGAAGTTAGATTACTTATTGTGCTAAATTTATTATCTGCAACTCCACTATAAACTTGAATGTCTTGTACAGAAGCAATATCTGGTAAAGTTGAAAGGTCACTATTTCTGGTACTAATTCCAAATTTAAAATTTTTACTATGATCAAAACCAATAATTGGACCACTATCATTTATTCCTGTTAAACCACTTCCAGTAACAAAGAAAATTCCACCATCTACTGCGCCACCAGTAAGATTTAAAAGTAAATATGGACTTTGAACGCTAAAATTATTTGTGCTTACAACTGTTTGAGTTCCAGTAACAAAAAGATTATTAATATAAACATTATCTCTAAAAGTTTTTACTCCACCAATGTTTTGATTTCCATAAAGTAAAACTGAACTGCCACTAAGTGAATTTATCTTATTATCTAAGGTACTTCCTGTGGTTGTTAAATTATTTGATATTGTAATATCTTGAGTATTAATATATCCACTTAGGTTATTTATTTTAGTATCTAAAATATTTCCTGTGTTATAAAGATTAGTAGATATACTATTATCTTGAGCATTAACATATCCACTTAAGTCATTAATTCTTGTATTTAATGTAGAACCTGTGTTGGCAAGATTTGAGATAGTAGCATAAGTGTTACTTAAATTATTGATATTTGTTTGTAAAGTTGAACCAGTAAAAGCGAGATTAGTTATAGTAGCATATGTATTTACTACATCTCCAGTGTAACCAGTAAATGTAGATCTTACTACGACTGGATCTCCACTAATTTTTATTGATTCTTCTGTAATTATTATTGAATTTAAACCAATTTTAATTCCGCTAGCAAAAAATCCACTATTAGTTACTTTTAAATTTCCAGCTACTTCTAGTTTTTCAGATGGAGAAATTGTGCCAATGCCAACTTTACCATCATTTTTTATTCTTAATCTTTCTGTTCCATCAGAAAAATTTTCAGAAGTAAAAAATTTTATATCTCCAGCTTGCCAGTTATATTGTTCAAAATCATTATTTTGTATTCCAAAAAATACTCCTTTATTAGCTCCGCTATGATTTAAAATTTCTAACCATGTGTTATTATCATTTGATTGAACACTCAATGTATATAGATAATTTGAATCTACTATAGTATCACCAATTGCTAAACGACCACTTTTAATTTGATTTCCAGTTGTATAAAGAATTGTAGTTGGTAAAGAAGCAGCTTCACCACTTAAAAGAACACCAGTACCATTTACAGTAGGACGATTGATAAATTGTCCATTAGATTTTGTAACATAATTTCCAGTAATAGTTCCGCTTAATGAATTTATATTAGAATTTAAAGTACTTCCAGTTGAATTTAAATTACTTATTGTGGCGTAAGTAGATGATGCAGAATTTGTTGTGAGATAATTGCCAGTTAAAGTTCCGCTTAATGAAGATATTTTATTTTCTAAATTTGAACCAGTTAATGCAAGATTAGATGTTGTAGCATAATTAGATAAATTAACTCCAGTTATGAATCCACTAGGATTAGTAATAGAATAATATCTAAGGTCAAATTGTCCTGTATTTACAACACCAGTTGGTCCTTGTGGACCTATTGCTCCGCTTGGTCCAATTACCCCACTTGGTCCTTGAATTCCAGCTGGACCTTGAGGGCCGGGGATCGAAACATTTGTTGCTAATGCTTGCGTTGGAGATGTTACATCAACGCTTATTGGGTCTGGCAAAACAACATTAACGTTTATGTCTGCCATAAAATTATCTCGTTACTTCTGGTAAAATAGAAATTTTTCCTCGCATTAATTTGATGCTATTGCCCGTAGGAATTCCAGATGGAAATCTTTCTATATCATATACCCAATCTCCTACTGGAATATCTTGCGATATATAAGAGTCTACGCTAATTGAAGAGGCATTGCCGCTATAATTTGTAATAAGTGGATTTAAATTTAATAAAATTCCAGTTGCACCATAACTTGATCTAACTTGACCTCTTACATCATATCCACTAAAACTAATTGCTGTTCCAGAAGAACTTGTAACATTTAAACTTAATTGAAGATAATCGCCTTGATAACCAGTGAAATTATAAAATGTAGCCATATAAAATATTACACGGCTACACTTTTATAGCGAATTAATTTTTAAATTTTATCTTCCTTCTGAAAGAATATCTTTTGATTTCTTAGAAAGTTTTCCTACATTATCAATATTTGGTCTTGCTGTGTACAAAGAGATATGTTTTTTAAATTCTGTTTTTAATCTTTTTACAAGAGTTTCTCTGTTGTCAATTGGAACAAGGCCAATTTTAATTGCGTGAGCTTGCAAATCACTTTTATTTAAATCCGCAAGATATTGGCTATATTTTTCTGGATCTAATGTTCCATACTTTCTTTTACCATCATCTCCCCAAATTTGATCCAATGTAATTGGTCTATTTTCTACTTTACCATGAGTTTGGCTAAGTTCATCTAATTTTAATTTTTTACGTGGCATAATATATTAATCTCCTGTTATATTATTATAATGATTAAATCTAGTAATGTCTAAAAAAAAGAAAAACCCGAGGGGATTATCCCTCGGGCTTTTCAATTTTTATCCTAATTATTATTAGGCGTTGCTTACTGTTAGACCGTACATTGCACGAGAATCGATGCAAACACGACCTTCTTCTAGGAAGCCATAGAAACCAATTTTCTCAGAACGAGAAACAAATTGATCATCAGGAAGAGCGGTGAATGTTCCACCGGATTCTGCTTGACGAGCAACTGGACGAACAAATGCGTCCTTGGTGAGATCCAAACCGATAACGAGTTCATCGGTTGTTGAATCCCATGTTCCACCACTATAAAAGTCATTAAATAGTGTTTGGTATTTTTGGCCTTCACCTAGTTCAATCAATTCATGAATTGAGATTCCATAAATTTCTTGAGCACCAGCGTTACTATAGATTCCTTCGCGGACGCTATCTGGCAAGTTGGTGTTAGAAGTAGTGATTGGCTGATAAGCAAATGCACGAATATCTTCTTTAACTTCTGGACTAACGAATAGATCGGTTAATCCGTAAGCATCAGTTGTAGAACCACCAGCATAGGAGGTATTAACTCTTTTTACTGAAGTTACTAATGCATTAAGCATTGAGAGTTGGAAGGTAGAATCTGCTCCACCAGCTTTCTCAAGAACTCTGCCTGAAGAGCCTAGAGCTTTTAGAACTACTGCCCAAGCATTACGTTCTTGTTTGATAAGAACTTCATTGGCCATACGTTCTACTGCTTTGCTTACTACGTCGAGACGACCACGACGAGCATAGCGTTTTAGGAAGCTTACAGCGCTATCTAAACGATAGGTGGAAACTTTCATTTCACTGAAGCCTTCTACTGTTGCGGTAGGAAGACCACCTGCTACAGTTTGACTCCATGTGGAAACATATCCTTCTCCTTCACCAGCAAATAAATCTAGTGGGATTGAGGGACTATCATCTTCGTCAAATGGAAGATCAGTATAAACAGCAGAAGCTGTACCTGCTTGCATTAGGACTTTGTTTACAACTGGTCCTAGGAAAGCTGCAAAAGCTTCGCCAGCTTCTCTAGCTACATTGCCATCTCTACTGGCCATAGCTTTGATAAGCTCAACTTGTTCTGGGGTATTTTTTAATCTTAATTTCATTTTAAATTTTCTCCTTTATAAGATTACAGCTCGATCTTGAGAAGAGCAACGTTGTTAACGGCTGTTCCGAGCCATGTTCCAACTTTAACTGCTCCACCTGCTGGTAAAGTAGCTGAAGAATTTAGATCGCCAGCTGTTGCACCGACCCAAGCAACATGTCCTGCTGTAGCGTTTGTGCCGCTATAAAGAACAAGTCCTTTTGTGAGTACTGGTACTGCTTGTCCACTGATTACTACATTCATTTCAGCAGCTTTACGTGGATTGAAAACTAGTTTTTCGCCGTTTTCATCAAGTTCGCGAACATCTAGGAGGGTTAAACCTAAAACAGAGCTACCAGAAGTAGCTAAACTTATTTTTGGTGTTACTCCGTATCTTTCGGAAACTGTATTGTCATAGGAAGCGCCTACGCTGCCTAGCATTGTGTTTGGGGTAGAGTTCAAAGCTGTTCCGGGATTAAATCCGGGAGCTTGAACTTTTACTACTGCACCTTTGGTGAGAACTACTGAAGTAGTTTCAGCATTTCCACTAAAAGCGAATAGATTTACAACGTCATTCTCGTTGTATTGTCTTAATGGTCTTAAATTATGTGCCATATTTTCTCCTTATTTTTTTGTTAATTCAAATCCATCAAAACCGAAAGCTGAAGCGTATTTTTCTTTTACGCTAGGCTGTGCGGCTGGTGCTGAATTTGGAATTTCGATTGAAGCTTTTGCGCCGTTATCAACAGCTTGTTCAACAACTTCCTGAGTTGTTGCTTGGACTGGTGTTTCAGATGCTTTGGTTTCTGCTGATTTCTCGGCTTTTTCTTTTTGCATCTTGTCGGACATAGCTTTTTTGTAAGACTTTTTCTTTTCTTTCATAAGAACAGCAAGGGTTTCCTTGTGATCTTCGAAAGATTTTTCGTCGAGATCTTTTATTGCTTTGGCAATAACTTTACGATCTTCGTCTTCAAGATCGTATTCCTCGTCGAAAGAAGCCATTCTCATATTGAAAGTTTCTTCTTTAGCTTTTGCTTCTTTTTCAGCTTCTAGAGAAGCAAGTTTTTGTGATAGTTCTTCAACTTGTTTTTTAACTGCTTCGTGCTCTGCAGTTACTGTAGAAATTTTTTCATTAGCAGCTTTTAATTCATTTTCTTTTTCTGCTTTTTCAGAAACGAATTGATCGCTAGCTTTTTTAAGCTCTTCTGAAATAAATTCAGCAACAGAACTAGCTGTTACTTCTTTCAAAAGGGCGTCTGTAATATCTTCAATTTTGGTTATTTTCATATATATCCTCTCTTTTTTTACATTTAATTCTTCTTCATGGGAAGTATTATTTTCAGAAGCCTCAGAGGATTCAATGATCTTGTCCTCTGTTTTTTCTGTATTTTCTGACGTTACTGAGCCAGTATCTTCACTATCTTCTGAACTTTTATTATCTTTAAGTTGAAGTACTGCTGGCTTCTCTTCTGGAGTAACCACTCCTTGTACATCTGCAGCTGGATTTAGAGTAAAACCTACTCCTAATGGTACAACTTTTCCTAATACTTGTCTATATATTGATTTATCATTATCAATTTTACCATTACCACCAAATCCTCTTAAATTATTTTTTAATTTATCAATTTGTTGCGCATCAGATACAACCATTCCATTTTCAATATTTTTCTCACCATTATCTAATACAATAATATTAAAATCATTAAATCCAAGTTCCCAACTAGCAGAAATACTCATATAATTTTCACTTGTTGGATCATTGCTTTCTTCAATTTGATCTGCAAGATCACGATCTACCACTTTCCAAATAACTCCTCCAAGAGTAATATTAAATGGAGTTTTCATTGATTTAACATCTATTTCTGCTAAACTTTCATTAGATCCAAATTTACTAAAACTAGCAGATACTATGCAACCAATAACTTGTTTACGATTATGTTCTATATTTATTGGCTTATTAACAAAATTTTTAGCAATTTTTGCTGCTGTTTCGCCATCAATTACGTCGCCATTTTTATTTACTCTATTAACAACACAAGCATCAAAAGCTACAGGAAGAAGATCAACATTATCATCTGTATTTATCTCTGGTAAAAATTTTTTTAATTTATCAAGAGAAGCAACTGAAAGATATTTATCTTTTTCTTCACTTACTACTGGGCGAATTTTAATATTTGCAAATGTTGTTTCAAATTTTTGTTTTTTCATAATTTAAATATTATCTAAACCATATATTACACTATCTTCTTCATCATCGAGATATAATTCATCAGCATTTAAAAAATCAAAATCTTCTAATTGATAATTTTTAATATCTTCTTCTGCTTGAGCAAAATCTTCATCGTCTGGTTCAAAATTAATTTCTACTTCATAGTTAGAAACTGAAGCTCTTGCAATATCGCTGTCAGCTTTTTTATAAGAATCTTTTACTTTACCACCGCGCACCATTTTTAAAAACATATTTACGCGTGCCATAGCCCAGCCACCACGAGTCATTCCGGGTCTATGAGAAGAAGAAAATGCGCCTGCTCCACGACGATATACTTTTTTTAATTGACCTAAAGTTACTTTCTTTTTATTTTTAGAATTATGTTCTTTAACTTTATTTTTAAGTGCCTCAATTACCTTTTTAGAAAATTCAATTGCTTTATCACTTTTTGTTCCTGCACTTCCGGGTTTATTACGAGATGATCCTTTGCGTCTTTCAGAAGGTTTTGATGGTGTTTGAGCAGCGGATTTTGGTCCTTTTCTTTCGGCATTTGACTCAAAACCATATTGTTCAGAATTATAATTCATTCTATATATTATACACTTACAGAAGAGGATATTTTAAATTAATTTTAATTATTTCTTATATAATTCTTTAGTAATATCATCAACAGAGCCCATGGTTGGTGTTTCTGGATATTTTGTTGGTAATTCTCTACTATCTAAATTTGGTTCTGAACAACCTATTAGTAATAATGGCAATATTAATATTAACTTTCTCACGAATACTATTACACTTTTAATGATTCTTCTATTATCTTAGCTTCTGCATCTCGTCTGCGACTCATTCCTTTTTCTATACTTCCACCAATCCATATTCTTTTCATGTTTCTTATTTGGTTGGCTATAAATGTGAGAGCTTTTTGATCATAATTAGATACTAATTTCATACCATCTCTTATCAATTTCATTTCGCGGCGACGATCTCCTTCTAATGCATTTCCTCTATTAAATACAAGACTAACTAATCCACCTTTTGCATCTTCTGGAAGATTATCAAAATTAGGAAAAGTTTGGCGCGTTAAATTATAGAATTTACTTACTGTTTTATTATTAAATACTTTAAGTGCAAGATTCCAAGGAATAACTATATCCCTTAATCCTCTTATAAGATTCTTGGCATTGTATCCTTTGATTCCAACTACTTTATATAATCTATCAAAAGTTTCTTTAGGAAGATCTTTCCAATCTTCGCTAAATTCTGTTTTATTTACATAACCTAAATCATAACCAACACCAATTGTAACTCCGCTTTGACCTTCTGGCCAAGTTGGATTTTTTAAAAATTTATTATAGTAGCTTTCTCCACCGCCAACTTCGAATTCAAGAATAAGATCTAAAGATTTTTTTGAGAGCATAATTAATAAATTAAATACCGTAAATTAAATATTTGTTATTTAAATAAGTCTCTATTTGTTCAATTTCAAATGTAGAGAGCGCTTTATTATAAAATAAAATTTCATAAACATACATTTCAGTAGATGCTTCTGCGTTATATCCAGTTCCCTCGCTAAATGGAGAGGCTCCTATAAAAACTGAAGCATCATTAGCTTGGTCTATTCCAACGTCATTCTCGCCTGTGGCTACTTCCTCTCCATTATATCTAAGTAATCCAAATGTATTAGAAGAATATTGAGAAACAATAAGTCTTTTTACGTTTACGTTATCTCCAGTTCCTGTATCGTATTCAATAGACGTATCGAAGTTGTTTTTAGATTCAAGGCTATAAATGATTCCGCCGTTCATCAATATTTGATATTTTCTTCGTTTATTGAAATTATAAGATTTGCTAAATACAGCTGAATTATTTGCCCCAGCTCGAATTACTGTAAATAATGTATAAGGTGTTGTGAAATTTAAACTGGAACTTGGAAGAGCTAATATAGACGCATTACGATCGCTATAAGTGCTGTTGGCTGTAAATAATACTGCTCCATTAGAAAATTTTGGAAATCCAGTACTTGCTATGCTTTTTGTAAAATTTTTAGAATGACCGCTCTGATCTTTCCATTCTATTACATTCTGACCATCAAGAATAACTCCAGCATCAGATTTAAGCCATAATTGCAAAATAGTTGATTGAGCGGTTAATTTTCCAAGATTATATCTTTGTATAATTGCTCCAGAATTTACTGATCTTGACGTATTGTCTACAGAATCAACATAAACTATGAAAATTGTGCTATCTGGATTAATAACAACATTTGTTGCATCTGCGCCAGCTACCGTTTTCCAACCCGCACCAATACCTGTTTTACGATAATATATTACATTATTTATATATAATAAATCTGCTGTTGAAGTCGATGTTCCTCCTACAAAATCTCCAATATTAAAAACTGTACTTATTGTATTTACTGTTCCACTTTTAAATATATAAAAGTTATTCCGTGGGTTAGTATTATAATTAAATAAACTAGTTAGATTTTCTTTTTTAATAGAAATTTTATTAGTGTTAAGTAAGCTAGAATTACCTTGTAATTTACCCATTTTATTTAATTATTTATTTTATCTATGGTCTTGTCTAGTATATTATCTTGAGGTACTTTTTCTTTTAACCAACTATTCAAAACTCCAAAATAAACAAGATGTTCACTATCAATAATATATAATTCATTACCAAAATTATCTTTATAAGGTTTAATACCAGAATCAATTTTTAATTCTATTGCTTTTTCTTTTTTGAATTTGATCTTATACATACTAATAAGATTATTATATCGTTCGCGCGCCTGCGATGTAATTAACGCATCATCTCCAATAAAAGAAATTAATCCACCATTATCTTTTTGATATTGCTTTGGAGTAGTTGCATCATATGAAGATTTATCATCTTCTATTTTGTTTGGGGTTACAGTAGCGCAACCAATTAAAAGAAAATTAAGAGCTAATACGCTTGCGAATTTCTTCAAGATCTTTCTCCTGTACTGCTTTTTCTATTTCACTTTGATGATTAACTTCTTTTTGAGCTTCTTGGCGCTCTTTCATTTCTTTTGTATTCTTAGCGCCGAATACGTTATTGATTGCTGCGAATATTCCAGATACTGCTGAGAGTAGTGCTGTTAATATTCCAGTTGGCATGACTACTCTACGTAACTTGCTGTAGCATCTTTACATCCAGATGCAATAGCGTTAAGTACCTTTACTGCAAGAGCACCATTTCCATCTAGTCTACTAAATTGTTGAGCATACAGATCTTTAATTACGGTAACATAATTTGCCCAATGAGTTTTTTCTGCTGGAAGATAATCATTAAGAGCTTTTTGAAGTTGAGCTGGAGTTGGGGTAGTTCCAGCTGTTAATCCTTCTACAATAGCTGCAACATGATTAATCATCTTGGCTTTTTCAATTCGATCATCTCCAGAAGTGGCTTGATCAAGAACAACAGTACAAGCTAATACAACTGCAGGCTTAACATAAGGAAGAGTATTTTCAACGCTTGTTGCAACATCAACTTTTCCAGTATTAGTTGTGGCGCAAGCACCAAGAAATATGCTCAAAAGAGCAACTGCGGCTAATTGTAATTTATTCATATGTTTTCTCCAGTTCTTTTTTCTGCTTCAATTGTTTGACCTACTCTTCCACCAGTAACTGCTGCATCTTTTACTGTAAGTGCAAAAACTATACCAGAAACGACTGCAATTAATTTTGCTATTCCTGTGATATAAACTTCTGCTACGTCTGGAAGAAATGCTACTAATGAAGGATCAGAGTGAATTGCTATTGCTGTACAAACTGCTATAACTGTTGCTATTCCAGATGAGCTAGATCTCCAATTTGGGCCAAATATTTTAGATAGCATAGTTTTCATAAAAGATTACACATTATTATAATAGTATATAATATTAAAATCTAATATTAGTTATATAAATATATTGTTGCTGCTGTTCTAACGTTTGTTGCTCCATTATTACTGTTTAAAGAACATGCAACATTATCTCCAGCATTAATATTAATTGGAGGAGTAAAAGAGCCAGTAAATGTAAATTGATTTTGTCCGTAAGAGGCAGAAATTGCACTATTAATTATTCCAGTTTGATTTGGAACTGATGATGTATTAATAAATAATCCAGTAATTCCAACTATATTATTTCCCGGTCCTGAATTTAATAAACTTATTGAAGCTTTTCTAGCAGTACAAGTATCCATTATTGGTATTAATCTTTCTGTAACAGTAGAGCTATATCCTCCGCCAACATTACTAATATAATTTTGACCAACTGTTAAATTTGCATTGCTACTTAAAAAAGTTATCGTGCTTGTATTGTATGGAGTATCATTAAGTCTATATGTACCACTAACAACATTTATTCCAGAATTATCTATTCTTGCTATGGTTCTATTTTGTGTTGAGCCTCCAATATGAAATTCAATATATTTATTGGGTGTTTGAGTTCCAATATCTAAATTTCCACCGTTAATAAATAAGTAACCATCATATCCAGTACCGTTAGTAAATGCTGCATCGTTATATCCACTATTATTTATTCCAAGATTAATATAATTTGAAGAATCTGTTCCGTTATTAGCTGTTATAACTAAATCTGCTGTAGCATTCGTTCCTGAAGCTCTGTTTTGTATATTTAATTGGAGATAAGAATTTCCACTACCAACTATTGATAATGGATTATTTGGTAAACCAATAGGCGCTGCACCAGAAAGTGAAAATATTCCAGAACTAATAAAAGTTTTGACTCCACTTATGGTTTGGTTCCCAATATTATAAACCAGATTAGGAGCACTAATTGGATTTGTTAATGTAACTGCACCGCTTGTTATAGTTATATCTACTCCAGAAAGAGATAAAGTATCAATATTGTTTAAATCTAGAGCATTAAAAATACCAGTACCAGAAACTTGAAAATTGCCAGAAATGGCATTTGCAAAAGTTTTAATTCCACTAATAATTTGATTTCCAGTATTGTAAACTAAATTATCCGCATAAAGTTTTTGGAAAGCTCCGGTATTTCCAACTATTTGGCCGTTTAAAAAAATTGATCCACCCTGATTTACTTCTAGAACAGAAGCTTCGTTTCCAGCTATAATTCGTACATTTTCATCACTGAAACTTATATTCTGATTTGTATTACTTCCAGCAATTGTTAAAGCATTATTAGAAGCAATAAATGATCCAGCAATACTTCCTCGTCCAGATGGATATAAACTAATAGTTGAATCTGCACTTGGGTCGTCTATATTCTTGGCAGCAAAAGTTTTAATTCCACTAATTGTTTGATCGCCAACTTTTGTAACAAAATAGTCATTGAGAAGCCCTGTACTAGCTATTGATTGACCAACGAAACCGCTTAATTCATTTTGATCTAATTGTTTAACTCTAATTAAATTGTTAGGCATATTATTGTTCTAATTTTTTACTATGAAAAAGAATACTTGCAACATATGTATCTATATTATGTTCTGCTGCAATTTCATGAATATTATTGATGATGTCTTGATTTTTATCTTTTGGATTATCAATATATTCTTTTGCTACAGTTTCCCAAATTTCTGGGTTTTCATTAGCTATAATGATTTTAGTTATTTCATTTGCAACTTCTTTTTGTTGACGAGATAATTTTCTTAATAAATGCTTTTCTCTTAATGAAGATTCTACTTTATCTTGGAGTTTTGAGGCAAGAACGAAATTATTTTTAATTTTTTCAATATCAAAAAATGTCGCTTTAGATTGTTTGCCTTGTCCAATTGGATTAACGTTTTTAGTTGCTTGAGGAGTTCCTGTAGATCCAGATGGTCTACCTGCTTCACCCATTTTAGTGCCACCAATAAGTGGTTGATATAAACCTTGATCTTTTAATTCTCTAAATTTTTGTTGAGAAGAAATTGAATCTTGTGGTTCTGGCAATCTTCCAGTTCCTATCGCTTGAATTCCTTCTTCTGGAGTTAACACCCCAAGTTCAACAAGTCTTGTGTATACTCTTGAATATTGAATATCATCTTTAAGATCAATATCGTCAAATTCTGGTGTTGGGTAATTTTTGAATCCAATATCTTTACTAATTCTTCTTATTTCTGGAATTAAAAATTCATTTAAAAATGTTTGGCGAGCCTGCTTTAATCTTTCTATAAATACTTGCACTTTAATACTAGTATTAGCAAACTTTTCACTTCCAATAAGAATATTATTTAATCCAATTTGAATATCTTTATCTACAACTTCATATTTTTCTGGACCAATTAGATTACCAATATCTGGAATAACAAATTGTGCTTTTGTTGTATAATCTGCGATAAGAACTCTACCAACGCTTTGATTCTGAAATAGATTTTGCATCGCTTCAAGATTTTTTTGATTAATACCACCATTATCAGGAGTATCTCCCATAGTAATCAAAAGAACTGCTTGTTGCATAGTTCTTGTAATTGCCATATCCATTTTTTTCATTTCTGCTTTCCAATTGATATCTTCTAATACTGGAAAACCCATTGGAACTGCAAATGGCTCGTAATCTTGTTTTTTATAAAAAACTGCGCAAAGTCTATTTCTATCTAATGGTAGAGTTAATACTCCAACTGTTCTTTGTTTAATTAATTTTTGTGTTTCTGGAGGAAGACTTTCCAAAACTTCCTTGTCTTCATCTGTTTTAGGCTCTTTTAATCTTTCTAATTCATAATCACTTAATATTTTATAATATCTTCCTAAAGAAAAATTAATAGTTCCAGCTATTTGAATGTCTGATGGATTTAACATTATATATCTAGCTGGTAGATTCACTGATGCTGCTTTTGATGTATTCAAACCAAATGTTTGAGTAATTTTATCTAAATCATCATCTCTAACTTTTGTATCAAATCTATAAATAAAAACGTTTCCACTACGATAATATTCTCTAAAAAATTTATCTTGAAAATCAAACAAATTAATTTTCTTAAATAATGCTGAAAAGAAATCTCTGCTCTTTTGACTTCCGCCTTTAAAGTAAATATTGCTACAAGAAAACTCTGTCATTAAATCGATAGTATTTCTAAAAATAGCAAAATTATAATAACATTTTTGACAAAGAATAACCGCGTCGCGGATATTCATATTAGAATTAGCTTTTACGCCAGTAGAATATCTGAAAGGAATAAGTCCATCATCAATATTTTTATATCTATCAGTTCTTGCAATAGTCGATGCAGCATTTCTTCTGACAGAAGTATAGCTTGAATCACCTGAATTTGATCCAGAAGCCTTAACTTCGTAGGATGCTTCAGATACCATTATAGGTTGGATATCTGCACTTTTGGTATCTTTTGATTCTTTTTTAGATTTTTTAGCCATTTTACTTCAAATATTACACATTATCCAAGCATTATTGGCGAAAAAGTTACGGATTCTTGTTCTTTAGGACTATTCATTATATCATTATAACATTTTATAGCCCAATTCGCTAACATAAATGCGGAATAATTGTCTTTTCTAGCTTTATTTGCCGAAGCACTTCTTTTTAAATGTTGAGGTAAATCAAAGCTTTGCGTTCCCCTGCTTGTAGAAGAATGTTCGATTAGTACGCATTGTTTTTTAGTTTGATATATAAAATCATCTTGATTTTCTATAAAATCTAATATACCCCAATCTTTTTTATCTTCAGTTTTCATTAATTCGATTGGAATATTTAGTCCAATTGTTTCATTAAATGCTTTTTCATCAGATGCAGTTCTACTTGCGAACCATACTTTTTTATAATCTATACAAGCTTGTAAATGTTCGTTAGCCTTACGAATAAAATTTGTAGTAAATACTTGATTAAAAGATATTTTTTTATTTTCTAAATTATATTGATTTCTTGCTACTCTTAATTGATTTTCATAATCTTGACCTTCTAGTTCTGAATTAAAATCAAAAACTTTAATTTCCAGATCTTTCGATTTAAATAAAGAAGATTGATTGCATGCAGCTAAAAAAGTATCTGCTCCTGCATTATCAAGAATCATAAATACAATATTAAAATTAGTTAAGATATAATAAAAATAATTAACATGATTTTTTAAATTGCCAAGTCCTGCGTAAGTATGCACCAAAACTCCTTGTTTTTTTTCTTCATCATATTCCATAACGGCCATAGCGAAATAATCTGCATTTGGACTATCACTCATATTCGGATCTATACCTAAAATATATTTTTTATTTCGATCTCCTTTCATAAGTGTGTGAGGAGATTCTCCGGTTTTTAGGGTACATTCTTCCATTTTTTTTGCATTAAAATAGCTATCACTTCCGTCTGTAAACTGCGCGCAATATTCTCTTAAAAATCCACTATGACTTGATCCGCCAGCCTGAGCTTCCTCAATAATTGTTTTATCAATCATTTCTTCTGGTAGCGCTTCATAACTCATTTGACTTACAAAATAAGTAGCTTCACCTTTTTCTGGACTATTTATTTTTTCGCACCATTCTGTATAAGTCTTGTAAAGATTTTCAAATGTATAGCTTGCAGAAGAAAGTGCTATCATTTTACTGGTATTTTCAAATACCATTCTATCTTCTTCTTTCATTAAATTTTCTTCGATTAGTTTATCTTCAAATTCTCGTATTTCCATTCTTTCTTTAATATTTTGTGGCGCAACTAAAAATGGCATTAATACATTTTTAATAATTTCTTCTGGAAGTAAAAGAAACTCGTCAAGCACTAAAATATTTGCACGAAATCCTCGGATTTTTTCTCCATTCAAAGGGATAGCAACAATACTGCCACCATTTATCTGCCATTCAAATTGATCATTTCTTTTAGTCTTTGCTCCAAAGCATTGACCTAATAATTCTGCTCCGGGACTTTGAACTATTTTTTCTAAATTATTAAAAATAAATCTTGCTGTTCTAAATGTTGGCCCAGCTATAAGAATTTTTGTGTTTGGTTCAAAAATGCATTGAAGAAAACAGAATACAGCTGCCATAAATGATTTACCGCATCCGCGACCAAATACGCACATATTAAAATTTCTATTCATCATGGCTTTTAAATGTATTTCTTGATATGGAGCTAATTTAACTCCACTTATGAGTTCTGTAGAAAATCCGAGATTTGCTCTTAAAAATTTAGCTAGTGATATTTTCGCTTCTTTATCGTTAAGAAAGCCCTTAAGCTGAGATAATTCAGCATTTATATCCTTGACTTCTCTTAAATATTTGTCTGGACAATATATCATAAGACTTTCATATCATATGCTAATTGTAAATCTATTTTTTTATAAAAACATTTACTTGCAAATATTGTTTCTATTAATCTTGTCATTTCTTTTCTTCCGTCTACAAAAAGAAATTGAAGGTTATCGTATTCTTGCAAAAGCTCTCTAACGTTGTGGAAAATATACTCTGGCGTAGCTTTAATTTTTTTACTTATATGAGGAAGATATTGAAAACTTAAAGCGTTTTGCAAAATTTCTTCAACCATTACTATTACATATGAATTATTTTTTTTTGCTTTTTCTATTTCATTTTTGAAACGATCATAATTTTTTACGCTTAAAGTGCTTATAAAATCGCTTAAACTTTTTCTTTCAATAAAACAATTACAATTGTCATTTGAACAAGTATAGTCGCCAAATGATAAAGTTTTAATTTCAAATGGTATATTAAATTTTAACCAACTTTGTTCTCGAGTATCTACATATATTATATCTTTGTGAGTTAATTTATTTTTAAAAAAATCGCCAATTAAATTTGGATGAATAAACTTATTTTCTAAACCTATAGAAGAACACAAATCATAATAATCTTTAAATATCTTATTATAAAATATAATAGAGGGAGCCATTATAGTTCTTAATTCTATTTGAGTCGGAGAATATGTGATATTTTTATTTTGTTTTCTTTTAATTATTATATTTTTGCAATATTCTTGAGCTTTGTCTAATGGTTGTTGTTTTAACCATTTTTTCATGTTATTTTTATCATTGAAATCATTATTTAAATATTGCTCTTTAGTTTTAAAATTAATTAATTCATTAGTTAATAAATCTCTGCGTTCAAAATATTTTTGATAATATTTTACTTTATTTAACCCATAACCCTTTAAAGCAAGATGAAGACTTTTTTCATCTTTAAACTCTTTCCCGTCTATTTTACATATTACGCTCATCCATTTAATATTTCGTCTTTTGAAATACCTAAAATCTTAGATTTAATCTCGTCCATTGTAGAAAGTCTGTCGATTTCTTTTTCAACTACTTGTTTACGCATCTCTGCCATTTTAATAAGTTTATTTCTGCTATCTTCTTCTTTCCACATTTGAACAAGATTAATAATTGAAGCTGTTTCTTTTACTTGTTTGCTTAATTTATCGCTTCGTTTTACTTTAAGGTCATTATTTAATTTTTGTTGTCGATTAACGCAATCATTATATTCTTTTCTTGCAGTATTACTTGCTTCAACAAGAGCCATCGGGATTTTTCCATCTTCTTGAATAGCTAAGTCTATTTGATTTTGAAGAACATTAATTGTTTGTTGAATACTAGACGAAATAACTACTTCCGTGCAAAGAACAATATATTGATCTACTTCTTCTTGAGTTAAGTCGCTCTTATCGTAAGTATATCTTACAAAACTACTTTCAAACAATTCTCTATCGCTTTCATTATCATAAATATTAATTTGATGGATGAATCTATGAGTATTCATGTAACCAATAACTGAATTAATATCTTTTTTATGTTTATGCGTCAATTTATTTTTATCAATTCCATCTAAAATATATTTATTAATTTTAACTATCATTCTTTCTTCACTGCGAGGAGGTTTGTATCCTTCTGTTATTGTATTTTCGTTCTCTGTATTATTAAATTTTATATTACTTGGAATATTTTTCATATATTCTAGCACGCTTCTTGTTTCTTGCGATAAATTAGTTAATGATTCGTTTTTAAATAATATTTTTGCCATTTCAAGTCCTGTCATTGTATGGCAATTATTGCTAATATATTCTTTTTGTTCTATTGATAATTCAATAAGACCTTTAGCTTGGTATTCATGGCTTTTTTTGGGTTTGATTTGTCTAGTGGCTAAGAAATTTTTAACAGCTTTACCCTCTTTACTTCTACCGTCCAAATCATCTCTTCCAAAAGCTAATTGAACTAATTCTACTAATGATGGCGGATTTTCTAAACGATTATTCCATTCATTTAGTAATTTAAGTTGTTGCTCTTCGGTTAAAATGATAACGTCTTCGTTCATGAAATATCAATATCTCCGTTATATAAGTGTTTTTTAACTTTAAAAATAATTATTTTCTTTATATTTTTTATTTGTTTATATCCAGCTATTCGATTTTTTTCACTAGTTCTGTATCCCATTAATTTTGCTGTTTGCTCTTCATCTTTACCTTCAACATACAAGTGATTATATACTTTCCATTCAATTGGTTTTAAAATTTTTTGCATTTTACAGTGAATATTTTTTGCTGCCTCATCTAAATTAATATTATTCATCGGCATATCATTTATCTCTTGAGAATGATTTTCTATGCTTACTGTTAATTTTGTATCATGTGCGTTTTTTTTAGTTTTTTCCCAATTTGCAAATAAAGGGCAAGAACTACATTGATTTTTATAAATTGCACATCCATCTTCTCCATCTGCTGCAGCACATTTTAAACATGGTCTTGTAAAATTACTATAATTATTTCTTATTAAATTTTTTATTTGATTACTAATAATTCTATTAACCCATGGAGCTAGTGGTTTTTTAGAATCATAAAGATGCCATTTTTTATAAATATGAATTCTTAATATTTGAGAAACATCATTAAAATCCATCCAATTAATGGCTGTTAAATTCCATTTATTCTTTCTTTTAATAATTTCAGAATTTATTTCAATGATACAATTTTCAAACGTAGGCTTTTTATTAGCCATTTTTTTGCACCCTATTTTTTGGTCTAATTGAACCAGCTTCTCGTGCAAAATCTTCAAGAAATTTTTTTCTTTCGGCTTTTGTTATTTTTTTACCTTTTTGTTTCGGGCCTTTTGTTCTTGATGAAGGATCCGAAGTGCCTAAAATATTACCTATCTTTTCGCTTTTTGATTGGTCATGAATTATTTCACAATCAATTTTAGAAATTTCTGGAACATAATCAATATCAGATCCCTCATCATCATCTTCTAAATCTAGATGTTCCTTTTGAACTGGACGAATTTTAGAAATAGTTTGTTTTTGTAATTGGACTTTATTAACTACGAGTTTTTCAAAAGCATTGCCACAATGACTACAAAATTTTGGCTTATTTATTGAATAACTTGTAGGACCACCACATTCTGCACAATATATTTTAAGCATAATACTGATTATACTTTAAATTAATTAAAATTTCAACTATTTAAGTTCTTCAAATTTTTCAATAATATAAGCTAAAATGTCATTTCTCATGATATCTTCTCTACCAAATTTAAATGTATGTATACCTTTATCTGAGCTTTTCTTATCATCAAAAAGGTTGTATATTTTTTCAAATCCACTATTTTTAATATCAGATTGACGAATATCTCCTATTAAAATCAATTTACTGAACCTACCCATTCGAGTGGTAATAAGCAATAAATCATGGACACTTAAATTTTGAGCCTCGTCACATATAATATAACTAGCATTAATACTAAGTCCTCTTAAAAAACCTACTGGTAATCCTTTAACTCGTTCTTGCTTTAAAAGCATATCTACTTGATTCTTTGGAAGTAATTCGTAAAGTTTATCCATTAAAGGCTGAAGATATGGATCTAATTTGCTATGAAGATCGCCTTTAAGAAAACCTAAATTATGAGAGGAACTTTCCACAGGGTTGCGAACATAGAATATTTCACCTATTTTTTTACTATTTATAGCATTTAAAGCTGCATATACGCTAAGAAGACTCTTGGCTGTTCCTGCTGGGCCTTTACAAAATACCATTTTAGTATTTTTATCTTGCAATAATTGAATGAATTTCTTTTGATTATCTGTCCATTGTAATTCGCGAATAGCAAGGAAACCTTCAATTTTATCTCTTTGAGGAACAGGAACTGACTTATCTTCTTTTTGTTTATGCTTTTTAGACATTATACTTACATGTATATTTACACTACATTTTATATTTAGTGTAAATAAATTAACTGTGGCATATCTCAACGCAAACATACCTCCAATTGAATGTTACGTCCGTGCTAACTATTTAAGAAATCAAGAAGATAGTTTTGATAAAAAATATAAATGTTTAATTTTTGGTGTTACAAGTTTACCTAGTCAAGTTCCACTTTTTAATTTTCTAATGGAAGATGGTGGAATTTGGTGGCATGCGCCTATTAGCGCTTTTTGTTCGAAAGAAGATGCGCCAGATATGGAATTAACTGAACTAGAACTTTGGGATAGTTTTAGTTATCATATAGCTGTAACAACTTTTTATCTATTAGAAAATAAAGTAGTCAAATATACTGGACGAAGTGGAAAAGAATATATGGGACGTTATTTATTTACTCTCGACTGGGCGCATAGTGATTATAATGAATTGAATTTTGGATTTAGTCAAAGACCAGATCAACATAAAGCTGGTCATGTTATAAAACTCGACAATGGCAATTTCGCAATACAACCTAATAATAGAATTAAAGTATTCGATCCAAGCTTCGCAACAAAACCAAATGAATTATTGTTGCAAAGAAAAATAAACTCTCATATTTATACATCTGAAAATAGCCCCAAATGGGTTACAGAAGATAGTGATAATTATGATTATAAAATACAGGAGACCAAATGAACCATAAAATTAATATAACCAATACTAACATTCTTGAGGGAGAAAAAGCTAATCCTCAAAATTGTGCAATAGCAAGAGCTATTAAAAGTAAAATGAAAAAGAAAATCAGTAGCGTGTCTGTACTACCAAGTCATGTTACTTTAAAAATAGATAATAAAATGTTTGTTGCTAAAATGCCAAAAGCTGGCGCAGATTTTATCAAAAGATTTGATAGAGGCATAGCAGTAAATTCATTTAAATTAAATTTAAAATTTAGAAAAGGTTTTCAACTGGCCGCTTAAAAACATTCCTCCGCTAGAGCGTATAGTAGCTCGTAATTCCTCATCAGGAGGAAAGTCTAGAGATTTAACATACAATCTAATGCCTTTTGCTTTAAGTATATTTTTTATTTTTTCCATACCATCTTTTGTTCTATTATCCTGAAGATCACAAAACCAATAAATCGCATCTACACCTTTATTAGCTAAGTCTTCTATTGCGTAAGTTGTTGGGCTTGATTGCCTAATGCCACATCCATTTACTTCTTGAAATTTTGCATCTTTAAAATTGGCTTCTATTTCTGATTTTAATTCAGGTATGTAAATTGCCATGCTAGGTGAAATATCTAAAATAACACCTAATTTTTTAGCTATAATTTTTTGTCCAAATAGAGTTTTACCATCTCCATTTCCATTTCCATTACCGCCGAAACCGTTGCCATTACCAAATCCATATCCATTGCCTTTACCTGCTGAATTACCTTTTACAAATCTATTAAAATTTACTTTTGCTAAATGAGTTTTATTACTAAATTTAATTGGTGATGGAGCATTTATGTTTGCATTTATTATAATAGTATCTGATATTTCTGGTATTGGTATATTTTGAGCATAATCATCTGTTTTATTTTCATTACCACCTTGTTCAGAGCTATCGCCTTCCTCTTCTAACGGAGGAGCCATATTTGCTACTTCTACTTCTTGAATTTCTTCTTCACTCGGAACTAATTGTACTTGCCAATTCATTTCTATTGGTTTTTCTTTTACTTTAATCATGCTGAGTATAAAAAGTGCAACAATATGTACTATTACTGAAATGATTATAATACCATTAAGTTGATATATTCTTTTAAATATATTTAATTTTTTGATATATTGGACGACAGATAATATTTGTTTATATGTTTTAGTAAAATTTAACTTTGGAGGGGCTGGGCAAAAAATATTAGGCTTGGGCGCATTTAATTTATAAGAATTATTAACAGAACCTGTATCTGTTGCTAAAGTTTCTTTTATAAAACTAAAAGCATAAACAAATAATAGTAATAAAATAGTACATACCATATTATTGTACCATGTATTTTGCGTATTTTATTCTTGCGTTAGGATATATTAACCTAGCAGCTTTAAATGCGTCATTTTTTAAATCTGATGTGGTATTTAATATAAAAGAGCCTTGATTGATATCATATACAAAATATTTACCTTGCCAATTAAATATTGAAACTGCATGACCAACAGTAACATATCTATTATTACAAGACTTTATATCAAATTTAAATATAAGCACATTATTCCATATATCTCTATCATTAAATTTTCTATTTACATCTTCGTATACTTTAACGCTATTAATTAAACATGAATTAGGAGCATAAGCTAAAGACTGGCTATATGCATTTATATTTAATATTAGTAATATTAAGAATATGCTAAATTTGAACATATTTTAAGTATAATCAAATCTATACATTAAGTCAATATAAATTATATATAAACTACTTGAATACTATTAAATTCTTCTGTTGTTAGGGTCAATATGCTTCCATTTTGTGGCTCAAAGAATATGGGTCTTACTAGTGGGGAATTATCCTCTTTTAAGCCATGATCACAAAATATAATATTTATTGCATGATAAATGGTCTTTGCTTTTTGTGGTCTATAAGCATGATAGAAAATAGTTCCAACTCCTATACCGTTTGCTTCACTTTGATCCAGCTTCTCTTTATGATAAACATTACAAAAAAATTTAAAACTATCTGCAAAATTATCACAATCCCATTTAGGAGTTCTTTGGTCTAGATTTAATGATTTTAACCATTCTATGTATTTAGGGGATATATCATTTACTAAACAACTAACGGTTGGACAAAAATAATCACGATCTCCAAGAATTAAATGAACAGGATACGTGTCATTCTTAGCAAACAAAGACCTTATGCTTTTTGTTGATATAATCATTTTATTTACCTCTTTTAATATAAATGTATTACACATAGCGGCCAAATAACAAAGAGATATATAATAAAGGGTTTTATAGAAAAATAGCCCCGTGGATTTTTTTACCTTGAAGTATATAGCATTATAGTGAATTTTAATAGATTTTAAAAAAGGGGGGGTATATATAGGTATATAACTAATAGTTTATTTTATTCGGGGAGAATGATGTTAGTACCCCCACGGCTTTTTTAGAAAAAGAGATTGTATGATTTTTTCAAAAATGGGGGTACTTTTTTATAACTTTTGTCGTAAGTTGTTGACTATCAATGAAATTTAAATGTTGCATAATTCCTATTCTGTGATAGATTACCTATATGAAGAAATTAAGCAAATATGAACAACTCATCGCAAACCTCAACAAAGCTAGCCAAGACCTAAAGGATGCGTCCTCTAAGGCCATCGCTACCCTTGACGCTCACGCTCAAAAGGTGGAAGCTATCCATCAAGAAGCGATGCAAAAATAATTGTTGACGAAACCAATCCAGAAAGGCAATATAGAACCTATGAAACAAAACCTCAAAATCAGTTACCAAACATTCGGCGAAAACAATGCTTACCTTCTCGAAGGAAGCATCAAACAAATCAATCACTTCTTCAATAGTATCTATAATTGGGAAGGAACTAACGGCAAGTTGCACGATATGGGCAACGGCAAGGCGTTTTACTTCTACGCTCATCCAGATGATGTGAAGAAGGCACTTGTTAAGGTTGCTCTTCACGCTTTCGTGAACAAAATCAACGCCAAGGGTCGTAAAGGTGGACTACTTGACCTTGCGACAGACAAGGCACAGAGCATCATTGACGATATGGTGCAGACCTGTTTCCTATGGGGTGCGAGTAGCTCCGAGGGGTATAGCCTTGGGACTATCAGTGCAGAGAAGCCAAGTGATTACTGCGGTGCAGTTAGCAACGGAAGGGACTAATACTATGACAGCAGAACTATTCATCGTAGCATTAACAATACTTGGCGAAGCTAGGGGCGAGACATTCGAAGGAATGGCTGGCGTTGCTAGCGTTATCCAAACACGGATGGTAGAGCGTAACCAATCAGCTAAACAAGTATGCTTATCACCTAAACAATTCAGTTTCTGGAATGGTGGAGTAAGTGAAGCAACAAAGAATAAGCTACTAGCAACAGCACAAGGCAAGAACGCTCTATACCTTGCTGACCTAGTCATCCATAAACAGATGCCAGACATTGTAAAGGGTGCAAACCATTACCACGCTATCAGCGTCTCGCCTAAGTGGGCAAAGGGTGCTACTCTAGTAGCTACTATACGCAACCACAAGTTCTATAGGTTATAACCATGAACGAGAACATACTACGCAGAGTGTTTGTTGCAGGGATAGTAATCTATGGCCTAGCCCTCATAGCTGTAATGGGCAAGCGTACCAACCTATCTACATGGAACGATGTAGCTAGCACTAGGATGGCGCTGGCTAGATATGCAGACATGCCTCCTGTGATCGAACTAAGGAAAGAGGGGCAATTTAGCGTGACCTATAAGGATAACTGATACCATGTAAGTAGCTCAGTATCAACGACTTACATAAGGCGCCCCCCGATCTTGCGTAAGTGCTTAAGCATCAACGACTTAAGTCATTAGAAAAAAACAAATCATCATAAGAAAATCTACTACCTAAAAAAATGTAAAAAAATCCCTTGCAAAAATTCTAAAGTGTGATAGATTATAGGTATGAAAAGAAAAACAAAACTAGAAATCCTCCTAGGAAATATCGACAAGGCTTCTGCTGACCTTAAAAAATCAATCGAAGAATCTCAAAAGAGACTAGACGAAAGCTTTGCAAAATATCAACACAAAGTTGAGGTCGCTCATCATAACTCGATGACAATCAACGAAAAACAAATTGAAGAAATAATTTGACTTTTGAAGGAATTGTGGTAAACTATATACATAAGATAAAAGATAACAAATAACAAAGAAAGAAAAAAATAAAATGACACATAGAATGATAAATTGGAATTTTCACCGCAGACAAATGCGTGAAAATATGCGTAAAAATATGGATACTACTGAATCCATCATAACTAACTCTAACAATACACCAACTTACTTTGGTGAAATATACCTTTACGAAGGAACTCTAGTAAAAGTTTCTTACAAAACTTCTGCAAATACTGCGGTTGTAACCTTCCTTGAAGGTATAGACAAAGATAAGGTTGGAACTATCAACCTTAACAATGCTAAACTAGTAAAGGAAAATAAATAAAATGAATAACGATAATAAAAAACAATTAACTTCCCAAGAATGGGAAATTCAACGCAAAGAAAAAAATCAAGCTCTTTGGGCTAATCGTAAAAAGCGATGGTCTGAATGGAAAAAGAATAATCCTGAAAAGGCTAAAGCTCACGCCTTACTAAAGGCAAAACTTAATGGAAAAAGTCCTAAGTCGTTCTAAATCAAAGAAATTTAATAGCTTGACAAAATAAGAAAGTGTGATAAATTAAAGGTATGACATACGAAAAAAGAAAACAAAAAGAAATAGCAACTCAACAAGCCAACAGAGCTGAAAAAGCTAGGCTCACAGCAGAAAAGGCTGAACTTTTCAAAAGTCTCAACATTCAAATTGGTGACTTCATCGAAGTAACAACCTCTAAAGGTAGTGAAGTTTTGTTCGTGGAAGATTCTGCGAATACTTACGACACTTTGCCTTTCCTCAAAAACATTCTTTTCCTCTCATTCAAGGGAAACAATGGTGCTGGCATCGTTGGGATGACTTCTCTCCTCGATGTTGTGGAAGTTAAAAAAGTAAAAGGAAGCATCGCACTTCTACAAGAAGTTGAAGAAGCGATGAAAGTTTCAAACCGAATCTTTCAAAGCTATAACGAAGCTGGAAGTTACAAAGGAGACTAATGAAAAAAATACTTTTCAAACTAAATAAAAAAACTTATAGACTCGCTATAAAAAATGGTGAGCAGAAAAACTTTTTGCGTGAAAGATTTTTTTACTACATCTCTGCGAGTTGTTTGCATTTTCGAGACTTGTTGTAAGATACTGAGTATCAACGACTTACGACGCGCCACCCATGCCCGCGCGCAAGTGCTTGACAGTCAACGACTTACAAAAGTGATCTTAAAACAAAAACTGAATGAAGCAAAAAGATCGGGGCTATTTCCTATTAGGCTATTTCCTATTTGCTATTAGCAGTTCTTCTATTCTCTTTTTTCTAAAATAAATCTTGCGCTAAAAATAATCTGTGATACATTTAATCTATGACAAATCAAATTACATCCCTAGCGACGGAAACCTGCGAAGAGGCTTATGTGGACGCTAATGCGTTCTTTGACTACATCAATTCCAATGATGTAGTTAACTCGATGCTTGATGCGTTGTCTGGAGTCTATGACTCCAGCGAAACTACTGTGGAGGTTGTTTAATATGGACTACAAAGCGTCTCTCAAGGAATGGATGAGTCAGCACATGCTGTCTCCGCTGGATGTGCGTGACATCCTTAATCAGATGCGCGAAGATGACCGCGCTATCAAATCCGAAACCTCAGACGAGCCAGACGATTCTATGGATGGCGACTTCGACTCTGCTATGGCTTCTGCTGGCCACGGCACTGATGAGGATTACAATGGTGGGTGCTTCCAGATGGAAGACTTCGGTTGGGCTGGTGACGAAAACTTTTGTGGAGAATAATTATGTTTAATCTAGAAATTTTTGATCCAGAAGAAATCAGACTGCATCGCCTAGAACTTGCAGAGCAAGAAATGGAGCGATCTTTACAAGAGGGGCTCGAGTTTGATGATGTTGAATAGCTAAGTTGTTGGTTATCAACGACTTACGGCGGGACAGGGGTGGGCTTGCGTAAATCCTTGATTATCAAAGACTTACGAAAGCTGATAAAAATTACATACTAGCTCGCCAACCTTCAAACACTTCATCAATCTCTTTCTGCTTTTGCACAAAACTTTTATCGGTATCGAGAGGAGGATTTTCGTTATCGCTCCAAGGATAAAAAGATTCTAAGTTTTCTTTTAATAGTTTTTCTATGTTCATTTTGTTTTTCCTGTGATTAAAAAGAAGCACACGATTGCAAAGATTAAAATTATAAGCATAGAGGACATCTTAATGCTTTTTATAATCTATTGCAAACTCATTTTTGTCCCAACACTTGCGACAATCTCCGCACTTGTTACCTTGTTTGGAAGATGGGCAGTTAAAGTTTCCCAACTTGCTTGCACCGCTAACGCACAAACCTAAACGCTGTGCAATTCCCACGGGTGCGGGGCCATCCATCATAAGAGCAGACAAACGGATGGTAAGATTGCTAGGCACTTCTCCACCTTTTTCGATATAGGTTGAAACGAAAGCATACTCTCTAGTTGGAAGCCAAAAAGAAATATGCGGAAGATTCTTTGCAATCTTCACAATCTTTTCCAAATGCCACACACCTTGAATGTCTCCTGAATCGTGCCAGCGGAAATGCGGATTCTTAACCTTGCCGATTAAGTATGTCATAGCATCCACCCACAAATCATTAGTAAGAGAAGCGAAACGCTTTTCCATAGCTTTAACAACATTAGGGAAAATATATCGCCCTTTAAGAGCGTAGCAGAAAGCACAAATGCTTCCTGCGACATTCCTCATCTTTGCACCAATTTGACAACGCTTGGCGGGCGTTGAGTATGCAAATCCGGGCATCTTCGAGGGTTTTGAGAGTGTGCCAACAATCTCTTCGGCTTGTTTTTTGTTTTTGAACATAAAAAAAGGTTACCACTTTTTTGTTTTCGTGCAAGTTTTTTTTACAATTAAATCTCATTGAATATCAATGACTTACAAAAGAGCAGGGGTTGCCTTGCGTAAATGCTTAATAATCAAGCACTTACAGACTCTTCAATAAATTCTTCGCTTTCTTTTTTACCAACAAAAGCGTCAAATCTTTTTTGGGCTTTGCTCGAAGCCGAAATAATAAAATTGACATCTTTTTTCAAAACTTCTAACCAGCTCGAAAGATAGCTCGCAGAATTGTTAAAACATTTTTCAGAATCAATTCCGCAGAAGTTAAGACAGAGATTCGCAAAAATCTCTGCGGTCAATTCTTCTTTGCTATAATTCTGAGAACCAAAACCATTTTTAACATTATCACCAGTGCTTTTATGCATAGCGTGGCCAATCTCGTGAAACGCTGTCGAGTAATACTCCTCAACGCTATGGAAGTTTTCTTTTGGAGGCAAATCAATCTTATGTTCTTCTGGATAGTAGCAGGCACGACTGCCACCATACTTAATCTGAATGATGCACTTGTTGATTAACTTTTCTGCTTCTTCTACTGGTGAAAAATCCAGCTTCTGTACTTCGGGCTGTTTCCACTTCATGCCCTCAATATCACTCAAACCAAAAACTTTATAGAATCTCATAAGAGGAAAGCCACCTGACTCATCATCTTTCTTTTTTAATAGTTTGTAATAAACTACCATGTGAGACTTTGCACCCTTTTTGATTCTTCCGCCAAGTTCCTTAATCTGATTGAATGTAAAAAAGAAATCATCAGAGGCAACCATGCGAAGTAAGAATTGATTGATGCCCCTATAACCCTTTTTGGAAACTCCGTTGCAGAGGTCAAAAACTTTCCAAGGCTTCTGCCAAGGGCACACACCTTTGTTGAGGGCTTCGATGAACTTTTCAGTGATAATTTCGTTTACTTTCATAGGTTAAATATATCAGCTTTTTGTTTTTTGTCTACATTTAAATTTCATTGACCATCAACGACTTACAGAAGAAGGGGCGGTTGCCGTTGTAAATACTTAACTATCAATGAGATAAAAATATTGATTTAAAACCAATATGGTGTAATATAAGTTATGAGGGTATCTGGTTTACTTGAATCTTCTGCGTTGTATAGAAAGTTTATGGAAGAACGCGAAGAAATATTAAAACTCAAATGGATTGAAAGTGAAAAAGCTGGTCAAGATATTGGTTTTGAAAAAGCTCTGTTGAGTTGGGTTTTCAATCACAGAGAAAAATGGCGTAATAAAAATTAGTTCTTCGACCCTTTACGCTCTAGATTCGTAAAGGAAATACCCTGCTCTTTTAATTTGCCTCAGACTCTGGGCGTTGGCAGGTTCATCCTCTTATGGAGTTAGTCAGACTCGCTCGAGAAGTATTGGCATTCCGTTATATATAACCAATATCTCTATTGGAAACTTTCCAGAACTGCAACCTTGCGGTCAATCTTCTCTGATATCGAAGAACTAAAACTATCTTAACATAACTTTGTTTAAGTGCAATAAAAAAGGCGAGGTTTTTACGCCTCGCCCTTTCTATAATGTCTTTCTGTTTTTAGACTGGCGAAAGACCACCAGCGATTCTATCATAGCGGAATTGCTTCACGCCAGAATCCATACGACCAGAAAAGCAGAAGCTAGTGAATAGCTTATTCCCTGCCTTGCTGATGGTATGAGAAGAAGGCTTGCCGATGATGTAAGTATAGACATCATTCTTGCCGTAGGGTTTGTATTCGATTAAATACCTTTGCCCAAAAAGGAAAAGGACGAAGTGTTTCAGATATGAGGTTAAGTATATAACTGCGTTTTTGATTTTGTTCATAGTTAAATATACCACGCTTATGTTTTTTTGCAACAATTAAATCTCGTTGACCATCAACGACTTACGCGCAGAAGGGGCGCGCCTTTTGTAAGTATCTTATAGTAAGTAACTTATAACTGTCAGATTAATCTTCTTGCTCTTTCCAATTTGGATGAGCTTTAACCCATTTCTTCCAAACGACTTCTAGACCTGCGAGATGCTTTTCTATTTCTGCTATGAGTTTAGGATCTTCATCCATTAAAACTTTTTTCTCTAAAATTTTACTTATCCTATTTTCATGCTTCATATATACTATTTTACAATTATTTGTTTTGTATTTCAAGTATTTATTGTATCCTATCAGATATTTGGAAAATATTATTTTAGATGTGTAATAACTATTTTGATTAATTCTGTTATCCCGCCCCACGATATTGATAACATCAAGCACAAAACAAAAAACTCAACGCCAAATTTATCAAAAATATTTCTCACATAAAAACTTTACATGTTATTTATTATTTAGAGAAAGTATTTCGCTTCTAGCAGGAATCGAACCTGCAACTTACAGATTAGAAATCTGTTACTCTATCCAGTTGAGTTATAGAAGCGACAAGTTTTCGCCTAGGTCAGACTCGAACTGACACTTGAACGATTTTAAGTCGTTTGCCTCTGCCATTGGGCTACTAGGCGGATTTTTTAGCTATCGTGGTCTAACTTTTCAGCAGAGACTTGACCAATAGAATAAAAGTCTTGAACTTGTGCAGTCTTAACGAAATGTTCCGAAGGAATATTATTAATTGTGTTCATCACACGATTCATAACAACTGCTTTCAGTCCACCTTTTGCTCCACGAAACTTTTTTCCAAGTTTATCGCTCAAACTACTCATAACATACTTAAACATCACACGCTCCAACTTCTCAAGAGTAATCCAAAAGTATGCGAAAGATTCACTCATCCATTGTAGCTCTCCGTTTGTTCCGCCCCAATTATAGACTCGATTGTGGAACTGCTCAATCTCATCTTTGTTACCTTTGATTCCGATAACCCAATGTGCTCCGAGGTTTTGTTTCATTAGTTTCATAGTTTATAGTTTATCCTGTTCTTGTTTTTTGTCAATACTTTTGTTGTTAAAATACCAATCTATGTCCTCTTGAGATGGCTCACAATACTTACTATAAGAATTGAGCATCCAATCCGCACAACCAGAAGTGGGCAAGGCTGGACTCGAACCAGCACTAGGAGCATTATGAGTGCTCTGTTTCACCTTTAAACTACTTGCCCCACTTTAGCAGGAAAGCTAGAAGGTTTTGGCACTTGAAAGAACTCGACTGAAAAAGCCTTGGCGATGTTCTCCAAGTCTTTAATCGAGCAAGTCTCTTTGGGTGTGCACATACGGATTGAGGTGTTAAGGATAACGGCTCGGTCTTGACCGAACACATTCATCACATAGAATGGAACTGATTGTTTGTTTGTCATAGGTTTAATATACAAGAATCAGAAAAATAGTCAATAAAAATAATTCGTTGAATGACAATGAGTTACATACTAGGGGCAGGATTCGAACCTGCATTTTGCCCAAATCTAGAGCGACCACATTATAAGTGTGGGGTCTTAACCAGTTAGACGACCCTAGCAATCAACACAGAGCCGTAGCTCAATGTCAGCCTCCGAAGTTATCCGCCGATTTTCTTGATGGTAACTTTCGTTCCATCAGGCCACGAGCGAATGACTTTACGCCAAAACTCCGCTTCGTGTTCAGCATCTTCAATCTTCGTGTGCATATCTTCACTCACACGAATTCCATCTCGCAAAACGATATACTTAAGATTCATTTTCTACCTCCAATGCTACTGCATTATCAAACATAGAGCCACCATCTACTGCATCACAAATCACGATGTCATTACTGCCATCGTCACCAGCATATACAGCTCGTAGTTTTTTTGTCTGACTATACTCTTTCTTTGTCCATTGACTCTCTGGAACGCCGAGGACTTGCAGAGCCTCAACTCTCTCTGGAGGGATTGCCTCACCACTTACAGCACATTTATATGTCATTGTGTTATGATACCACAAGTTCTGTTTTTGTCAAATCAATTTTGCGAGGACGGCCACGACCACGCTTCTCGCCATTAGGCATAGTTGCTGTGGCAACATAAGCTGATAGTTTTTCTTTTAGTTGAACGAATCGCTTGTCTGCATCTTCACGGCTGATACAAGTATAAGCCCAATCGCCCCATTGACTATCGCTAGGATACATTTCAGCAGGAGGCATCTTGACACCTGCAATCTCATATCCATTGTGACGCTTAATAGCAATCACTTCATAGTTAAAAGCTTCGCTGTCAGCTTCATCGAGTTTCTTTTTATAGATTGCAACATCACCATCACGCCCAACCATTGTGAACTTAAAGCCTCGACTGGTAAATGTTTCTTCAAGAATTTTCAATTTTTACTCCTTTAGGAAGCCACGCTTCTAAAGTCAGATTTTCTCCAATATATCCAACTTGGGTTTCAGTTTTAGTTTTAGGGTCAACTCCGTATAGTGCATAGCCACCCTCCTTTAGTTTTTTAGCTTTAGTGATTTCCATTAGATAATTCTACTATACTTTTGTTTTAATTCAAGACAAAAATATCACGATTAATAACACCAACCCACTTTGCTTTATATACTGGCTCTAGGGTGTCTGAATAAACAAAGCTATTAAATTTATAAGGATTATAGGTTACTTTTCTTTCATTTTGATCAATAGGCCAGCCATCATCTGGTGTGCCACAAACAAAAGCGTGAACATTCTTTCTCTTCTCACGCAACACACGATCTCGCCCTGCTTGACTCACTCTAAACTCTACATCACGCAAAAAGAATTCTGAACTATGCTCTAATACTTTTCCTCTAAGCATAATAGAAAGACAATGTTTATGTAAATTATAATATACTTTATGTTTTGCTTTCATCTTATAACTATAATATAAATTTGTTTTTTGTCAAGATATGTAAGTGTTTAACTATCATAGGTTTACAGCGCGAAGGGGGTGGGCGCGCGTAAGTACTTGATAGTCAACAACTTATGCATGTCAATAAAAAAGCAAAAAGAAGCGGAGGGTTTTGCCCTCCGCCTCTGTTAAAGTTTCGTTTTAGTTTAGGCTACGAGTTGCAAAAGCTCTTCGTCACGGGTTTTACCGCTGAAGATTTTAAGCAAGTCTTCGTTGATGCCTTGGCTATACTCATAACGCTCGTTTGAAACATTGCGAGTAAGATACTGCGTTGTTGCATTATAGAGGTTATAGAGATTGCGAGGCTTGTCATCCTCAAACTCAGGATTCAACCAGACCGCTTCGATGCCTTGACGCACCTTGCGACTGATAACCTTCTTTTCCTGAAGTTTAGACAGAAGAGAGATTCCCTTTTCATCAGAGAATGCTTTTTCTGCTAAACGATTGAAGATATGAGCCGATACGTCCATGTTATCTACAGCACGAGCTAGCGCATCAGCAACGAAGTCCAGATTAATCGCAAGCGTATGACGCTTGGTCATGTTGAACTCTTTTGAGAGCGATACCATGCCATTCTCGCAAACAAGACGCATAAAGCCAAGAGACAATGAAACACGGCAACTGCGGTCATAACTGTTGTTGACAGTAAGACGCAAGCCGAGAATATCACCCTTAGCTCTCTGACCAACAGGTTTCAATTCGGTTTTGAAATCTGGGAAATCATAACGCCCGTAAAAACGTGCGCCATCTTTTACCACAAACTTCTTACTCTCATACTTCTTGAGAAGAGGATGATTATTCAAGTTAGTTTCCACCATCTCAATAAGGTCTGCATTCTTCACTACTCCATACTGTTCGGTGCAGGTTCCGAGCAGAATAGGATTGTCAGGAGTATCACGGCGCATCATGCCGAGAGCTCCAACGTTATGTCCGTCTTTTGTGAACAGAGGCTCTTGATGCACATCGAAATTAACGATGTCAGAGCTTGGTTTGGTTTTTCTAGCCATATGTTAATCATACCATACTTTTATACTTTGACAAGAACTTTTTTCGTGTTATAAGATAGTGATGTTTAAATACTTGCTAATCCTGTGAAAGTTTTTTTACGATTGCTGTAAGTGCTTATCCATCAACGACTTGCGCGCGGGGGTCGGGGCCCCAACGTAAACCCCTAATAATCAATTACTTACTTAAATCAAACTAAATTTAAAATCACTCTTTCTATACTCTCTTACTTTCCTTTTAGCATATAAACTAGCATCTACTTCACATAATTTAGCTCTTGTACCCATGTTATATTTTCTTATCTTTTTAATACCATGAAAGAACTTATTCTTTTTATATTGATATAAGTGTCTTAATTCATGAGCAATTAATTCAATTAAACCTTCTTCCCAGCTATATGTTTCTACATTAAGATAACCTTTTCTTCCACCAGTATTATAAGGTCTAAGATACTTGCCATACTTGGGAACTCCAATATGTACCCTCATGCTACCCCAAGCCCTGCCATGCCAATTTAATTTAGTATTACCAAAATCTATTTTACGGATGTCTTTAAGGAATACCCCATCTGGCATACACCATTTAATAATTTCTTTTAGTTTATCTGAACAATAAGAGGTGCTATTGATTAACTTCATCTACCCATAATATGGTAAATTAAAATTATGTCAATATATAACTCATGTCTCAATTTCTTTGTTTCTTATACATGTCTTATAGTTCATGTTACAATTTACTCATTTTATATATATGTTATACCCCTGCCGTTTTTGGAATCCTTTTCCAGAATCATGGGTACTAAACTTTAATAACGGCTTTTCTTATTAAAGGTTATTTGTTATTTAATTTTTTCTTATTTAGCTATTAAGATATCCTTAAGTACTGAGGTTATTTACCGATCAGTATTTATTTAACTATAATTAGATTATTTAAGCTAATATGTCCCGATTGGGATATATGTCTAGTAATCGTCCTATATGACTATTACGAGGAATGTATCTACTATTTAATCAATCATCATTTATCATATCAGTTAATAATATCAAAGGAAATAATAAAAAAAATAAAACTATATTAACTAGACTCTTTAGTATCTTCACTATCTCTTATTACACTCCTAATAAGTAGCAATTCATCAAATGATATTACAGGTTTTTCCTCTAGTATTTCAATACAAAATAATTTATTCATTGTAGCTAAAGTATATATAAACAGCAAAAACAATACTTAATATAATAGCGAAAAATAAAGTAGCATTACTCATTAATCCACTCCAATAGGTTTTCTAGTTCATTAATTACGCTATTTAGTTCATGCACAACATCTTGGTTATTGTCGTGATCAATTTGCAGACCTTTATATTCCTCAATCCTATCACTGATTTCTTTGACAATTTGCGACCTAAGCTTCATCTTCGTCCTCCTCTTCTTCCTCAACATCAATAGCTTCGAAGTTATAATCAACCTCATCCCAATCGAGCATAAAGCCATTAGCATCAGTGCAATTCTCAGCCATCTCTGTTGCCTTATCAACCGCTTCCTCGTCTGATGTGGCCTCCACCTCGATGTCCACTTCTGCGATTTGGTTGCGTTGCATACGAATCGTGAATTTCTTTAGGGGTTTTTCGGTGTTGTTCATAGTTTTAATATACTCCTTTTATATTTATTGTCAATTATTATTCGCCTTCAACTAACATAATTAAACTATTAGCTTCTTCCATAGCTAGTTCAGTTTGATATTCATATTCTGCTTTCTTAATTTCTTTGTGATGATAAGAATAATATAAATCAGTTAATTCGCTTAATAGCTTAAAGGCTTCTACTTTAGCTTCTGTTTCTGTATAGTAAGGTTGAGCAGTTTCAGGATTAATCATTGGTGAGTTCATAGATTAACTATAATATAAATTAAATTATTGTCAAATTATATTTTAGCTAATTGACTTTGCCAGCTTTTATTAATCCATGCTAGTATTTGATCTGACCAGTAGCCACTTACTATTTGAAACAAATCTCTTTCGATTCGAATCCTATCAAAGCTATAATAGATATACTGATTAATTAAGTATGGTGCATCACAAGAACCTCTAGTAATATGATTAGTAGAAATAACATCTATCTTAATATTAGTTAGTGTTTTAGGAATACTTACCTTGATAGTTCCACCAAGTGCTGTCTCGCCTATTTTGAATGTTTTAGTCATAAATTAAATTATCCCTAAAGATTCTGCAACATCCCAAGCCTTGTCGTATGCTTCGGCA
>Ga0214919_10001772_pt1 | contig 34820 bp, 47 predicted proteins | sample LL1503_MetaG_FD_177994 | JGI IMG/M metagenome (GOLD analysis project Ga0214919, IMG submission 177994) | Freshwater microbial communities from Lake Lanier, Atlanta, Georgia, United States - LL-1503 | ecosystem: Environmental > Aquatic > Freshwater > Lake | place: USA: Georgia | collected...
TTAATTAAAATTTACAGATTGCTAGAATAATGTAAGTTAATCAAATCTTATAATAAATATTATGTTAAATAGCTTGTGCGTATATAATACTCATAGACGCGGAGTCTTAGGCGAAAGGTTACTTAGGGGAGGGGAGAGTCAGAACTTCTTCGTAGTCTTTGAGGGAAATCTCTATCCATCCTGATTCAAAGTCAACCCATCTTTTTTGTACTTCCAAATGAGCAATCTGCTTGTCCTCTGCCATTAGTGAATCTAAGGTAGATTTGGTTAGGTTATCTATGTCAGGTTTTGATTGGTGGAATCTGCCATGATGTAATGTCTTTTTTTTCTGTGACCATGACGGTGGGACTGGAATAAAAAAAGTAATGGAAGCTCCGACTGGGGGAAGGACAAATTGCTTGGCTTTGGCTTCTGCTAGTAAATCAATTTTATATTTGTTATAACGCTCTAAACGTAATAACCTTTTCAACCCGGCTGGGCGTAATTTCTCTCTAGGGATTCTGAAAAATATTGAATCACCTTGAGTTGCCCTCACATGGGTTTGGGGTGTTATATTAAGAATTACTTTCATAACCTACCCCTCCTGTGTATTGAACTATTTTTTTGTGTTTTGCTATCTGTCTTTCTAAGATGTCCTCTACTGTTTTACTTAATGACCATTTTTTCTTCTGAGCCAAAAGTTGTAGTTTAATATAACTTTCTTCTGAAAGGCTGATTGTTATTCTTTTTTTCATGTGATGCAGTTTGATGCAATTTACATCATGTTATAACATGTACCAAAAAAAGTTCTCTATTAGTGAACAAATAAAAAACCTCCTTTTTTAAGGGAGGCTTCTTTCTTTCAAAATGAGAAAACATAAAACCAACAACAAACTATTTTCTACCCATTGCTGATAGCTTTGAGAATTTCTTTGCACCATATTTTTTACGGCCTACTTTGGCTGCTATAGCGGCTCCAATTTCTTTTGCTTTAACTGATGACGCTCCTTTACTTTCGTACGATTCTGCGGCTTTATTTGCGATTGCAGCGAATCTAGCTCCTGATCCTAATTTTGCTTTCATGTTTATTTTTTTATTGGAGGCATTGTCATTGCCATTCTTGCTTTATTTGAGTAAAATTCGGCTCTTTTTTTATCCTTTAGATCTTGTAGCTTCTGTGCCATTGCCATCTTATATGGGCTTGCAACTGTCCTATCAAGCTCTTTTCCTTGCTTTACGCTTTCTTCTTCCACCACTTTTTTCTTCATCACCTTTAATTTCTTACCTGATTGAGGCATTTGCACATCCATTTCTGTTGTTATTTGTTCTAGTGGCATTTTATTTATTTTTGTTTTTTAAAGATTCTAAAACTGATGGAACATTTTTTCTTAACACTTCCTTTTTTTCTTCTTTCGTAACTTTGATTCCAGATACCTTATCTCCTACTCCTTCTTCCTTTTTTAATTCATATTTAGGCTTGCCTTTTGAATATCCAGCCGTATCCATTGATTCTCTAGTGTACTTGTATGGCTCTACCATTCCTCCAACAGTTGTTCTTTCTTTGGTTGTTTTAAATACACCAAGTTTTTTGCGATTACCAGTAATCACTTCTTGTTTTTTCATCATACTCAATGCCATACAAAATATTTTACCAAATATACGAAATATTTAAACCACCATATTAAGAAAATACAAAAAACTTCTACATCAACATATACTAAAGCTACCCCCCGCTGAAAAAAAGTCCGCCAAAAAAATGGGGTTTCGGTTTCCCTTGAGTGGGTAGGTCGGTTTGCGGTTTCTCTTGCACCTTTCCCGTCTTGTGTTGTTGGTGTTGGGTTTCGGTGGGGTTGTGGCTAATTGGTTGGACTCTTGCAATCTTATTGCGTGGTGGTTTGGTTGGGCTGTTGTGTGTTTAGTTTAATGGTGGGGATAAGGGGGGAAGATGTAGCTACATTTGCTATAATTAATTTAATTTTTGTAGCTACATTTAAAAATTTTCCATAATTTTGTAGCTACAATTATTTTATATGGCAAAAAGCAAACCAATTGGAGTTAGATTTGACTTAGAAAAGTTAGAATTAATCCAAAAAGAACAAAATTTAAATTCAGCTCAGGCTGTTTTGAATTATTTAATGGACAATTATGGTCATGGTCAGGTTAAAAGAGGCGCACCATTTAAAAATATGCCTCCTTATGACAGAAACAGCCCAAAATCAGAGGTTAGTTCCAAATTGGAACAAATACCTGTTGAAAACCATAAAACGCCGCCAAAGGGCTTAAAAGGGATAGATTTAATGATTTGGAAATCGGAAAATGGAATTTAATTCGTATTTTAGTGGTATGAAAAAAATATTATTAGTCTTATCGGCACTTGTAGTTTTAGTTTCTCTTGGTTTTTTAGTTAAGAAACTTACCAAAACACAACTTGCCCACGAAAAAGCATTAGTGATTGTTGAAGGTAAATTTGCATTTTGTGGTGCATCTGCGGCAAAACCAACAGGTGATACCATAACTGTAGAAGGTAAACAATTCTTGGAAGGAGTAGCAGCTTGTCCTGTAATGGATGGCCCTTCTGTTGCAAATAACATATTGGTTCCTAATCCATCAGTGACTCCAGATAGCACAGACAAAACAGTGTGGTCTTATTTTTGGTATTACGATTCAGTTCCTCAATCACCAACTTGGGAGAAGTTAGCTACAGTTAATCGCACATTTACAATTGGGAATACTCCAGAAACAAGCATGAGCAATATGTGGTGTATGCCTTGTAAAATATTACCACAAAGAGTTAATGGTGTAACTATAGCAGAATGTTTCGGCCCACTTAATGAGTTAGCATTTCCAATGCGTAGAGCAATTAGAGCAAAGCCGGGTGAAACATCTGTAACACAAGCACCTGTTGGAGCAACATATTCAGTTGGAACTATAATACCTAAGCAATGAGTAAATTAAAAATGATGAAACGAGCTGACGGATCAACTTCGCCTCGTGGTTTATGGGATAACATTCGTGCTAACAAAGGAAGTGGAAAGAAACCAACTCCAGAAATGTTAAAGCAAGAAAAGAAAATTAAAGCACAAGAAAAAAAATAACAATGGCATCAGAAGCTTGGCAAAAAAAAGAAGGTAAAAATCCTGAAGGTGGGCTAAACCAAAAAGGTCGTGATTCATACAATCATGCTCATGGTGGTCATTTGAAAGCCCCTGTTAAAAGTGGAACTAACCCTCGTAGAGTTTCATTTGCAGCTAGATTTGCAGGCATGATGGGTGCTATGAAGAAGCCTAATGGTGAACCAACAAGGAAAGCTTTAGCTTTGAAAGCTTGGGGATTCGGTAGCGTTGAAGCAGCTCGTAAGTTTGCTAATTCACATAAAAAAAGTTAGATGCTTGTCAAGGATTTGAACCTTGAATGACAGAATCAAAATCTGTAGTGTTGCCAATTACACCAACAAGCATTTATTAATATTGTTCTTTATCTATACGATCATCATAAGATGAACCAATAATCCAACAAATTGCTAAAGCTATTGCAAAACAACATATTACAATTATTATTTTCATAGGTTATTTGTTTGGTGTATTTTCATCACTTGGGTAATGCTCTTTTTTAGGTGTTGGTTCAGATATTATAATAAAATTAACGCCTAATAAATTAAACTTTACATCTTCATTTGGGTTATTATTTAATGGATAATTAATAGGATCACGATGCCAAGCAAACTCCCAATTAATATTGCATCTTATTTTATTTTTTGTTTTAGAATCTGTATTTATTAAAACATTGTTTATACCAATTTTATTTAATTGTTCAGCAGCTATTTTTAATGGTTCTACTGTATTATCTTCTGGTAATAAAATATCATAATCTCTTTCCATAGTTTATTTGTTTTCAGCTTGTTGGTCAAGAATAGCTTTACCTGTATCTGATAATGGTCTAGCAAACAACCTTAACTTTTTACCTGTATTTGGACATAGGAATGTAATACCTACATCCATATAGGACTTCAATACTATTTCCATTACTCCATCTGCATTTTCACTAGCTCCAATTACATGTGGATCATCATAGTCAAATTGCATACAAAAATCACATCCTTCTAATGCTTCTTTACCTTCTGGTATGTTCACTTTTTTCTTTGCCATATTATTTGGTTTTAAATTTCATTTATATCAACAATTTTAACTTCCTCTCCTGCAAGCATAGCATCCAATGTATCTTCAATTAATTCTCTTTGTTCTGGAGTTAATAAAGCTACCTTTTCTACTATGGCAGGGACTGCATAAACATCGCTTGCTATTTCATGTTTAATACCTTCTCTTACTTCATCTGTAATAAATGGATGGGTAATTATATCTTTAAACATCCATGTTATTTTATCACCATACAATTTAAACATTTTTTCTCCTTTGCTATCAGGGTATTGTCTGCGGAAATCATCAAATTGTTCTTGAGCCATCTTTAAATTCTGAATAGCACTTATAATGTTAGCACTCATTATTTATTAAAGTTTAAATGCGTTTGTTCTAATTCTTGTAAAAATGTTCTAGCTTTTAGAACTTTATTTTCAATGCGTAAAATGTCATCTTCACTTCTACTGACGTTAAACATAAGTATTCTTTCATCCATTAGTATATCATCAAATGTCATATTAAATTCTATCTTCATTGCTTCTTGAATAAACTCTGGGCTTTCCTCTGAAATTACATCCATCTTTTTAAGCAGATAATATTTCTCTTGTTGAATAATACTTTCTGGTGTGTTAACTAAACAATATGCAATAATAGCTTTTGTTGTTCCAGTAAGCCACATATAAGATTGCATTTGCCAATAGTATAAATTATCTAACTTATCTGGAATATTACCTAAGAATGTCCAAAGATCGTAACTTGATTTAATATCAATAATTGTATCTCCATTAATAATATCTGGCAATCCTGTTATGTAATCATTTTTAAATCGTTCTTCGTTTTTGCTAAATGGTAATTTAAGATACATTGAAAGTAAATCAATAGACTCTTGTTCTGCTTCTACACCTTTCTTCATTTGCTTTGTTTGTATATCTCGCTTTCTTCCATACTTCTCAGCGATATAAACTTCAATTAAATGTTTTTGTGCAGTCTTGGATAATACGCCAGCTTCTTTGTCAGCTTTAGTTACAGGTTCGGTCATTAAATAACCTACAGAGCTTGCTCTGATTAGTGTTTCATTAAAATTCATCATAAAGATTTAAGTTTGTTGTTGTAGTGTTTTAATAATTCTGGATTGCTTTTTGACATTAATTCCCAAGCTTTTAATTCTTCTTTTGTTTTGCAAGAATCAATAAATTTCTTTGTTTTTTCAGTTAATGTTTCTTTTGATTGAGTAGGAATTATTTCTTCAATTTTTTCTTCATAAAAAAAGTTTAATTCTTTTAATCTTATTACATTTTTTTTATGGTATTCTTCAACCAAATCTTTTGCAACATCAAGAGCTTGGTTTGCTGATTCACCTTCATTAATAGAAAGCTCAACGCCAATTTTTTCAGAAGAATAATTACCTAAATTAAAAGTTCTAGTGTAGTTTACGGTTGTGATTTGCATAGTTTTTTAAATTTTATTTTAGTCTGGTTACAGTGGTTATTTCATCTACAGCTTTAATTTTAAACACTTTATTTTCGTGTTCTTTTTTTCTTTTTAAGTTAGAAACCATTACCATTACAGATGTATATGGATTATCCAACCTAAGGTGTTCCCCTAATTTTAATTCAGCCACCTTGCTTGAAACTGAATCTGGGCTAATGTGTCTTGCCATGTTATATTTTTGGACAAAATTAATTTAATTAATTTAATTAAAAAAATAAATTTAATTTAATTTGGTATATTTGCACCGCATAGTTTTTTTTAGATTTACGGTCGGAGGTTCGTTTCTACGATGCCTCCTTCTTTTTTTTGCATAATATGTCATAAAATGCACTTTCTGATGTGCTTTTGTCCTATATAAGTCACATTGAGCCGATTTTGACTTGTATTCGGCTCATTAGTCAAGTTATAACTTTACTATGTTATAACATTTGTCAAGTTTTAGCTTGACTTTATAATTTAAATACAACAAGATTTTATAATTTAGGTGCGTTCATTTTACGACTATGTTCACGATTCGTGAACAGTTTAAATTAATGAACATTTGCGTAGTACCACTACCAACAATTAACAAATTTTGTTACAATCCTATATAAATTAGTGACACTAATTAGAAATATATTTCCAATTTTAGCGTTTTAGCATGAAAAAACAGAAAAATTCATGCAAAAGAGAAATATATTTCCAAAAATAACCCCCACAATAGAAATTGCAGGGGTACTTTACTATAAAAACCATCAACCAATGATTACCCTTGTAAAAATTTCTTTTTTACTTGGTTTAGCTTTGATCTATATTCAATAATCAAGCTTTTAAGCTCATCTTTTGTCGGTTTCTCAACTTGTCTTGCAATTGTTTGTAAAAATTCAACTATACCCGTAGATTCTTGTTCTAATTTTTTTGAATAAACCTCTAAATTACCTGATAGAAAACAATTATCATGTTCTGATTGTGGTCTGCAATTATGTTCCATCCATCTTGTTGCTAAATTTGCTCTTGGTATAAAATGTCCATTATGAATTTTAGTCCAATGAAATTTTTTACCAGATGTAAAACATTCTACCATACCTTCTTTATCAGCATACTTACAACGAATGTATTGACTAAATACTACATCAAGATCTTGTACTAAATTCTGAAAGCTTTCAGAATCATCTTCAAATTCTTCCATTCTTTTTTGCGTAGAATGTATAGTAGCACACTGTTTGCACATCTTTTTAGAAAAATGATAATCAATATTACCACAATTAACGCAGCGTTTTTTCTTAACTATTATTGTTGAATTTCTCATTTTAAAATGCTTGAATTATACCTTCTTTAATTCTTTTTTTATATGCTTTACTTATTTTAGCAACACACTCTTTGCAATTCTGATAAAGCATATCTTTTGTTTTTACATCTTTAGAATATTCATAAAGAGGTTTATCTTTTTTGCATTTGTAGCACTTTTTCATCTTCTTTTAATTTATATAGCTTGTTATCAATAAATTTATATTTACCAATATACTTGCCTTCTTTATGTACTTCAATTATCATATTAAGCTTTAAGGCTAATTCGTATATTAGTTCTCTGTTTTCCATTTCAGCAAAGGTATATTATCAAATTTAAATAAAAAAATAAAAATTTTAAAAAATATATTTTGAAATACCGAATATTGTATTTTACTTTGTGCTTTAATCAAAAAATAAATAAATGACAAAGGAAAAAATTAGCGTCAAAGATGAAATCCTTTTATATTTGGAGCAAGAAGAACGAAGCCTAGCATGGTTAGCAAGAAAAACTGAAATACCATACGGAAGCTTATACTCTATTTTCATCCATAGAATAATGATTTTATCTGATGTAAACTTAGCAAAGATAAACAGAGCATTAGACACTGATTTTATTAACAATTAATAAAATAAAATGACTTACAAAGAAAAATTATTAGATCCAAGATGGCAGAAAAAAAGATTGGAAGTTTTAAGTAGAGATAATTTTACTTGTCAATTGTGTGTAGAAAATCATAATTCATTACATGTACACCATAAAACATATGTTTGGGGTAAAGATCCATGGGATTATGATATAATTAACTTAGTTACACTATGTTATGATTGTCACAAACTTGAAACACAATCAAAAGAAGATATAAAAATTATGATAAATAATTTACAAATGGATGGTATTCCATTATTGCATATATCTGAAGATATTAAAAATAAAATATATTTAAAACATAATTTCAATGGCTAAAAGATTTACTGATACTGAGAAGTGGAAGAAGCCCTTTATAAGGGGCTTACAAGGTGCTTATAAGCTCCTTTGGTTATATATATGTGATGATTGTGACCACGCAGGTATATGGCAAGTTGATATAGATGTAGCTCAAATAAGAATAGGAGAAAAAATTGATTTAAAAGAGGCAGTTAAAAGTTTTGATGAAAAAATTATAATTTTTGATAAAGGTAATAAGTGGTTTATTCCTTCTTTTTTAGAATTTCAGTACCCATCTGGGTTAAATCCAGAAAATAGAGCGCATAATTCTGTAATCATATTGCTTGAAAAATATAATTTAATAATATCTAAAAATAAGCCGCTTATAAGCCCCTTGAAAGGTGCTATGGATATGGATAAGGATAAAGTTATGGATATGGATAAGGATAAAGTAGAACTTAAATCAAAAAAAAGTGAAATTCCGGGAATAGAAGAATTTTTAACATATTGTAAAGATTTCATTGTAAATGATATGAAAGAATCTTATGAAGAATATGAATTTTCTTTAAAAGCAAAATATCAAACTTGGATTGAATCTGATTGGAAAGATGGGTACAATAAACCTATAAAAACTTGGAAATCAAAGATTAAAAATACTTTTCCGCATTTAAAAAAGATGTCAATTAATAAAAATTTTGAACGCACAAAAGATAATTCGCATTTATATCAAGATGAAGATTTTTTACAATACAAAAAAATGGCTGAGAAATTAAACAAATAAACGATGATAAGTACTATTTTTAAAAACATTTTTAGCAAGGAACCGCATTTTATAACAATTGACAAGGCTCTTGAAAGGATTAAGGATGGTTCAAGTAAAAGTTTGGTTATGGAAATCAGACTTGCCTTGGACAAAGAAAAAGCCAATAAGCTTAAATTGAATTTGCCTTCAGTTTGCTTCAGTGGTAAGTTTGGAATTGACCGAAAGGATGAGCAGTTGATTCAACACAGTGGTTTTTTGGTATTGGATTTTGATGATGTAGGGGAGCTTAGAGAAAAGCAAACTGAAATTATTTCAAACGATTTTATTTACGCTTGTTGGGTTTCTCCATCTGGAAATGGGTTAAAAGCATTGGTTAAAATAGCTGATGGCAAAAAACACAGAGAGCATTTCCAAGCTTTGCAAGACATTTTTCCAGAAATTGACCGAAGTGGAATTAACGTAAGCCGAGTTTGTTACGAAAGCTTTGATCCAGATATTTACATCAACCAAAATTCTGAAGTTTTTAAGAAAGCTAAGAAAATTGAGAAAATTGTTGTGAATGAAGCTCAGAATTTAGATGATTCTGAAAACTTTCGTAGAATACTAAAATGGTTAACGAATAAAAATGATGCATTTGTCACTGGAGAGCGAAATACTTACATTTTTAAGCTTGCTTCAGCATGTTGTAGATTTGGAATCAACGAGGAGGCCTCTTTAAGCCTTATTTCGGCCGAGTATTTGGTGAGCAATGACTTTACCATGTCAGAGATGAGAAGTGCTGTAAAAAGCGGCTACAGGGCAAATAGGAGCAATTTTGGAACGGCATCTTTGCAGAAGGAGAAATTGATTGACAATGTGACTAGTTATGAAATTAGTGTTAAAAAGGAGCTTTCTTCGGATGAAAAAGGTGAAAATTACCGAGTTGAAGATGTTGTGTATGGTATTGATGTGAAAGATAAAGCATTGAATATCAATGAAAATGGTTTTGAAAAAGTTTTAGGTATTGGGTATCAAGAATTGGACTATTATTTCAAACCAAAGAGAGGAGAAATAACTTTAATCACAGGAATTGGTAACTACGGAAAGAGTGCGTTTAAAAAAGCTTACATACTTTGGAGAATAATTTTATTTGGGGAGAAGATTGCTACGTTTTCTCCAGAAGATGTGCCTGCGGAAGAGTATTTTCACGACTATGTAGAGATGTTATTGGGTTGCGAATGTACTCCATACAATCCAAATAAACCACCAAACCAAGTTTATGAGGCTGCTTACGATTTTATTTCAAAACATATTTTTTATATCAGTGCTGAAATGCTTTCGCCTACTCCACAGTACATTAAGGAAAAGTTTTTAGAGCTTATTATTCAAGAAAAGGTAGATTTCTGTTGCATAGATCCATTTAACCAAATGACAAATGATTACAAAGGATTTGGTGGAAGAACCGATAAATATCTTGAAACATTTTTAGCTGATTGCTCAAGATTTGCACAAAAAAATGATGTTTATTTTTGGATAATTGCTCACCCAAAAACAATGGTAAAAGATAAAAGCGGAAACTACACTTGTCCAGATGTTTATGACATAAATGATGGTGCAATGTGGAATAACAAAATGAGTAATATTTTAGTATATCATAGACCATTTGCACAGACAGATCCAAACAATCCTACAGCAGATATTTACTTTAAAAAAATAAAGAAAAAAAGTGTTGGTAAACGCGGATTTACAACAGTTGAGTATTTATGGAATAGAAGAAGGTTTTTTATTAATGGAAGAGATGTAACGCAAGATTTATTGAACAAAAGAAATTATGATTTTTGGAAAGCCAAAACTGGCACACAGCAATGGGTTCCATACAAAGATGAAAACGGAGAAGAAGTAATATTTTAATTTGATTAAAATATCGTATATTTGTCAAAAATTGGATATATGTGTATTTTAGTCAAAGATATATTGGGTTATGAAAATATTTATGAAATAGATATTAATGGAATTGTTTATGGAAAAAAACGAATTGTTGATAAGTGGGATGGCAAAAGATTAATTAAAAAAGCAATTAAAGCTCAGTCTATTTCAAGTAAAGGTTATGCAAGAGTTTCATTATTTAAAAATGGGGTTGGTAAAAAACACAGCGTGCATAGGTTAGTAGCTATAGCTTTTATTGATAATATTGAAAATAAGCCAGATGTTAATCATAAAGATGGAAATAAATTAAATAATAATGTAAATAATCTTGAATGGGTTACTAAGAGCGAAAACATTAAACATTCAATAAATATTTTAAAAAACAAAAATGGTTTAAAATTTTATGAAAAAGGCAAAAATTGGTACAAAGAAAAAAATTTACCAGCCCCAGCATCTAAAAAAGTATTAATGTTTGACAAAAATAATAACCTTATTAAAGAGTTTACAACAGTTACAGAAGCTGGATTATTTTTAAATAAGCATCCATCTCAAATATCACATTATATAAATAAAAAAAGAAATAACAAATTTTATAATTTTAAATTTAAAACAAATGATACGTATTAGTTTAATTGGTCGTTTAGGCCAAGATGCAGTAGTTAACACAGTGAATGGTAAGACGGTGATTAATTTTTCAATGGCTTACAGCGAAAAGTTTAAAAACCAACAAGGTGAAGATGTAGATAAAACTACATGGGTATCTTGTGCTTATTGGACTGAAAGAACTGCCGTAGCAACATACCTTAAAAAGGGTACATTGATTTACATGGAAGGTAAGCCAGAGGCTAAAACTTATTTAAACGATAAAACTAAAGAAACAGTAGCACAGCTCCACGCTAGAGTTACATCTTTACAGTTGTTATCAAGTAATAAAGATGAAAATAATATCTAATGTTTATTCACGAATTAAAAAACCCTATAGATGTTGAAACACCACTCGGATTTGGAAAAGCAATCGCATGGATTGACTATGGAACCCAAGTTAACACTGTTTGGAAAGTCATATTATACGACAATTGCATGGTGCGGAACTTTTACGATGACGACATACTTGTACATCCCAATAAAATGGATGGGGGTCAAATAGATTTAAACTATTTTAAAAACAAATAATATGCAACAAGAATTAGTATTTGATGGGGCTGATTATGTTCATGAAAGAGATGGCAAAAGATTAGCTAATAATCATTACAAATTAAAAGAACTAATGCAGGATCAAAGGTTTAGAACGCTTAGTGAAATTTCAGCCATTACTAATATTCCAGAAGCATCAGTTTCCGCAGGTTTGCGTGATTTTAGAAAAGAAAAGTTTGGTAGGCACACTCTGAATAAAAATTATTTAGAAAATGGCTTATATTCGTACCAATTAATTTTAAACAAAGAATAAAATGGCCAAACTTACAAATTCAACAAAAATTACCTTTGGTAAACAAAAAACAGGTAGAGCTAAAAAAGCTTATAACAAACATTCTCCAAGACCAAAAGCATATAGAGGTCAAGGTAAATAAAATTCAAAATATGAATAACAAAGCAGCAAAAAAATTAAGAAGATTGTCAGTTTTTATAGCAGCTGGAAATGGTAAAACATTAGATGATGCTAAAAGAATATATAAAAATCTTAAAGCAGTACATAAAGAAAATAAAAAAGCCCCTCGTTAAAAAGGGGCTAATTTAAATCTTTTTTAAGGATTAAGCATTTGCTGCTGTAAGAATTTGATTCACTGTAGAAGTAACAATTAATTGTTTGCTTCTTTGATTCAAACCTGTTGGAGGAACTGTGATAACAGCATGAGCTGTAGCTCCGTTAACAGGATTTGTGCCTGTGTAAGGAACAGCTACGATACCTTGAGCTGGGATAGCCCATACCACTCCGCCTGAAGTTGATGTTGAGTATTGGTTTACTTGTAAAACCGTTACTGCGAAAATTTGTGCCATTTTTTTTGATTTTAATTGTTATTTAATATTTTTTTGGCATAACAAATATAATAAATTTTGTCAAGTTTATAAAATGTTTAACTTTGAATTAAATTAATTAAATTATGAAATTGAAAGCTCCAAGTAATAGAGTAATCATTAAAGTTGACTTAGAAAGTAAAAATAGCCACACATTTAAAGATGGAACAAAAATAAAGCTAGAAAGAGTATATGATAATTTTAATATGCGTTATGTTAAGCCGGTTAATGCGGAAGTAGTTAATGCTAAGGATATTCCAGTAGGTTCTGAAATATTGATTCATCATAATGCTACACATGATACTTATAAGATTTTTAATTACCAAAGGCCAACGGCTGAGGCTTCTTCTGATGTGCAATATTTTTCAATACCAATTGAAGAGTGTTTTATGTGGAGGAAAGAAAAAGGTTCCTCATGGAACCCCCTTAATAATTTTATTACTGGATTGAGGATATTTGAGCCATACACAGGGTTTTTGCAAGGAATTGATCCAACATTGATTAAAAATAAAATTTATGTTACAAGCGGAGAGTTAACAGGTAATGTTGTAGGAACAGTAATATCAAGTGATTATGAAATTATTTACCAAGATGATGATGGAACAGAGGGTAAGATTATAAGATTAAGATATTATCCAGAAGGAAATGATAGAAATGAAGTAATTTCTATTGAGCATGAATTTACTAATAAGGTTAAAAACGGGGAATTGTTAGTTGGATATAATATTTCTGATGCTAAAAAATTAAATTAATGTCTGTAGAATTAGAAAAAAAGATAAAAGATTTAGAAAAGCAAATTGCTTTTTTACAAGGTAAAAATGCTTATTATGAACAAGATGGAGTTGGTAAATTATATTATAGTTTACAAAGAAAAGCCAATGAAATGGCTGAATTGCTTAATGATAATAAATTAACAAGTCAAATGTTAAGCCCAGATGATCCAAAGGACAAAACATTTGAAAGACTGCAAAAAGTATGGTCAGATGCTGAAAGTGTTTCAAATGCTATAAAATCACTTGGAGTTTTAGCTGGGATAGGTCAAGAAACAAAAGATGATAAAAAAGAACCAGTTCAAATTAATAGAAAGCCATTTTCTCCAGAAAACATGGCTGATGCTGTGGGTGAATTAGCTGGTAAAAGATATTAATTATGTACGAAAAAATTGAAGGTGGTAGTGTTATAGATATTCAAGGATTAAAGTGTAATTTGCCTCCAGAGGGATATGTCTTTAATATAATCACAAAACAAGTTGAATTTAGGGGAGTACACAAAAGGTCTGAAATTGAATCAGAACAATATTGGAAAAGAATAGCTTTACCAGATTGGTATCAAGATACCATGAAGAAGTGGGATGAATTTGATAAGAAAAAGAAAGATGATGAAATTGAATTTTATGATGAAAGATTAGAAGAATATAAAAAACAAGAGTGGGATAGAAGATTAAATGGATTTTGGTACATGAATAATGGTAAACCAACATTCTTAACGGGTTTGCATTATTTATACTTACAATGGTGGCCAATAGATATTGGTTATCCTAAATTCCGTATTCCAGATTTAGAGAAGTTTTATTTTATGGATTATTGTATTCAAGATCCATTGTGTATGGGGATGCTTGAAGTAACTAAAAGACGTTTTGGTAAATCATTTGTGGCTGGGTTATTTGTTTCTGAATATATTACAAGAACCAAAATGACCAATGGTGGTATTCAGTCTAAAACAGGTTCTGATGCCAAAAAATTCTTTGCTAAAACTGTTGTGAATCCATTTAGAAGGCTTCCTAAGTTTTTTAGACCAGAGTATGATATGTCTTTAGGTGTTAATCCTAAGACTGAGATGAGATTCCAAAAGACAAATGTAAGAGGTAAAAAAGCAGAAGATAGTGTAGATAAAGATGAATTAGGTTCAATCATTGACCATCAATCAGCAGATACAGTTGCATATGATGGACAGAAACTTCATAGATATGTGGCAGATGAGTGTGGTAAAACAACTGAAGTGAATGTATATGACAGACATGAGGTTGTACGTTATTGTTTGCTAGATGATGAAGGAAAGATTATTGGCAAAGCATTATATACAACTACTGTTGAAAAGCTTACTACCGAAAAGGATGGCGTTCAAGATGCTTTTAAATTACTTTGGGAAGAAAGTAACCAAGATAAACGACAAGAAAATGGAACTACTTCTAGCGGTCTTTATAGATTCTTTATGTCTGCAAGGCGTACAAGAAATTTTGATGACTTTGGATATCCAGATGAAAATAAGACATTAGACCAGATTTTAGCTGATAGAGAAACGGTTAAAAACAATTCAAGGGCATTATCCGCTCGTGTAAGAAAAGAACCGTTAACTATTGATGAAGCATTTAGTACCGATTCAGATAAGTGTATTTTTAATGTAATGAACATTGGGGCAAGAGAGCAATATTTAAAAGAAAATCCTGTATTAAAGCGTCATATTGTTTTTTATCGGGATATTGACCAAACTGTTAGGTGGAGAAATATTACAGACAAAGAAGAGGATTTTCATTGGGTTATTACTCAGTTCCCAAAGCCCGGTGATGAAAACAAACACACATTTGATGTTAAAACTAGAAAACCAGCAAGAACTCATGATGGCGCTATTGCGATAGATGGATATAGTAATAGTCAAGGTGGTAAATATGGTTCAAAAGCATCAGCTTGGATTGGCAGAAGGTATGATTTATTGAATCCAGAAACCACAGGAAAAGCAATAGGTCATTTGTATGGAAGGCCTCAAATTAAGGAAACATTGCATGAGCAAGTATTACTAGCAGCTGAGTTTTATGGGTATCAAGCATGGTATGAGCATAACAGTGATGATTACTTATCTTATTTTAGAGATAGAGGAAGGGTTGGGTATTTGGGTTCATATCCATTATCAACAATAGATCCATCTAAAAGAGAAACAGCAGATAGACATAAGGGTTTCCCGACAACTCCATTTAGTTTGACAAAACAAACCGATGTAGGTATTATGTATTTTGAATCTCATATTGACTCCATAGATTTTGAAAATTTGCTAGAAGATGCCAAAAAATTTGATCCAAATAACAGAACTGACTTTGACCAAACGGTGTCATTTTTAATGTTAATTGTCTGTTTAATGGAGCCAATTCAAAAACAAATTAAGAGAGAACCATTGGTTAAAAGTTACGCCCCTGTGTTTAATTAATTAAAAATTTTACCAAATTCTTAATATTTAGTATATTTGACAACAAAATACAATCAAATTGGCAGATAGTCCTTTATCAATATCCGCAGCAAATAGTAATGGAGAAGCCTTAAAAAAGTTTCAAATTACTACAGATGTGTCGTCTAAAAAAGACTATGCATATGGTAAAAATGTTGCACAAAGCATCTACTCTACAATTTACGGTAACCAAACTTATTTTTGGTTAAGAAATAATAGATTTAGAAAAAATAGACAAATTGCAAACGGTAAAATAGACATGAGTGTGTTTATGGATCGTTTGGAAATGAATAGCAAAGCTAACTTTGTAAATATAAATTGGAAATCAATTATTATTGGTAATACAATTGTTGCAAGATTAGTTGGTTCGTGGATGAGTAGAAGTGAAAAAGTTACAGTTACCGCTACAGATAGCGCATCTGCAATGCTTAAAAAATCAGCAGCAGATGAAGCTGAATTTATTTATCAAAATAAAGAAATACTTTCTCAGTTACAACAAGAGTCAGGTATTCCAATTATTCCACAAGATCAATTTATTGCAGAAGATAAAGATGAATTAGATAGATGGATTACTGAGTTTAATCATTTACCAGAAGAAATACAATATAGCATTGGATGTAATAATGTATTAGAAGCTAATGGATGGAATGATGTTTTAAAACAAAGATTATTACATGATTCAGCAGAAGTTGGATTAGTGTGTACTTATACTTGGATGGATGAAGAAGGTGAGGTTCATGTTCAATGGATTAGACCTGAAAATGCAATTTATTCTTATTCTGATTTCCCAGATTTTAGAGATACTACTTATAGGGGTCATATTTTATCAATGAAAGTTAGTGAAATTAGAGCAAGATATAGTATTGCAGCTGGTGGAACATTAACAGAGGAAGATATATTTCAATTAGCAACATCATCAAAAGAATATCAATTAACAGATAAGATTAAGTGGATGCAAGATTGGAATGTTGCTTGGTTAAGACCTTATGATGAATGGAATATTGATATGATGCAGTTTGAAATTAGAACATTAGATTCTGATGGATATACTGTTACTAAGACTAAAAAGAATGGCAGCACTATTATTAGAAAAGGTAAGCCAGAAAAATTAGATGAGAATCAAGAATATGTAGAAGAGAAAAAATGGAATATATATCATGGTGTATATTGTCCAGTTACTCAAAAAATGATTCAGTGGGGTATTAAAAAGAATATGATTCGCCCACAAGATCCAAAAGAATTAGGAAACGCAGAGTTTTCATATAGCTTTTATATGTACGATCCATACGATATGCGTAATGTGGCCGTACCTGAAAAAATTGAAGAGCCAATTGAACAAATGATTTTGGCTAGGTTGAAAATACAACAAATGGTTGCTAAGATGGTACCAGCAGGTGCTTCTATTGATGTAGATGCATTGCAAGAACTAGACTTAGGATTAGGGGATTCCGTAAAGCCATTAGATGTTCAAAAAATTTGGGAACAAACTGGTAAACTTTACTATCGTGGTAGAGATGCAGAAGGAAATAGAATTCCTGTTCCAATTACTGAATTAGCTAATACTGGTTTTGCTCCTCAATTACAAGCGTTAATTCAATTATATCAATTCCATTATCAAGTCTTAAAAGATGAGTTAGGAGAAGATCCTAATTTAATGAATCAAGCCGCACAACCAAGAGTTGCTGCATCTAATATTCAAGCTTCACAACAACTAGCAAATAACGCAACAGAATATATGTATGATGCATATATTTATGTGATGGAAGAAACATCTAAAAAAATAGCATGTTTATTAAATAAAAGCGTTACTTATGGAGCTAAAAAATATAGAGATTTATTAAAACAAGAAGATGTAAAAGATAGAAATTTTGTTGCTACAGTTAGAATGATGCCACAAGCTCAAGAGGTTGCTAATTTACAAATCATGATGAATAATGCTATTGCATCAAATCCTCAATTGGTTATGTATTTAGATCCATTTAAGGTGATGAGAATAGCTAAAGAAAATGTTGAATTAGCTGAGTTATATTTTAGACAAGCTCAAAAAAGATTTATAAAAACAGAGCAAGAAAATGCTCAAAATAATTCACAACAAAATGCTGAAGCTCAACAAGCAAGTATTCAAGCTAAAATGGAAGCTGATACTACTTTGGATGGAAAAAGAGCATTGGCAAGAGAGAAAGAGATTATTTTACAAGGTGTTTTTGACCTTGCTAAAGCAAATCTTCCAATTCCTCCAGAATTACAACAACTTGTGTCTGATATGTTGCAAAATGTGACAGTTCCGATTGAGGTTCAAAATCAACAGCAACAACAAGCTTTAGCTCAACAACAACAACAACAAATGCAGCAACAACAAGGACAAGAACAAATGGCTCCTGAACAAGAACAACAACCTCAATTACAAGAACAATAAAAATAAATAAATAAAATGGCAACATCAATAAGTAAGCTATTAATTAGACTTCAAAAATTCAGTTCAAAAATAAGTAAGGTTGTAGATGCAACCGAAAGTTTTAATGTGGGTGGATTCTATATCCAAGATTTATCAGGGTGGGATTCAGCAGTAGTTCAGTTTGGTACAATATCAGCTGAAGGTACAATTACTTTTTATACTACCAATGATGACGGAAGCGTAAACGCAGGTCAGTTATTACCAGCTCCAGAAGTTCCAGATAATTTTATACCGGTAAAAGGAGTTGATTTGGCAACAAAAGGTGATGTATTAGTTGCTAGCAATGATTCAATTGTTGAATTTGGGATTATTGGTAAATATTTATCATTATCAGGAGATACTATAGTTTATCCGTTAAGTTATGCTTATGTGTTATCAAAAAATACATATTCAACACCTCAAGAAGCTTATAATGTAGGTGTTTTACAAGGAACTGAAATAGTATATACAACAACTTCTACATTATCAAATTCAAATATACTTTTTGCTGATAGTAGATTAACTCAGCCAATTTATGGTGACGGAACTAGTTGGTATGGTATTTCTTTACTTACAAATGATAGCGTAAAATATGCTATAACTATTGATGGCGAAGCTGCTATAGTTATAGATTAAAAATAGAAACCAAATAAGCATTTATGCCAGAGAATAACCCAGCAGCTCCAATTGAGCTTGCAGAAGGCTTCAATCCGTTTTCGGATGATAATGCACCGAAAGTGCAACCTAAGATAGAAGAAGCCCCTATCTTAACAAATGAGCCAGCACAAGCAGCTCCTCCTCAACAAGAGGAAATAAAAGTAGAGGAACAAACACCTACTCAATCATTTGATCCTAATCAGTTTGTTAAAGAAAGATTTGGATATGAAAGTGTAGAGCAAGCTGAACAAGAATTTAAAAAACTTAAAGAAAAACCAAGTTTTGAATTTAAAGATGATGTTAGTAAAACTTTATTTGATGCTATTAGAGAAGGAAAGGCAGATGATGTTTATGAAGTTCTAAATCAACAAAAAAGATTAGATAGATTAACAACTGCTGAATTAAATACTGAATTAGCTGCTGAAATAGTTAAAACTAATATTAAAAACAAACATAAGGATTTATCATCAGAAGATGTTGACCTTTTGTTTTACGATCAATTTTATGTACCTTTGAAACCAGAACAAGGTTATGATGAAACTGATGAAGATTACGCTGTAAAAGTTAATCAATGGAAATCACAAGCTGATTATATTGAAAGAAAATTAATGATTGAAGCTAAGGTTGTTAGACCTGAATTAGCAAAATTAAAAAGTGAAATAGTATTACCAGATATTTATAATGAGGCCGAGTTTAGAGCGCAATCTCAACAAGAAGAAGAGATGATGCAACAAGCAAGGTCAATTTATGAAAAAACTTTAAATTCTGATTTCCAATCCTTCAATGGATTCAATGTATCGGTAAAAGACGCGGATGTTGAAATACCGATTACATTTAATGTAGGTGAAGAAGAAAGATTGGCAATGAAGAATGATTTGGAAGATTTTGACAGTGACTCATATTTTGATAATAGATGGTTTACCGAGGATGGGAAACCGAATGTTAAACAAATAATGGCAGATAAATATTTGCTAGAGAATCGTGATAAAATCTTTTCAAAAATAGCAAATGAAGCTGCATCTCAAAGATTGTTAGCTCATTTGAAAAATAATGGAAATATAAATATCAACCAAACACCCACTCCACAAGGAACGAAACCAGATCTCAATGGCATAGAAGCTGAAAGGCAAAGAATGGCAGAATGGGCATTTAGTTCGTAACTTGGTATTGCCTTTGGAGGAGGCGTAAAAAATAAAAATTCAATATTATGGCAGGAATACCTACCTCAAATATTTTGCAGCCGGGTGCTATCTCGTTGCAAACCCAGAATAGACAACTTATGGTTGATCTACAATTATTAACACCACAGTATTACAAACAATACACTCAAAAGTATGGCAATGAAGATTTTACTTGGTGGTTAGCTGCTCATAGTGGCATGGAAGAAGTTAAAAACTTAAACTACTTCTGGTTTGAAAACCGCGGTAAATTAATGCCGGGTGTTACAAACGAAAATACAGTGGTTGCTGCAACTGGTGCAACTTTGACTTTAACTTTAGGACAAGAAGCTTACTACAACAGTGGTACTCAAACTCCTTTAAGAGTTAATGAAACTTTGCGTGTTGCTTCTTCAAACATTGAAGGGGTTATCATCTCTATTGATGATACTACACCTTATGCATGGACTTTTGAAGTTGCTCCTAAGCAAACTTCTCAAGCTTTTGCTTCAGCTGGTTCTGGTTCATTATTAGCTGGTGAGGTTTTATTATTCGGTGGTGATGCAGATGCTGGTGAAGCTTCTCAACAAATCAATCCTTTGATCCAATTAGACCAAAGATATGATAACTATGTAACAGAAATTCGTGATGGTTGGTCTAACACCGACTTAGCGCAAATGGCTGAAACATATTATGAGTTCCCTGTATCTCCAGATATGGCTCAAAATGGTGTTACTGCATTTACCTACAAAGGTATGTACAAAACATTGGTACGTTTCAAGAACAACGTAGAAGCTAAATTAATGCGTGGTAATTTACAAAATAACACTGCTATTGATTCTAACTCTCAAGGTTCTGTAGGTATCATACCTAAAGTTGTTGCTGACGGCGAAACTGTTGGTTACACTCCGGGTACTTTGGATATCGCTAAATTGCACGAAATCACTCGTATCATGGATGTTAATGGTTGTGCTAAGCAATCTGCTTGGTTAACTGATATCTTCCAAAGACAAGATTTCTCTGATGGTATCTTTGCTGCTTACCCAGCTGGTGCTTTTGTTTATGGGCAAGGCGAGAAGTCAAAAGAAGCTTCTGTTGCTTATGGTTTCCAAGAAATCTTTATTGATGGATATTTATTATCTGTTAAAAAGTACGCTCAATTCAACACTGAGGTTACAACTGGTTTAACTCCAAATGTAGATTACTTCCGTAATTTTGGTTTAATCTATCCAATGGGAGAAACTAAGGATGCGAAAACCGCTCAAGTTTACAAGAATATCACTATTATGTATCAACAACCTCCTCAAGGTGGTACTGTTGGTAACGGTATTCGCGTATGGCAATATGGTGGTGGATCTCCTAATCCAACAGATGGTACAATGACTAATCAAATTGCGATGATCACTTATCGTGGTACTCGTGTTTGTGCAGCAAACCAATTCATCATCGTTCAAGGTAACTAATTAGTTATTAGAACATTTTAATTATGGTAGGGGCAACTTTATTGATTGCCTCTACCTATTTTAACATTTAAAAAACCATTTATGGCAAAGTTAAAGGCTATTGGTATTTCGGATGCCAATTTTTCACAACAAGGTGAAATAAAAGTACAAAGACAACAAGAAGAGGCTGCTCAAGCCCTTGATTTAGCTCCTGCGTCTAATAACGGAACTACATTTAAAATTTACAAATTATCAGATACAAAGAAGAATGGTAAATACCATATGGAAGGTATTGATGATGTATGGAATCCTGCAAAGGGTAGAATGGAGAGAATTAGACTTTTAAGAGGATATCCAAGTATTTGGGTTGAAGATCAAAAAGGTCTTGAAAAATCATTTGTAGAACAAAATAGAAGAAGCTTAATTTTTGACCGTAGGGTTTTAAGAGTAGCTGACTATGATGTAGAAGCACTTGAGTTTTTAAGTCTTTGTAATGCTAATTTAGATAATGCAAATAGAAAAGGAACTAGAAAAATTACATTTTTCCAATGGAATCCGCAAAGAACCGCAGAGCTTGAAAGAGCAAAACGAGTTGCTAAAGTTGAAGCTATTAAATATGCTTCACTTGCTAGTGATGAGGAAATGCGCAAACATTGCAATTTCTTAGGAATTACATTTGTAGATGATTTAGGTATGCCAAAATCTATGGAAGCATTAAGAAACGATTATGAACTTTACGCTGAAGCTCAACCTAATAAGTTTATGCAAAGTGCTGGTTCTAAGGAAGTTGAGATTGCTTTTATAGTTAAAAAAGCTTTAATTGATAATAAAATTGATACTACAACAAAAAGAGGCTCAGCTTATTGGTCAAATAATGGTGGATTTATCTGCAAAATACCAGCAGACAAAAAACCACAAAATTATTTAGTTGAATTTGCAATGTTCTCTCAAGATGAAAGTAGAGCATTTTTAGAGCAATTGAAGAAATTAATGTAAGACCTTCCCCCTCTAAATAAAAGAAGCCCTGTAGCCTAAAAATTACGGGGCTTTTTTATTACTTTTTCGTATATTTGTTGTATAACTTATTCCAATGAATGTTAATGATATGTATCGTATTTGTCAGTTTGCGGTTAATAAAGCGCAAAACGGCTATTTGACTCCATCTGAATTTAATTTGATTATAAATCAAGCACAAGTTTCATATCAAGATTATTTGTTGGGTGAGTTTCAGCAATATCAATATGGGAGGCCTCAAGCAAGAATTAATTATAGTCAAAATGAAAATATTAGACAAAGATTATCTCCATTAATTACACAAGCTACATTAAATATTAATGGGACATCCGGGGAAGCCCCCTATCCTGCTGATTATGTACAAGCTGATGCAATAACAACAACTACTCTTAAAAGAGTTAGATATGTTCAACAAGATGCTTTATACTCTTATTACAATAGCGAAATTGATCCAATTGCAACTAATCCTATTTATTTATTAGAACCTACTGGATTTCAATTTTATCCTGTAACACTTGGCATTGCAATTTTAACTTATGTAAAAGATGCGCCACAAATAGTTTGGGCTTATAATCTTGTTAGCGGAAGGCCTGTTTATGATTCTGGAGCAAGTGTTCAACCAGTTTGGGATAATGTAGATTTATTAGAAATTATAGCTAGAGGATTAAAATTAATTGGCTTAAATTTACAAGACGGACAAGTACAGCAATATGCTAATCAAGTAACTCAACAAGGACAATAATGACTAGATACGCATTTATAGAAAGAATATTAAGGCAGATTTATAATGGGCAACCATCTGATGATAGTAGCATTACTTATAATTTAGTTAATCAATGGCTTAACGATGCTATTGGTTCTGTTGTTAAAAAGAATTACATGGATAGCATCCAATTAGATGGAATAGCTTATGTAAACAATTCATTCTATACAACATTTACTAATTTAGATATTGCAGCTGAAACTGTAGATAACGTAACTTATAGCGTTGATTTACCAATCATTCCAATTGCATTGGGTAAAAATGAAGGTGTTGCTACTTTGCAGTTTGTTGGTGACAAGAAAACTTCACAGACAGCTATTCCTTTAAGTATGAATCAAGTCGCTTATATTGACAATATGAGGCTTATACAGAATAAAATAGTTTATTGGATTGAAGGTAAAAATATTTACGTTAAAAGTTCAATTCCATTAACTAGCTATAAAGCTACAATTAGAATGATTAGTGGTGGTGATTCAACTGATTTGAATTCAACATTAATTGTGCCTGATGATTATGTCGCATTTATTGTTGAATATATAAAAGGTCAATTAGCTTTTGAAAGATCAAGACCTATTGATACAAGTAATGACGGAGTAGATAACAACAACTAAATAATATATGAAACCAATTAGAGATTTTGTTTTAGTAAGACCATTTATGGCTGATGAAATTACAGAAGGCGGCTTATTTATTCCTGAAGGATTCAGAGAAAGAAGTTGCAAGGCAAAAGTAGTTGCTACAGGAAAAGGTACATCTAAAATTAAAATGGAAGCTAAAAAAGATGATGTCATTTTTCACATAAAAGGAGCAGGAGAACCAATCGTTGAAAATAACGAATTGTTTTTTTTAATCCGTCATAACGATATATTAGCTTACGCATCAAATAATTAAACATGTCACAAGTTAGAAATTATATAACACTAGATTCAGTAATCAATGATTATATTGATGAAAGTGAGCAATCCGTACATAAATATGCTAAGTTATACAATATAGCTGTTAGGGGTATGGAAAAGCTAGGGCTTGATTTTTTTTATAAAATAAGAAGTGTAAAAGTTGCAATTGATACAACAAATTATACTGCTCAGTTGCCAAATGACTATATTAGTTATACTAAAATAGGCGTGTTAAATTCAGTAGGAGAAATTATCCCATTGAAGTTTAACAATAAGATGACATATTACGCAGACCAACAACCAGATAGACTTGCATTAACACAAGATAATACTTTAGCTACATGGTATCAAAGAGATTTGCCATTATGGTTTAATTATTGGGATGGATATGGTTTCCAAAATATTTATGGACTACCAAGTGGTTCTCCGTTTGTAGGTCAATTTAATATAGATGATTCTAATGGAGTAGTTCTTTTAAATGAATACTTCTATTATGATTATTTGATGATAGAATATTTATCTAGCGGTAATCCAGAAGAAACTTATTCAATACCTATTCAATTTAGAGAAGCATTACTTTCATGGTTATCTTGGAGAGATATAGCTACTATGCCAAGTACAAGAAAAGGAAATTTAGGTGATAAAAGAGATAGAAAGCAAGAATTTTACAATCAAAGAAGAATTGCTAATGCTCAATTCAAACCATTATACTTGATGCAGGCTTACGAACAAAATTTAGATACTCAAAGAATGACTGTTAAGGCATAAAAAATGATAATAAATACTCCTTTTAGTGGTAAGCTTAATTTAGATGATGCTAACTATAGAGTTAGTAATAATGACTATATTGATGCTTTAAATGTTACTAAAGATGCCCAAGGGAAAGGGCAGGATAAAGTAGTTTCAAATATACTTGGAAATGAATTAATACCATATTCTGCACCTAATGGTACAAATAAGGTTATTGGTTTCTATTCAGATAAAATTAGAAATAGAGCATATTATTTTATTTGGAATAGTAATGGTTATAATACTATTCTTTATTATGATTTAAATTCAAATGAAATTGTTCAAGTTTTACAAAGTAAAACAGATAGCAATGGTATTGATATTTTAAATTTTAATCCATCATATAAAATTTTGTCTATAAATATATTTTATAGAGATTTAGAAGGTGATATCTTGTTTTTTAATGACGCATATAATCAACCAAAAAGTTTAAATGTAATTAATTTGTATGGAATAGATTGGAAATTAGAGTATTTGCTTGTTGCAAAAGCTCCTCCAATTATGCCACCAAAGGTTACATATGAAAATGACACTACAATTACAATAAATAATTTAAGAAATAAATTGTTTCAGTTTTCATATAGATTTGTTTATGATAACAATGAGAAATCTGTATGGAGTTCAAAAAGTATAGTTCCATTACCTCAACAACCATCTTTAACACTTACTGATAATATTGCTACAAATAACGCAAGAATAGCTGTATTGTTTTCAACTGGTGGCCCTGATGTAAAAGCTATTGAACTTTCTTTTAGAGAAACCACAAATGGTTTAACTAGTGATTGGTATTTAATAAAATCTTTTGATAAAATTAGTTTAAATATAGATGATGATGTTGTTTATGATAAATTTAAGTTTTTTAATGATGCTATTTATAGTCAAATAGATGTTATAGAAAGTGGACAATTACAAGACTGGGTTCCTCAAAAGGCAAATGCTGGAGAATTGGCTAATGGAAATGTTTTGTTATATGCTGGTATTACAGAAGGGTACGATAAAACAACTATGGATTTGTCTGTTGAACAAACTACAGATTTAGCATCTTATTTTTATGATCAATGTGGTTTATTGTTTTTGGCAACAGTAAATGGAACAGACAGCGGTGTCGGAACCACAATGGATATTTACCTTTATGGTACAGGAACAAATACAAGTGGAGAAGTTACAACATTAAACAATGCAGCAGGAGGTTATTATATTAACTCATTTGCTTCAGATGGTACAGATTTAAGTACATCTTATTCAACATCTGGAATGACAAGCTCTTATTTAGTAAGTGATTTGTTAGATGGTATTTCTGCTGCATTAGTCGCAAAAGGTTATACTCAAGTTTCTTTAGTTGGTAATCATCTTGTAATGAATTATCCAGATGGATTTGTTTTAACATCCGTTGGGTTTAAAACATTTATTTCATTAGATTCGGATAATACAAGATTTGCGAATGTTTGGGATTCAGGTTATCAATATGCTATTCAGTATTTTGATGCTCAAGGTAGAACAATAGGAGCGCAAACGTCTTTAGGTGGCACAATTAACACTCCATCAAGAATTATAGGAAATAATGGTTTTCCTCAAATAAATTTATCTATTTTAAATATACCTCCATTATATGCAACATATTATCAAGTATTAAGATCAAACAATACTACTTATAATAAAAGGTTATGTTGGGTAAGTCAATCGGCTTATGCAGGAATTACCAATAACGTAGATAATACAAGATTTTTTTATATAGGAATTGATAATATAGCAGCTTATAATGAAGCTATAAGTTCAACTCAAAATGTAGTTTCTTACAATTATACAGAGGGAGATAGAATTAGATTTATACAAAGATATGATTCAGACAACACAGCAAGAACTATTCCGGCTCAATATGATTATGAAATAGTTGGTACTGTTGCCACATTTGAATATAATATTAATTATCCTTCACCAATAGCTCCAGATAATAATACATATACGGCTAATGGTAATTTCTTAAAAATAAGATATCCTGAAGCTGATATTGATACAAATAATACAACTGGTTTTCAGTTTCCGGGTACGGCAGATTGGCAGCATTATGAAATATTATTATATAATTATTCTACAAATGCTGATACAAATCAAAGATTTTATTATGAATTTGGAAAAGAATATGGTATTGGAGAACCGGGTACGGTAAATAGATATCATTTTGGTTTACAGCAAACGCAATCAAGTGAAGATCCAATTAATGTGCCAGCTATTATATCTGTAACAAATGGAGATTTATTTTATAGACTTAGAAATGTGCCATATAGCGATCATTTTAATTATACATCTGGTGCATTTAGTATAGGCACAAGTGGAGCCTATGATGAACAAAGTGCTACATTTCCTATAACAGTTACTCCAACAATAACAAATTCTTCTTATATAATACAAACACAGCCAAACTTTGCTGCATCTTTGGGAGTAGGGTCACCAGTTTGGGCTGATACTAATTACTTTTTTTATAATCAATCTATTACTGAAAAAATATTATCAATTAAGGGTACTTTGCAATTAGCTTCTGATGGAACATCAACATTTTCTGTTTATGCTGTTATTTGTACAAATTTAGTGCCTCTTGATCCTAAATATACAGTTTCATTATTACCATTAGAGATTAATAATTTAATTCAAAATACAGATACTACACTTGAAATTAATAAAAGATTTAGCGTTCCTCAAACTGGTAAAGTTTGGATAGTTGCTACTTCTACAAACGATTCTGTAGGTGGTAATAATGTGATTATACAGCCAATGAATTTTGATTTTGATGTGGTTAAAGATAAGGAAATTGAAATTATTGAACAAAGTTTTAATGATACATATAATTTAGTTACCAATAGCAATGGCAGACCATCAGCTATTGATGAAAATGCTAGACAAACATATTTCCCAACTGTAATTAGATTTGGGCAAGCATATCAATCAAATACCAATCTTAATGCTACCAATAGATTCTATTATGAAGATTTTGATGAGTATGATAGAACATTTGGTGATGTAATGAGATTGCATGTAAGAGATAGATATGTAAAAGTATTTCAACAATTTAAAGTTGGTACTGTGCCTATCTTAACTCAAATAGTTAAAGATGTAACAGGTAATCCATTGCAAGCAAATAGTAATCAACTTATCAATAAAATACAATATTATGCAGGTAATTATGGCATTGGCGATGCTTCTACAAGTCTTGCTTGGAATAATTTTGCTGATTATTTTGTTGATAATTTTAGGGGAGTTGTATGTAGATTAAGTCAAAATGGAATTGAACCTATTAGTATTCTTTATAATACAAATGCCTTTTTTGTTGCGACAACAGCCGCATATAGAAAAAATTTAAATAATGGCGTTAATCCAGAAGGAGTATATACTGGAGATCCATGTATATATGGTGTGTTTGATGCGAATACCAATAAATACATTATAGCTATGGAAGAAATAAATAGATATAATGCAAATTGTGATTTTAATGGTGGTTCTGCTGTAATGATTCCTTATCAATGTGAATTTAATGGAGGAAGTGCAGTTATGGCTCCTTATTATTGTGATTTTAATGGAGGAAGTGCAGTCGTATTTACACCTCCCGGTGATTACGATTATTATTTAGCAAATGAATATACTTGTGATTTCCCCGGATGTACTTTAATTCAAACAAATGTATTAGTCGCTTTTCCAGTAGGATTTAGTTATATTGGAAGTCATTATTACAGTGATTTAGGTCATACTGGAGTTGTATATAAAATTAATTTCTCTTCAAGCATAGGAACTGCTGTAGTATTAGATACATTAGGTTCTAGTGCAACTTGCAACTTAGCTTGTGGAGCTTAAAATATAAAAATTAAAAAATGAACGTAACATTAACATTGAATTCTGGACAAGGGGCTGATTTGGGGCCAAATTTTGATTTAACAGCCGATACGGGTGTTGTAGATCCACTTACTGCTACCTTAACAGAATTATTAGCTGGAATTATTGTAATTGTGGATGATTTGGCAACAGAAGTTGTTATTACATCAACTGGAAATTGTACTAATTCATTAACTTTACCAATAACAGCACCATAATGCCAAGCGTATTAACATATCATCAAGATCCATTGACTATTTCATTTGATGAAAATGCTAATGCTTTTGAGGCATTTTACTCGTATCACCCTGACTTTATGGGAGAAGTTAATACTACCTTATTTACCTTTAAAAATGGTCAAATTTGGAAGCATGGTACTACTCCTTATTGTAATTTCTATGGGGTTCAATACAATGCTTCAATTACCAATGTTTTTAACTCTAATTCATTAGATAAAAAGACATGGATTTCCATAATGGAAACCGGCAATATAACATGGGCATGTCCTGTAATATATACTCAAATGGACACCGGAGGTAATAGCGATTTAAAGCAAGAAAGTGAGCTTTTAGAGTCAGATTTTGTGTCTTTAGAATCGCAGTATCAAGCCTCACTTTTAAGGGATTTAAATAGTCCGGGAGGATTGCTAGAAGGGGATAGTCTAAAAGGTAACTATATTGTAGTAAAATTTGAGAAAGCAAGTGCAAATTCTTTCGTATATTTGAACAGCGCAACGGCTAAGTATATTAACTCACCATTGAATAATAGATAGTGATTGTAAGAGAAAACGATAATAGGATTGATGATTTAGAATTAGCTATGCTAAGTAATTTTGAACCATTGGATTGCCCTGTATCACATACATTTACAAATAATATGTATATACGGGAAATTTTTATGCCAGCAGGTTCTCTTATTACTAGCAAAATTCATAAAACAGAACATCCATATACAGTTTCTTATGGTAAAGCAGCTGTTTCTATAGATAATGGAGAATGGGTAGAAATTACAGCTCCATATACGGGGATAACAAAAGCTGGGACTAGAAGAGTTTTGTATATTATTGAGGATTGCATTTGGACTACATATCACATTTTTGATGGCATGAGTTCTGATTTTAATGAATTGTCAGAAGAAGAAAAAAATAAAATAGTAGAAAAAATAGAAGAAAAAATATTAGAACCACATATTAATTATTTGACAGGAACTAATATGAATATAGAATATAAAGATTTATTAAAATAATAAAAGAAACTTTATGGCATGGATAGCAGTTGGCGCAGCAGCAGTACAAATTGGAACTGGAATTTATCAAGCCGCATCTAGCGGTAAAAACAAAAGAGCTAGAGAGCTTGAGGATTATGCTAAACAAAGTCCATTATATCAAGGTAGTAAACCAATTAGTGAATATTATCAACAAGCAATGAATAGGTATAATGAAAATCCTTACCAATCACAACAATATCAATTAGGTGCTATGAACGCCAGAAGAGCTACGGCTCAGGGGTTAGGAGCATTGCAAGATAGAAGATCTGCGATAGGTGGTATTAGCAGATTAGAAGCTGGTCAAAATGCTGCTATGCAAAATTTAGGCGCACAAGCTGAAGCGCAAAGAAATGCAAGATTTGGGCAACTAGGAGCTGCGACTCAAATGAAAAATGCAGATTTAATGCAACAATTTGATATTAATAAAATGACTCCATATAATAGGATGCTTCAATTAAAACAATGGAAAGCTCAGGCAGCAGCAGATCAATACAATGCTGGTATGCAATCAATATCAAGTGGAGCATCTAATGTTGCAAGTTATGGTATTAATAAAGGTGGTTTTGGGACAACAGATACATCTAAATTAGATAATTTAAGGGCTGCTAATTTAAAAAGTAATAATGAAGCATTAAATTTATTTAATACAACAAGACCATCAATTAACCGCGATTATATTCCTGATGCTTATGGCAATTATGGAAATAAGTGGATTTAATAATTAAAAAATTATAAAAAGTGGCAGCAACAGGATTATTAGGTTTTAACCCATATGGAAAAGCGGTATCTTTAGATATTTCATCTAAACCAGTTAATTTAGCTATTCAATTACAGCAAAAAGAAGCAGCTAAAAAAGAAGCTTTAGAGAAATCATTTATGGATTATGAAAAATCAATCAACCCTGCTGGTATGCGTAAGGTTGATGGAGATGTTTTTTTGAAAAAATTAGCTGAAAACAAAGCATTTTATTTACAAAATAGAGATAGGATTTTGAACCCTGCTAAATATGGATATGATGCTCAGAGTCAATTTATGTCTAATAATAAAGGATTATTAAGTCTTATTGACCAATCAAAACAAGCAGCTGCTAATGAAAAGGTGGTAAATCAAAATGTTTATCAAGCTATGCAACAAGGAAAAACATTACATGATGGGTTATTGCAAGAATTAGATAGACAAAAATTATCTGTACTTGATCCTAATTATAAAACAGTTGACGCTTATGCATTGCAATTTGACAAGCCGCATGATGAAGCTGTTTTTAATAAAAATGTTTGGGGAAATTTGAAGTTACCTACAAGAGAAATTCCTGAAAAATTACCTAATGGCCAAGTTCAATATAGAAAAGAATCTTATTTATCACCAGAGGTTGCTCAAACGGCTGTAATTAATGCTATTAATGAATATAAGACAAGTCCAAATACAGCAAAGCATTTTAATGAATTGATGAAGGATAATTCTATTTTGACAGCGGCCAATGATATATTTGGAAAAACTTTTAAATATATTGATCCGCAAACAAAGAAAACGGTTATTCCTAAAATTGAAACACCAGAACAGTTTGTCGCAGGATATGCTTTATTGAAAAAGCCATCAGGAGAAGTTTCAACAAGCAGACCTGATTATCCTTGGTTATATAAATTTAACGAACAACAAGCAGCGGCAGATAGAAGAGCGGGTATGTATGGGGGAGGTGAAAATGTAAGTGAAGGTAATTTATTTGATACATTGCCTGATGTTGTTTTCCCAGCCGGAGGTGGTAAGATAACTAATGGAACAGCTTTAGATAAAAATGGTAACCCATTTAATGGTGAAGTATATTTTAAAAAAGAACAATTGCCAGCTCAAATATTTAGTGTAATAGGGGCGCCTGCTGGAAAAGTTGGAGGATTTAAAGTGCGATTTGAAAATGGTATGCCAATAGAATTAACAAATCCTAGAATAGGAACTATAACTAGACAAGCTATGGAGAATTACCAATTAAAATATAACACTGAACCTAAAAAAGGGCGTCAGCCTAGATTTGGTAAAAATGAATTTATTGGGGTGCCAAATGGTGGGTTTAATTAAAAATATTTATTATGCCAGAAGAACAATTACAAGATAATCCAATATTTAAATTCATGAAAAGTAATAATCTAACTAAGTTAGATGAAAAATCTTTTCTTGATAAATATTCTACGCCAGAAAAGGCAAAAGAGATACATGGATTTATGTTGGCAAATAAGTTAACAGATTTAGATGAAACAAAATTCTATGACAAGTATTTGAGTTCTGGATTAAAAAAAAAAGAACAAGAAGTTTCACAATACGTTTCTTCTCCTACGCCATCTCAGTCAGTATCGCCAGATCTTGAAAAAGGTAAGGCTTTTGCTGAGAAGGGTTTTTTAATGAAGGGAGAAGGCACAAAAGAGCAAAAAAGAATATCACTTGAACCATCTTTATTTGGAGGTGCGCCAAATATAAAAGTATTACAAGAAGGAGAAGAGCCTTCTGCATTAGCTGATATTAGTGGTGCTGTTGCTAAAGGATTACTTCAGGGTAAAGTGGCAAACATATTATCAGCAGGGAAAAGACCTACAGAAGATGAGCTTGGTGAAATAGCTCAATTGCAATCAGATGCACAATTATTCCCTCAATCAAAATCAGAGAAAGTTTATCAAGAAAAAGGATTAAAAGGATTATTTAAAGAAAATCCATTACTTGGCGCACAGTTTGTGGCTGAAACAATGGCAAGTTCATTATCTTCTTTAATTGAAGCAAGCAAAAAAACAGTTCCCGCTGCCGTTATTGCCGGGGCAGGTGTTGGTGCGCCAACTGGTGTAGGTGCTATGGTTGGTGCTGGTTATGGGTTGCTTGCAGGGCAATCAGCTGCGGGTTATAATCTATCAACATCTCAAGATATTTTAAATTCTCTTTCCGAAAATGGTGTTGATGTTTCAGATAAAGCAAGTTTAATAAAAGCTTTTTCTGATGAAAATAAAATGGCTAAAATAAGAAATACGGCTGCTAAATATGGTGTGCCTATTTTAATATTTGATGCTGCAACAGCAGGGTTAGCTGGTAAATTAGGTGCTGGTGCTATAGGCAAAAGTTTATCTAAAAAATTATTGGCAGGGCTTGGTGAAACTGGAATACAGATAGCAGGAGGTATGGGCGGCGAATTGTCTGGTCAATTAGCTTCTGGTAAAAAAGTAAATTGGGATGATATTGTTATGGAAGGGCTTGCTGAAGTTCCGGGTGGCATTTCGGAAGTTGCCACAGGAATTGCAATAGAAAGGTCTAAATCTTCATCTAATAATAAAACATTAGCTACGCAAATTGCAACACAAGGTGTTCAAAATGGAACAGAAGATGCTATTGTTAATTTAAATAGAGATTTATCTAATAATGTTATAACACCAAAGCAATATCAAGAAGGTCTTAGTTTTGTAGAAAAAGCTTTTCAAGTATATGATAAAATACCAGAAACAGTAACAGGAGAAAATAGAGTAAAATCAATTGAATTATTGGTTGAGAGAAATGATATAAAACAAGCTAATGAAAATTTAATTCAGCAAAAGCAAGCATCTGATGAAGCTTATCATGCAGGAATAGATGAGGAAATAAAAGCTAATGAAGAAAGAATTAAAAAAATAGATTCTGAAGTTTATGATATTACAAAGAAGCCAGAAAAAGGAACTAAAAAATATACTGTAGATGGCAAAGAAGTAAGTCAAGAAGAATTTGATGCGTTGCAAGATAAACCTATAGGTACAAAAACACTAGCAGAGCCTACTGAAATAGGCGGATTAAAAGTTATAAAAAGAGCGCAAGATGCACCTAATGGAGAAGCTGTTTATGAGGTAGAAGGAGAAAGATTTTTAACAGCTGATGGAAAAGAATTAAAGGTCGCCAAGGTTGAATTACCAAAAGAAGAAGTTAAACCTACTGAAGTAAAAGATGTAAAGCAAAGAAAAGCGGAATTGCAAAAAGAATTAGATGAAGCAGATTTTAAACCTCTTCAAATAGGTAAATCTATTGAAAATAAAGATGGTTCTTTCTCATATGAATACATGTCCGATGCAGAGTATAAAGATATACTAGATAGACAAGAAGCTAGAAAAGCAAAAATTGTTTCAGAATTAAAATCTTTAGAAGAAGTTAAACCAACTGAGATTAAAAATGCAGAAAAGCAAGTTCAAGATAAATTTCCAGTAAAAAACCTTTCAGATTTAATTTCATTTGATGATCCGTCAACTGGCAGAAAAAAAGTATTTAAATTAAGTGATTTATATGAACAAAAAAATTGGATGAAAAGGCATTTGCCAAAATTTGAAGGAATGCTAAAAAATGCAAAAACAAAAAGTGACTTTAATAACGTCATTGATGATTTCCAGCGTGCCAATGGTGGTAGTTTTAATCCATATGAATTAGGGGTTGATAAAAAGAAAAGTGAAAAAATATTTTTTGATAAGTTAGAATCACTTGGGTATTATCATGATAGTGGATATATTACTGATGTAATGTTAGAGTGGGCTAAAAGAACACAAAATGGTATGAAAGTGCCATTAATAGATTTTTTACAAAATGTAGATTTAGGAAAAGAATTTTCTGATGAAGTTATAAAAGCAAAAGAATCAAAACCAAAAGTTGAAGAAGTTAAACCAACTGAAGTAAAAAGTATAGAAGAAAGAAAACAATTACTTAATCAATTAGAAAATACATTTAATTTAAAAGATCGTGTAAAAGGGCTTATTGATAACGGCATAATAGATAATTCATATAGTATTGATATGGGTAGGCCTATTGTTATAGCTAACATAGGTGGAATAAAAGTTCCTTTTTATAGAAGTTTAAGTGGAACA
>Ga0214919_10001773_pt1 | contig 34788 bp, 32 predicted proteins | sample LL1503_MetaG_FD_177994 | JGI IMG/M metagenome (GOLD analysis project Ga0214919, IMG submission 177994) | Freshwater microbial communities from Lake Lanier, Atlanta, Georgia, United States - LL-1503 | ecosystem: Environmental > Aquatic > Freshwater > Lake | place: USA: Georgia | collected...
CCATCCCGAACAGGACAGTGAAACGACTTAGCGCCGATGATAGTGCGGGTTCCCGTGTGAAAGTAGGACATTGTCAGGCTCTTATAGCGAGAAACGCCCCATAGAAATATGGGGCGTTTTTTTTCGCTATTTATTTAGACGCAGAGCAGTTTTAAGATCACTGGTTAAGAATCAGTGTGTTTTCAAAGGCCAATGCTTTGCTGCGTTCTAAATCACGAAGAAGATCTTCAATCCAAGATTGGATGTCGATGTCTGGGGCATAGCCTGAGTGAAGAACTTGAAGGTAATGAGTGCCTATTGCCCAACTCATAAAGTCAACATACTGAACACGATGCAATTCGAGAAGTTTGTATTTCAACAAAACCTTCGCGCCATAGCGAGCATGTTTTTCTGGTTGCGTGATAAACCCGTCCAGTTTTTTTCGTGAAATAGCCAAGGCCTCATCAACATTTCGAAAGACAGCGCCATGGCCAGGAATGACCCACTCGGGGTGAAGCGACTCAATCAAATCCAATGTCTGGCCAACTTCGTTGAATGCAGCAACACCTTCTAATTCTGGAAACACAACACCAAAGCCATTGGCCCACAAAGCATCAGCAGAAATGAGAATTTTGTGAAGGGGTTCAAACAGGATGACAGAGTGAGGGTCATGCCCCGGCGCAGCCAAGACCTGCCAATCTAAAGAGGCTAATCGAAGGGACTGACCTGTTTGCAGCAGGCCATCGAATTTGAAACGCGGGCACAACTGACCTGTGGGCAGATAACTCAATGATTGCTCATCCCAATTGGCAACTGCTTCAGATTCGCCTGGTGGAATGAAGGTGACAAGTTGTGGGTAATGATTTTGAAGAATGGCATTGCCGCCGCAATGATCGCTGTGCAAGTGGGTGTTAACCAAGCGGTCAAGTGGGCGACCCGAAAGTGCATGTTGCACCAAGGCCAAAGTTTGGTCTTGATGCGCAACATAACCACTGTCGATGAGTGTGGCGGACTCTTTGTCAGTGAAGAGAATGTTGTTGGCTGATAACCAGCCACGTTCAAAAAACTGAAGTCCAGGGAGGTTCAAAAGGGCTTCCATCAACTTCAGTGTGTGTTGCTTCTCAATTCACGGCGCAAAATTTTACCCACGTTAGATTTTGGCAATTCATCCCTGAACTCAATGTACTTAGGACGTTTGTACCCAGTGAGATTGTCGTGGCAATAACGTGCAACGGCGTCTTCAGTGAGCATGTTGTCGCTGCGAACCACAAACACTTTGATGGTTTCGCCTTGCATGGCATCGGGTATGCCAATGGCGGCACACTCCACCACGCCTGGGCAGAGTGAAATGACATTTTCCAGTTCGGAAGGAAAGACATTGAAGCCACTGACAATGATCATGTCTTTTTTGCGATCAACAATGCGGAAGTAACCTTTTTCATCCATGATGCCTACGTCGCCGGTGCGCATGAAGCCATCGGGGGTGAAAGCCTGGCGGGTTTCTGCCTCTTGCTTGTAATAGCCCACCATGACGTTGGGGCCCCGAATGCAAATTTCACCCGACTCACCTTGAGGCAGGCTGTTGCCTTCTTCATCTTTAATGGCCATGTCAATGCTTGGCAGAGGCAGGCCAATGGTGCCGCTGAATGAAGTTTGTGTGACCGGATTGTTGGTGCCAATGGCACAGGTTTCACTCATGCCCCAACCTTCAATCATGGCACTGCCCGTTGCCGATTGCCATGCCCTTGCGGTACCCTCAGATGCGGCCATACCGCCCGCTTGCGTCAAACAAAGATTTGAAAAATCCACGGTCTTAAAGAGGGGGTGTTGCAGCAATGCGTTGAACAAAGTGTTCACGCCAGGCATCATGTGAAAGGGCCGTTTTTTGAGTGTTTCGATGAACTTCGCAAAGTCACGGGGATTGGGCACCAAGGTGAGTTGGGAGCCTTGTCGAATGGCCAAAAAGCAGAGCGTTAAGGCAAAGATGTGATACAGCGGCAATGCGGCGATGCTGTTCACTTTTCTCAGGTCGGGCAAGCGGGCCAGCGCGGGAGCAAACCAAGTTTCTGCTTGCAAGATGGCCGCCACAATGTTGCGATGGGTCAGAACGGCCCCTTTAGAAAGCCCAGTGGTGCCGCCGGTGTATTGTAAAAATGCGGTGTCATCAAGCGTTTGGGATGCTGCCCTGAAGTTCATCTCCCGGCCAAGGGCAATGGCTTGCTTGAAAGACGTTACCTGATGTTTTTCGTTCAGAGGAAGCTCAAATTCAGGCACCATTTTGGCCAAATGTCGAACGGCAAAAGTGATCCATCGACCATACACAGGACCCAATAAGTCGCCCATGGACGCTAGCACGGTGTGCCTGACAGGGGTGCGCTCAATGACTTCTGCCAAAGTGTGGGCGAAGTTTTCCAAAATCACAATGGCCGTTGCACCGGAGTCTTTGAGCTGGTGCTCCAACTCACGTGCTGTGTAGAGTGGATTGACATTGACACAGGTGTAGCCTGCCCGAAGGATGGCGGCCATAGTGACCGCAAACTGCGGCACATTGGGCAGCATGATGGCAATGCGTTCACCTGGTTGAAAGCCCTGAGATTGGAACCAAGCACCCAGCGCCTGCGAGAGTTTGTCCAACTCGCGGTATGTCATCCAGCTTTCCATGCAGACGGAGAAAGGGTTGTCGTCATGCTTTTGAAAGGCTTGATTGAGAAGATCGGTCAATGAAGCGTATTCGCTGGGATCGATGCTGTGTTTGACGTTGGCGGGATACTGCCCGAGCCAAATTTTGTCCATGAACTGCTCCTAGGAAAGGCAACTATTTTCGTGATTTAAATGACACCTTAACATGAGGCACCAAGCCTGCAAGCGAGGACTGAAACCGAGTTTCGCAGCTTTTGCAACAGGTCTTAAAAACTGGTTTTAAAGCTGTGACAAATCCCTGAACTTGTGCAAGAATAAGGGAAAACCCTATGGTTCAACTCACTGCAATCACCCAATCCCTTTGGCGTCGCTGGATGCGGTGGATTCCTGTGCGCATTTTGAGTCCTAAGCATCGGCCCAAAATTGCTGCACACCTAAAAAACTTGGGCTTGCAAGATCGCTATTTGCGCTTCGGTTATCCGGCCACAGACGAGCAAATCGAAGCCTATGTCGCTCATTTGAATTTTGTGCGAGATGACATTTACGGCGTTTTCAATCGGCGCTTGGAAATCGTGTCGATGGCGCATTTGGCTTTTTCAGTCGACCCTCAATGGGCAAGCTGCGCAGAATTTGGCGTCTCGGTCGACGTCCTACTCAGGGGCAAAGGCTTGGGCGGTCGTCTTTTTGCAAGGGCCGTCATGCACGCCAGAAATCAGGGTGTTTCATTGCTGTTCATTCATGCCCTGAGCGAGAACACTCCCATGCTGAAGATAGCCAGGGCTGCAGGTGCCAGAGTGGAGCGAGACGGCAGTGAAAGTGATGCCTACTTGAGCTTGCCACCGGCCAACTTAGACAGTCAATTCAATGAAATTTTGGAAGAGGGCATGGCCGATTTGGATTTTCACATCAAAACCCGCGCCAATCAGTTTTTGCAGATTCTCACAACGCTCCAGGAAGTCAGGCGGGGCGTTCGCACAAGCCGTCACCAATCGAGCGTTTAATCCGCTATCCTAGAGGCTTAGCAACAACGGCGAATTGCCCCCTCCACTGTGTCCGACCCCCACCCTGCGCGTTTCAATGAACGTGAGAAAAACGAAGACAAACGCTCCTTTCTGCAAAAACTGGCTGAATTCATTCACCCTGGCCCCGACTCAAAAGACGAGCTCATAGAAACTTTGGCAGAGGCCGAAGTCAACGACATCATCAATGAAGAAAGCCGCATCATGCTCGAGGGCGTGATTCGAATGGCCGACATGACCGCCGGTGATGTGATGGTGGCTGCGCCCAGAATGGAATTGTTGTCCATCGATGCGCCCTTCGATGAACTGTTGCATCAAGTCATTGACACCGCGCACTCGCGATTTCCAGTTTACGAAGATGACCGCGAAAACATCATTGGCATTTTGATGGCCAAAGATTTGCTTAAATTGCAACGGGCACCCGAACTCAACATTCGAGCGCTCCTCAGGCCTGCGGTGTTTGTGCCGGAAAGCAAGGGGCTCAATGATTTACTTCGACACTTCCGCGACAACCGGCAGCACTTGGCCATCGTGATTGATGAGTTTGGCCGCACCGCGGGCCTGATCACCATTGAAGATGTGCTTGAAGAAATTGTGGGTGAAATCGAAGATGAATTTGACATTGAAGAAGATGCGGGCGATATCTTTGGACTGTCTGATCAAACCTACCGCGTCAGCGGTGACACCTCATTGGCGCGTGTTTCTGAAGCCTTTGATGTCAAGCTGAATCCTGAGCTGGCCGAAGAAGAAAACCACGACTTCGACACCATTGGCGGTCTCATTGCCCATGAAATGGGACATGTGCCCAAACGCGGCGAGAAGTTCTCTTTGTCGGGCTTGGACTTCGTGGTCTTGCACACCAAAGGCGGCGCAGTTCGTTGGTTCAAAGTTTCACCCACGAATCACAAAAAAACATGATGCCTTTGGCAAGTGCCCGGACCCCCATGGGGGCCTATGGCTTGGTTCTGTTGGGTGGCTTCTTGCAGGGTTTTTCCATGGCATGGCCCGACGCAGCTTTGGGCAATGTGCTGGGAATAACGGGCACCCCCTCGGGGCTTTTGCAGGTCTTGAGCTTGGCGCTGTTGGGCGCCACATTGCTGCAAGTGGCGTCGCAAGAAGCAGCCATTGACGGCTCAGGCAAAGCCATTGCCAGTGCATCGAGCGCATCATCCAGCGCAGGTGCAACTGGCAAGCGCGCATGGCTTCAAGGCGCTGCGCTCGCAAGCTTGTTTGCCACCACTGCCATGGTCTCCACATGGGGCTGGCTTTATGTCGCCATGCACCGCTATGGCGATATGCCTGCCGCGCTCTCAGCCTTGGCCGTTTTGCTTTTGGCGTTGGCCTTGTCAGTTTATTTCGGCGTGGCCGGTGCAATTTGGGTGGCACTGGTCAGACGTTCCATTTTGTCTTTGCGTGTCACGGAAGGGCGCGTGGCTCTTCACGCATCGGGCCAAACCTTGACGGAAGTTAGACAAGGCTTGAGCCGCATGGTCTTGTTTGCAGCCCTTTGGACTTTGGCCGAGCTAGCTCGCGGTGAATGGTTCACAGGATTTCCTTGGGGGGCAGGCGGCTATGCGCACCCCGACAGCCAGTTGGCCACTTACCTGCCCTGGTTGGGCGTGTATGGCGTGGGTGGATTGGCGTCCTTGTTGGCCATGGCCATTCCTGTGACCATTGCCTTGTTGATGAGTCAACGCACCAAGGCTTGGCAATGGTTGGCTGTTGGCGCTGTGCTCATGGCTTGGATCGTCCCGGTTGCACTCAATGCTTACGGTACGCAGTTCACAACGTCTACCGGGCACATGACGGTGAGATTGCTTCAAGGCAATATTCCGCAAGACGAAAAGTTTGTGGGTGGCATGGGCGTGAAGGTGGCATTGAACTGGTACAGCGAGCAACTGATGGCCAACGAAGAGGCCTTGGTGGTGACGCCAGAAACAGCCATTCCAGTGTTGCCACAGCAGTTGCCGACTGACTATTGGAAGCCCTTGCGAGAAAAGTTTGCCAACGCAGCGCATGATGGGAAGCCCGCACAACTGGCCCTGATCGGAATACCCATGGGTGGCTTGAACGTGGGGTACAGCAACTCCGTGCTCGGCATGGGACCCACCGACACCGCCTATCGGTATGACAAACAACATTTGGTGCCATTTGGCGAGTTCGTGCCGCCCTTCTTTCAATGGTTTGTGCGCATGATGAACATTCCCTTGGGTGAGTTTGGCCAGGCTCGGCCTGCGGCCAGCATCATGAGTTGGCAAGGGCAGCGTTTGTTGCCTCAAATTTGTTATGAAGACTTGTTTGGCGAAGAACTGGCCCGCTATTTTTTGAACGAACAGCAGGCACCCACAGTCTTGGTGAACATGAGCAACTTGGCTTGGTTTGGTGACACCACAGCAGCTGCTCAACACGTCCTGATTTCACGCATGCGCGCCTTGGAGTTTCAGCGTCCCATCATTCGCGCGACCAACACTGGGATGACGGCCTTGATTGATGCGCAAGGGCACATCAATTTTGCGCTTCCTGCCTTCACGCGGGGTGTCTTGTTGGGATCCTTTGAGGGGAGGTCGGGCCTGACGCCCTACGCCCAATGGACATCTCGGTGGGGTTTGTTGCCGCTTTGGAGTCTTTGCTTTGCAATAGTTCTGGTTTTCATCGCATTTTCGCGGCGCTCTGGGCCTCAGGCGCTTTAAAATCATGGGTTGCCGCCGATGTTCGGAGGCGTTCTGATTCATTGCCCATGTTGACCTTCCAACAAATCATTTTGAAATTGCAGTCCTATTGGGACAATCAAGGCTGCGCGCTGTTGCAGCCCTATGACATGGAGGTGGGTGCTGGCACTTCCCACACCGCTACGTTCCTTCGCGCCATTGGCCCTGAGCCTTGGAAGGCGGCCTATGTGCAACCCAGCCGCCGTCCCAAAGATGGCCGCTATGGTGAGAACCCCAACCGCTTGCAACATTACTACCAATACCAAGTGGTGTTGAAGCCTGCGCCTTCCAATATTTTGGATTTGTACTTGGGCTCGCTTGAAGAGCTGGGCTTTGACCTCAAAAAGAACGACATTCGCTTTGTGGAAGACGATTGGGAAAATCCCACGCTGGGTGCTTGGGGCTTGGGTTGGGAAGTGTGGCTCAATGGCATGGAAGTGACGCAGTTCACTTATTTTCAACAAGTGGGTGGCATCGATTGCAAACCCATCACGGGCGAAATTACCTATGGCCTTGAACGCTTGGCCATGTACTTGCAAGGCGTCGACAACGTCTACAACTTGAAGTGGACCGACACGCTCAGCTATGGCGATGTGTACCACCAAAACGAAGTGGAGCAATCGACTTACAACTTTGAACATGCCGATGCAGAGTTCTTGTTCACAGCATTCGCTGCTTACGAAAAACAAGCCCAGCATTTGATCGGCACCCAACTGGCTTTGCCCGCCTACGAGCAAGTGCTCAAGGCTGCGCACACTTTCAACTTGCTCGATGCGCGCGGCGCCATCAGCGTCACTGAGCGCGCGGCCTACATCGGTCGCATTCGCAATTTGGCGCGAGCGGTGGCGCAAAGTTATTGGGAAAGTCGCGAGCGTTTGGGTTTCCCCATGGCGCCTCGCGAATGGGTGGAACAATTGAATGCCTTGAGCAAGAAGGCTGCCTGAAGGCAAGAATCAAAATGACACACCAAAACCTTCTGGTTGAATTGTTTGTAGAAGAGCTGCCGCCCAAGGCGCTCAAAAAATTAGGCGAATCTTTTGCCAATGTGCTGTTTGATCAATTGCGTGATGCGGGCCTCACCGGTGTAGATGCAGTGGTCACACCCTTTGCATCGCCTCGTCGTTTGGCAGCGCATGTCACGCAAGTGTTGAACCAAGCGGCCGACAAAGCCGTGCAACAAAAACTCATGCCTGTCTCGGTGGGCTTAGATGCCAGTGGCAACGCCACACCTGCATTGCTTAAAAAATTGCAAGCCATGGGTGCTGATGTTGCCAATCCTGCTGCTTTGGTGTCGTCGCTCAAGCGAGCGCCCGATGGCAAGGCAGAGGCTTTGTTTTATGACAGCGTGGCCAAAGGTTCAACGCTGCTGCAAGGTTTGCAAAAAGCTTTGGACGAAGCGCTGGCCAAGTTGCCTATCCCCAAAGTCATGACCTATCAGCTGGAAACAGATTGCGAAATACCCGGCTGGACCAGCGTGAATTTTGTTCGCCCCGCGCATGGCTTGGTGGCACTGCATGGCAATCAAGTGGTGCCAGTGAAAACTTTGGGCTTGAAGGCCGGTCAAACAACGCATGGCCATCGCTTTGAAGCCAATCTGTCGCCCTTGGTCATTCAAGACGCCGACAGCTATGCCGCCACCCTGGCGCGTGATGGTGCGGTCATTGCCAGCTTTGCAGAGCGCCGCGCAGAAATTGTGAAGCAACTTGGTGCTGCTGCTGCCAAGGTCGGCGGCGGCGCCAAAGCCATTGAAGACGATGCCTTGCTTGACGAAGTCACAGCCCTGGTGGAGCGCCCCAATGTCCTCATTTGTGAATTTGAAAAACAGTTTTTGGAAGTTCCGCAGGAATGTTTGATTTTGACCATGAAGGCCAATCAAAAATATTTTCCACTGCTCAACGCTGAAGGCAAACTCACCCATCAGTTCTTGGTGGTTAGCAACATCACGCCTGCGGATGCCAGTGCCGTCGTGGGCGGCAACGAGCGTGTGGTGCGTCCGCGTTTGGCCGACGCCAAATTTTTCTTCGACCAAGACCGCAAGAAAACATTGGCCTCTCGCGTTGATGGCCTGAACAAAGTGGTTTATCACAACAAGCTGGGCACGCAAGGCGAGCGCATGGCGCGCGTGCGCAGCATCGCCAAAGCCTTGGGTCACGCCTTGGGTGGTGATGCGCTGGCGCAAGCTGCCGACACTACAGCGCAGTTGGCCAAAACTGATTTGCTCACTGACATGGTGGGCGAGTTCCCTGAGTTGCAAGGCATCATGGGTTGTTACTATGCACGCCACGATGGTTTGTCGAATGACATTGCAGAGGCCATCGAAGACCACTACCGTCCGCGCTTTGCCGGCGATGAGTTGCCGCGCAACAACGTCGGCTTGGTGGTGGCACTTGCCGACAAATTAGAAACCTTGGTGGGCATGTTTGGCATTGGCAATTTGCCCAGTGGCGACAAAGACCCCTTTGCTTTGCGGCGCCATGCATTGGGCATGATTCGCATGCTCATGGACAAAGATTTGGCAATCGACTGGCGTCAATTGCTGGCGCTGGCTGTGCCGGTGTTTGGCGACAAAATAACCGACCCCTCTGACGCTTTGACATCCTTCTTGTTTGACCGCTTGGCAGGTTCATTGCGTGAGCAAGGCTTCAGCGCGCAAGAAGTCGATGCGGTGCTGGCTTTGCATCCTGCGCGCTTGGGTCAAGTGCCCAAATTGCTGACGGCTGTTCGCGCGTTTGCTGCATTGCCCGAAAGCCCCGCATTGGCCGCAGCCAACAAACGCATCGGCAATATTTTGAAGAAAGCCGACGAAGTGGATGCGCATGTGAACCCTGCGTTGCTCCAAGAAACCGCCGAACAAGACTTGTATCACGCGATGCAGCGCTTGCTGCCCGAATCTGAGGCCTTGTTCAAAGCTGGCGACTACACCGGCTCTTTGCAAACTTTGGCGGCACTGCGCTCGCCCGTGGATGCCTTCTTTGACGATGTCATGGTGAACGCCGAGGAGATGGACGTGCGCTTGAACCGTCAAGGGTTGCTGAAGTGCCTGCATGTGGCCATGAACCGCGTCGCCGATTTATCACGATTAGCTTCTTAACATGAAAATCGTCATACTCGATCGCGATGGCACCATCAACCAAGACAGTGATGAGTACATCAAGAGCCCTGAAGAGTGGTTCGCCCTGCCCGGCGCATTAGAAGCCATTAGCCGGCTCAACCATGCAGGCTTCCATGTGCTTGTGGCCACCAATCAATCGGGCCTTGGCCGAGGACTGCTTGATGTGGCTTCACTCAACGCCATTCACAAACGGATGCTCAAGCAATTGGCTGCGGTCGGCGGACGCATCGACGCCATTTTTTATTGTCCCCACACGCCAGCAGATGCCTGCACTTGCCGCAAACCTATGCCAGGGCTCATTGACCAAATTGCGGAACGATTTGGCCTTTCCATGCAGGGCGTGCCCTTTGTGGGCGACACCCTCACAGACATGCAGGCGGCCGTGGCTTCCGGCTGTACGCCTCATTTGGTTTTGACAGGCAAGTCGGAAAGCTTGAAGGGTTTGGCATTGCCACCTTCTTTCCCAAGTGGCACCCAAATGCATGCCGATTTGAATGCGTTTGTCGATGTGCTTTTGAGGAAATTTGTGGAACCCACCTTATGAATTTCATGCGCTCGCTGGTTCACATGCTGTGGATGATCGTCACCGTGATCCCTTGGGCGTTGGTGGTGGTGGTGGCCTCGATGTTCATCAGCAGCAGCCGTTTGTACTGGTGGTGCGCCGCATGGCTGGCAAATGCCATTCGCAGTGGTACTTTCATCTTGGGCATTGAAAATCGAATCACTGGCATGGAGAATTTACCGCTTGGCGAAAAAGATCCGGTCATTTTGTTGGTGAAGCACCAGTCCACTTGGGAAACATTTTTGATGCCAGCCATCATGCCGCACCCCTTGGCCTATGTGTTCAAAAAAGAATTGCTCAACGTGCCATTTTTTGGTTGGGCCATGGGCCGCATGGACATGATTCACATTGACAGAAGTCAGCGCGCACAGGCTTTCAACAAAGTGGTCACCCAAGGCAAGCGTTTGATGGCAGAGGGTGTGTGGGTCATCATGTTCCCTGAGGGAACGCGCATCCCACGCGGACAAAAAGGCATTTACAAATCAGGCGGCACCCGATTGGCCATTGAAGCTGGCGTGCCGGTCATTCCCATTGCCGTCACTTCTGCCAAGTGCTGGCCCACCAGGGCGTTCATCAAGAGGCCTGGCATTGTTGACATCTCCATTGGCAAGATGATCCCAAGCGAAGGTCGCCAAGCCGAAGAGTTGATGCAGGAAGTGGAAGACTGGATTGAAGCAGAAATGCGACGCTTAGACCCGGAGGCGTATGTCTGATGATGCGCAATCCGCTTCAACTCGTCCTCGATTTTCTAAGCCATCCGACTGGCCCTGCGCCTGAGGCCAAACCAGCGCCTTCCGCGCAAGACGTCGCGCTTGCCTTGGGGCATCCCCGTGCCAATCGGGAGACAGTTTTAGAAGGCATGCGCGTGGCTTATTTGTTCCAGCGCGTTCGCAGACGCTCCATCGGTTTTGTGGTGGGGCCCGATGGGTTGGAGGTCCGAGCGCCCAAGTGGGTCACCTTGAAAGAGGTTGAAATGGGCTTGCAAGAACGAGGCGAATGGGTCTTGCGCAAATGGGCAGAAATTCAAGAGCGGCAAAAAAACATTCGCCAAATTGAATGGCGAGATGGAGCCAGCTTGGATTACCTGGGGGCGCCCATTCACTTGCGTCTGAGCCCCAGTCAAGGCCAAAGCGAATTGAATATGCAGCGAGAACTGAAACTGGCCTTGCCCTTGAATGCAGACGCCTCTCAAATTCGAGATGCCGTGCAGGCTTGGTTAATGCGGGAGGCACGGGCCTTGTTTGAAATGCGCTTGCATCATTTTGCCCCTTTGATGGGCGTGCAATGGCGCAAACTCAGCTTGTCGAATGCGGGCTCGCGTTGGGGCAGTGCGCGCATTGATGGCGCCATTCGCTTGAACTGGCGTCTCATTCACTTAAAGTCAGAAGCCATTGACTATGTGGTGGTTCATGAATTGGCCCACTTGCGGGAGATGAACCACAGCCCTGCATTTTGGAAGGTGGTGGCCGAGGTGCTGCCCGATCATTCAGAGCGCCGCAAAGAATTGCAGCGAGAGAACTTGGCCAACTGGGCCTGAACTTGCGGCAGAACTTGGCATGAAGCCGCTGAGCTGACTATGCGATGGCGCAAAAGCGCCAAACACCCTGCGCATCTTTGATGCGATCCACTTTGCCTTCATACCAAAGGGTGTGCAAGTGCGCCACAGACTCACCCATTGCAAATGTGGTTTGGTGAAAGTTCAGAGGCCGCTTGAAAAGCACCGGGAGCATGTCAAATGCGCTGCCTGGTTTTTGACTGCAAGCTGCCAACACTTCTTGCAGTCGGTCGGCATGGTGCTCGTGCAATTGTGCTGTGCGTTTGTGCAAGCCACGGAAGGGGCGGCCATGGGAAGGCAAGACCAAGGTGTCTTCAGGCAGACTGTCAAATTTTTTCAATGAGGCCAGAAACAAGGCCAGTGAATCTGATTCGGGCTCTTGCGCAGACACGCTGACATTGGTTGAAATTTTGGGCAAGACCATGTCGCCACTGATCAGCGTGTGTGTGGCGTCGCAGAAGAGCGCCATGTGTTCAGGAGAATGGCCCCAACCGCTGATGCATCGCCATGATTGACCGCCAATGGTCAGGGTCGTACCTTCAAACAAGCGATGGTAAGACCTGGGCACCGATGGCACCATGTCGCCGTAATAAGCAATCCGCTCATTCACTTGCGCTTGATCAGCAGGGTCACGCCACCCATGGTCTGCAAAAAAGCGCTGAGTACTGGGTCCGCCAAAATCGGACGTGCCCGTTGACCCAAGCAAAGCCGATTGATACTCCGTTGCGCTCATCCACAAGGGCGCCTTGAACTTCGCGCAAAGCCAGTGCGCCAGTCCCATGTGGTCGGGGTGCATGTGGGTGACCACCACACGCAAAATGGGCAGGTTTTTCAAGACGTCAATGAAGAGTTGCTCCCAAGCTGCTTGCGTGCCGTCATTGGTCACGCCGCAATCCACCGCTGTCCAGCCGTGGCGAGTGCCCTCGCTCGGGCTTTCTGAATCTTCCAGCAGCCAGAGGTTGATGTGGTCCAAGGCAAAGGGCAGCGACATGCGGATCCACAGGACTCCAGGAGCCACTGAAATCGCTTCACCTAAAGCAGGGAGCTGATCGCCCAGGGGGAAGTCAAGGGCTTTCTCTCCAAGCAAGAGAGGCGGTGTTGTCGCTTTGTTGGGCGAATCAGTGGAAGAATTCATGAAGTTTGTGCAAGCAAGGGGCGCCAAGGGAGTCAGGTCAGGAGATAATTGACGTTTACGTTAACGTCAATTACAGTGAGTGCATTGTAAAACGCATTCGGCAGTCTTGGTTGTCGCCTGCGCGCAAGCTTGAAAGCGAACCCCATGGCAACTCAATTTTCAATCAGCGATTTGGCCAAAGAGTTTGACCTCACAACGCGTGCCATTCGATTTTACGAAGACATGGGGCTGTTAGAGCCTGAGCGTTCGGGGCCTGGCGGCCGCAATCGTGTGTATTCCGCGCGCGACCGCACCCGCTTGAAGCTGACCTTGCGGGCTAAGCGTTTGGGGCTTTCACTCAACGAAGCCAAAGAATTGATTGACATGTATGACAGCCCCAGAGACACAGGACCGCAGCTGAAAAAATTCATGGTGGTACTGGCTGAGCATCGCCTTCAATTGGAATCGCAGTTGGCCGATTTGCACGCCACCCTCGAAGAAGTGAAGACCCACGAAAAAGATGCGCGCAATTTGCTGATGCGCGCAGACAAAGCGCTTGGAAAGAAAGCCTGAAGATGAAGACGTCCGATTTTTCAACACCTGCAGGCCAGCGCATTGCGGCCAGTTTTGCGCGACAAGGCATGATGAAACACCTCGACGCCAGTTTGGTGCGTGTGGTGGAGGGTGAAGTCGAAATCGCTTTGCCCTACAGCGACAAAGTGTCCCAACAACAAGGCGGTTTCCATGGCGGCGCGATGGGCGCCCTGGCCGACATTGCGGCGGGCTATGCAGGCCTCACCGTGGCGCCGGAGGGCATGGAAGTGGTCACCGTGGAATACAAGATCAATTTCTTAAGTGGCCATCAACAAGGTGAATTGCGAGCTGTGGGCAAGGTGGTCAAGGGTGGCAAACGAATCATTGTGACCATGGCAGAAGTTTTTCACCTCGACCCGCAAGGCAAAAAATCGACCTGCGCCATCATGCAGCAAACCCTGGTTCCTGTTCCGCAGACCTACTGAATTTTATTGAACGACATTTCAATTTCGCGTGGAGAAAACAACATGAACATGCCCGGCCTGAATTTTCAATTGGGCGAAGACATTGACGCTCTGAGGGATGCAGTGCGAGATTTTGCGCAAGCAGAAATTGCACCGCGTGCCGCTGAAATAGACCGCGCCGACCAATTCCCGATGGACTTATGGCGCAAGATGGGCGAAGTGGGCGTGTTGGGCATCACGGTGCCTGAAGTCTATGGGGGCGCCAACATGGGTTACTTGGCTCACATGATTGCCATGGAAGAAATTTCTCGCGCCTCTGCCAGTGTGGGCTTGTCGTACGGCGCACACAGCAATTTGTGCGTGAATCAAATCAAGCGCAACGGAACTGCCGCGCAAAAGCAAAAATATTTACCCAAACTCATCAGCGGTGAGCATGTGGGCGCTTTGGCCATGAGTGAGCCGGGTGCGGGCTCTGATGTCATCAGCATGAAGCTCAAGGCCGAGGACAAAGGCGGCTATTACGTTTTGAATGGCAACAAAATGTGGATCACCAACGGGCCAGATGCCAACACCTTGGTGGTGTATGCCAAAACGGAACCTGAATTGGGTGCGCGCGGCGTCACAGCGTTCTTGATTGAAAAAAACATGAAGGGCTTCTCCATTGCGCAAAAGCTCGACAAGTTGGGCATGCGCGGCAGCCACACGGGCGAGCTGGTGTTTCAAAATGTCGAAGTACCTGAAGAAAATATTTTGGGGGGCCTGAACATGGGTGCCAAGGTGCTCATGAGCGGCTTGGACTATGAGCGAGCGGTGTTGGCGGCAGGCCCCTTGGGCATCATGCAGTCCGTCATGGACAACGTGATTCCCTACATTCACGACCGCAAACAGTTTGGCCAAAGCATTGGTGAGTTCCAACTCATTCAAGGCAAAGTGGCCGACATGTACACCGTGCTGCAAGCGGGCCGTTCATTTTGCTACACCGTCGGCAAAAACCTAGACCTGCTTGGGACCGACCACGTGCGACAAGTTCGCAAAGATTGCGCCAGTGTCATTTTGTGGTGTGCCGAAAAAGCCACGTGGATGGCCGGCGAAGGCGTGCAAATTTTTGGTGGCAACGGTTACATCAACGATTACCCACTGGGCCGCTTGTGGCGCGATGCCAAGCTGTACGAAATTGGCGCTGGCACCAGCGAAATTCGGCGCATGCTCATAGGCCGTGAATTGTTTGCCGAAACTTCCTAAGGATTTTGCATGACTACCAAACACCTATCCCACCTTTTCGACAACAACCGCGCTTGGGCAAAACGAATGGAGTTTGAGCAGCCGGGGTTCTTCAATCATTTGGCGCAGCAGCAGTCGCCTAAATATTTGTGGATTGGCTGTTCCGACAGTCGCGTGCCCGCCAATCAAATCACAGGCCTTGAGCCGGGCGAAGTGTTTGTTCACCGCAACGTCGCCAACGTGGTGGCGCACTCCGACCTCAATGCCCTGTCGGTCATTCAATATGCGGTCGATGCCCTTAAAGTAGAGCACATCATCGTGGTCGGCCACTACGGCTGCGGTGGCGTGCTGGCGGCCACCCGTGGAACACGCATTGGCTTGGCCGACAATTGGCTGCGCCATGTGCAAGATGTGCGTTTGCGCCATCGCCAACGTTTGAACCACTTGCCACAACAACAACTTGAAGACGCCATGTGCGAAATGAATGTCATTGAGCAAGTAGGCAACGTGGCCTTGTCCAACGTCATGCAAGATGCGTGGGGACGTGGCCAAAAAATATCGGTACACGGTTGGGTGTATGGCTTGAGCGACGGCTTGGTGAAAGACATGGACGTCACCATGTCGGGCTCGCACGAAGTCGTCGATGTCTTCCGGGGTGCGTTCAAACGTTACCCCCGTGGCACGTGATTTCAATTTTTAAACCCAGGAGAATTTTCAATGACCAGCGTCAATGACCCCGTAGTGATCCTCAGTGCTGCACGCACACCCATGGGCAGTTTCCAAGGTGACTTCGCATCTTTGGCGGCGCACGATTTAGGAGGGGCAGCCATCAAGGCCGCTGTTGAGCGCGCCGCTCTTGGTTCACAATTCACTGCCGAACTCGTGACAGAAATTTTGTTTGGCAACTGCTTGATGGCGGGTCAAGGCCAAGCCCCTGCAAGGCAAGCGGGCTTCAAGGGCGGTTTGCCCAAAAGCGCTGGCGCTGTGACTTTGTCCAAAATGTGCGGCTCCGGCATGCGCGCGGCCATGTTTGCACACGACATGTTGGTGGCGGGCACCCACGATGTGTTGGTGGCCGGTGGCATGGAGAGCATGACCAACGCGCCTTACCTCATGCTCAAAGGCCGTGCGGGTTATCGCATGGGCCACGATCGAATTTTTGACCACATGATGCTTGACGGTTTGGAAGACGCCTACGAACCAGGTCGCTCGATGGGTACTTTTGGTGAAGACTGCGCCGCCAAATACAGCTTCACACGCGCTGCGCAAGACGCCTTCGCCATGGCCAGTGTGGAGCGCGCCAAAGCCGCCACTGCCTCGGGTGCATTCCAAGCAGAAATCACGCCTGTCACGGTCAAAACACGTGCCGGTGAAACGGTGGTGAGCATTGACGAAGGGCCTGGCAAAGTGAAGTTGGACAAAGTCACTTCCTTGAAGCCTGCATTCAAAAAGGACGGCACCATCACGGCCGCTTCCAGCTCGTCCATCAACGATGGCGCAGCGGCTTTGGTCATGATGCGCCAAAGCACGGCGGACCAATTGGGGTGCAAACCCTTGGCTCGAATCGTGAGCCATGCCACCCATGCGCAAGAGCCTGCGTGGTTTGCCACTGCGCCCGTTGGCGCCACACAGAAAGCCTTGGCCAAAGCTGGTTGGAAGGTCTCCGATGTCGATTTGTGGGAAATCAATGAAGCCTTTGCTGTGGTGCCCATGGCCCTCATGAAAGAGTTGAACGTGCCACACGAAAAGGTCAACGTGAATGGCGGTGCCTGTGCCTTGGGCCATCCGATTGGCGCTTCAGGTGCGCGCATCATGGTGACCCTCATTCATGCGCTGAAAGCACGGGGCCTGAAAAAAGGCCTGGCCACTTTGTGCATTGGCGGTGGTGAAGGTACTGCTGTGGCGCTTGAAATCATTTAAGAGAAAAACATGCTGCTTTCAACCGACCAAGAAATGGTGCGCGACGCCGTCCGTGCTTTTGCCAAAGAAGAGCTCTGGCCCCACGCGCCTGCTTGGGACAAGTCGCATGAATTTCCCAAGGCGGCGCACCAAGGTTTGGCGGCGCTCGGAGCCTATGGCATTTGCGTGCCTGAAGCTTGGGGCGGCGCCAATTTGGACTACCTGACCTTGGCCTTGGTGCTGGAGGAAATTGCCGCAGGCGATGGCGGCGTGAGCACCACCATCAGCGTAACCAACTGCCCAGTCAATGCCATTCTGATGCGTTACGGCAACGACGCGCAAAAGCAAAAATGGCTCACGCGTTTGGCACAAGGCGAGTTGCTGGGCGCGTTTTGTTTGACCGAGCCGCATGTCGGCTCGGATGCCTCGGCGCTCCGGACCACTGCCACCCGCAAAGGCGGTGCGTATCTGATCAATGGTGTGAAACAATTCATCACCAGTGGCAAACACGGTGATGTGGCCATCGTGATTGCTGTGACCGACAAAGGCGCAGGCAAAAAAGGCATGAGTGCTTTTATTGTGCCGACCACCACACCGGGTTATCAAGTGGCGCGATTGGAAGACAAGTTGGGTCAACACTCTAGCGACACAGCCCTCATCAATTTTGAAAACTGCGAAGTGCCTGTTGAGAATTTAATAGGCCAAGAAGGTGAAGGTTACAAAATTGCATTGTCTGCATTGGAAGGCGGCCGCATTGGCATTGCTGCTCAAAGCATTGGCATGGCGCGCAGTGCGTTGGAGGTGGCCATTGACTATGCCAAGCAGCGTGAGAGTTTTGGCACGGCCATCTTTAACCATCAGGCTGTGGGCTTTCGCTTGGCCGAGTGCGCTACACAGCTTGAAGCAGCACGCCAACTCATGTGGCATGCCGCCACGCTGCGAGATGCAGGTTTACCGTGTTTGAAAGAAGCCGCCATGGCCAAGTTGTTTGCCAGCGAAACCGCAGAAAAAGTTTGCAGTGCGGCCATTCAAACCTTGGGTGGTTACGGTGTGATGAGTGACTTTCCCGTCGAGCGAATTTACCGCGATGTACGGGTGTGCCAAATTTACGAAGGCACCAGCGACGTGCAGAAAATCATCATTCAACGGGCCTTGGCTTGACCCTGCCTGCGCCTGATGCTTGCCCTTGTGGCGGATCACCCACAGCGATTCGGCGCAAGGGGGGTGCAGTTGGCTACACAGATTGCTGTGGCCGATTCATTGAACAAGGGCAGCTGCCGCCCGATGCGTTGCATTTGATGCGCTCACGTTACACGGCCTTCGTCCTTGAAAACGAAAGCTATTTGAAGCACACCTGGCAAGCGGGCTATCGACCCAACACGGTGGAGTTTGAGGTGGGCGCCAAATGGCTAGGCCTGGACATCAAGGACTATGTGCCAACCGGTGTTCACGAGGGCCATGAAACTGCAGAGCTTGAATTTGTAGCCCGTGTGCGAGTGGCGGGCCGGGCCCAGCGCTTGCATGAGCGCAGCCGCTTTGTATGCGAAGAAGGACAGTGGCGCTATCTCTGTGCTGTCACTTGACTGCGGTTAACATGGCCGCATGAATTTTCAAGCTGTTTTATTTGATTGCGATGGTGTGCTGGTGGACAGCGAGCCCATTACCAATGGCGTCCTTCGAGACATGTTGGCAGAGCGGGGCTGGGCAATGTCCAGTGAAGAATGCTTTCGATTCTTTGTGGGCAAAGCCGTGAAGGATCACCAGGCCATCATTGAAGCCAAGACGGGTTTGCCATTGACGGAAGAATGGCTGCATGCCTTCAGATTGCGTCGCAACGATGCGCTGGGAGCCAACCTGAAGGTGATGCCGGGTGCGCACGCGGCCGTCGCCGCCGCTTATGAAATCACGCAGGGGGCCATTGCCTGTGCATCGGGAGCCGACAGGTTCAAGGTGGAAATGCAATTGGCCCATGTGAACCTGATGTCGCACTTTGAAGGGCGAATTTTCAGCGGGCATGAAATGGCGCGCACCAAGCCTGCACCCGATGTTTATTTGGCAGCGGCAGCCCACTTGGAGCGAGCGCCAGCACATTGTTTGGTGATTGAGGACAGCGCCACTGGCGTGCAAGCTGGTGTGGCAGCTGGCGCAACGGTGTGGGCACTTTGTCCTGACCAAGCGCTGGCCGCAGAGCTCCTAGCGGCAGGCGCCTCGCAACTGTTTCCTCACATGGGCGCTTTGCCTGAACTGTGGCGCGCTTCGCGAAATACCGCTGGTGTTTGACCTGTCCATTGCTTGAAGGCTCGAATGAAACTTTTTTCATTCTGAAAACCAGCACTCTCTGCCACTTGCTTGATCGGTTTGCGCGTTCGTTGTAAAAGTTCAATCGCGCGTTCACGGCGCACCTCGTCTTTCACATGCTGCAGGCTGATGCCTTCTTCTTTCAATTGCCGGTGCAAACTGCGCGGTGATAAATTCAGCAAGGGTGCCAATTCTGCAGCGCTGTGAGTGCTTTGAGGGTGCATCGCCAAGGCTTGCTTCACTTGCGTGAGCAGCAGGCGGTCTTTGCGGTACTGAAGCACTGTGAGCGTGAGTGCCGTTTCCAGCATGCGCTGCAATGCCGCTTCGTCTCGCCGCAATGGCAAATTCAAATAGCTGGCATTCATGACCAGTGTAGAAGCAGGCAAGCCGCTGGCTGATTTGAAAGACGCATCAAACTCAACAGGACCTTGAAACATCAGCGGATAAACGGCGTGATGAGCGGGCCTGTCGAAAGCAAACTCAACTTTGTCGAGGGTGATACGTGAATCGATGAGCCAACAAGCCACGCCATAAAGGTTTCGCAGAATCGACAGCAAGCCAAACTCGCGTTGAACACTTGAATCTTTTTGCTCAAACAGCGTGATGTAAGCCAGACCCTCTTCTTCATGCACCACCAACTCAATGTCGTTTGTTACCAAGCTGTGATGGCGACACCAGCGTTTGAGAGCGACCCCGAGGTTGGGAGAAGTCAGGGAGGCCCGCACCAACATGCCATAAGTTCCCCAAGGCAGTTGCCTGCTGAGGCAGCCCAAGGCCTCGTCGTTGAGTTCGTGCATGGCATAACTGGAGACCCGTTCCATTTGCCGGGCGGTGATGTGAGTGTTGGATTTTTTGGCCTGAGATGGCGTAATTTGTGAAAATTCCAGCGCCTTGTTGGGGCTTTTATTTTGTGCGGCATACGCCTGCAATATTGCTTGTACAAAGGCCATCGGTGTGGCCGCCACGGAGGGTCTTTGAGCAGGGCTTTGGCGCATGACGTATTCTGCGTCAATTTTGGCGCAATTTGCAACCTCTGATTTCCCCTGCAGGGCGCCGCGGAGGCTATCCTTGCGGATCAGGAGAATTCAATCATGTCGGTGCTACAAACCCAACTCAACAACCGTTCGGCAGAATTTTTGGCCAATGCCGCAGCCCTGCAAGCGGCAGTCGACGACCTGCGCGTGCAATTGAAAAAATCGGCAGCAGGGGGTGGCGAGAAAGCCAGAGCCAAACACGTTGCCCGTGGCAAATTGCCGCCCCGTGAACGGGTGCAAATGCTGCTAGATCCTGGCACACCATTTTTAGAAATTGCACCCTTGGCCGCGCATGCCATGTACCTCAGCAAAGAGGGCATTGAAGATGCACCCTGCGCTGGCATGATTGCAGGCATTGGCCGCGTCAATGGCGTAGATTGCATGATTGTGTGCAACGACGCCACCGTGAAGGGCGGCACCTACTATCCCATGACAGTCAAGAAACATTTGCGTGCGCAAGAAGTGGCGCAGCAGAACAACCTGCCCTGCATTTACTTGGTCGACTCAGGCGGTGCCAACTTGCCCAACCAAGACGATGTGTTCCCAGACCGTGATCACTTCGGCCGAATTTTCTACAACCAAGCCAACATGAGCGCCCTGGGTATTCCGCAAATTGCGGTGGTCATGGGCAGTTGCACTGCAGGGGGCGCTTATGTGCCTGCCATGAGCGATGAAACCATCATTGTGAAAAACCAAGGCACCATCTTTTTGGGCGGGCCGCCTTTGGTGAAGGCGGCGACGGGCGAGGTGGTCAGCGCGGAAGACCTGGGCGGCGGTGATGTACACACCCGTTTGTCGGGCGTGGCCGATCACTTGGCGCAAAACGATGCGCATGCATTGGCACTGGCGCGCCAAGCAGTGGGCTCACTTAACCGGAAGAAAAAAATCGAACTGCAATTGCGAGAGCCGGCCGCCCCTTTGTACGATGCCAAAGACATCTATGGCGTGATCCCTGCCGACAGTCGCAAGCCTTATGACGTGCGCGAAATCATTGCTCGCATTGTGGACGGCAGCGAGTTTGCAGAATTCAAAGCCCGCTTTGGTGTCACGCTGGTGTGTGGCTTTGCGCACATTGAAGGCATGCCTGTGGGCATCATTGCCAACAACGGCATTTTGTTTTCAGAGTCGGCACTGAAAGGCGCGCACTTCATTGAACTGTGTTGCCAACGCAAAGTTCCTTTGCTGTTTTTGCAAAACATCACGGGCTTCATGGTGGGCCGCAAATACGAAAGCGAAGGCATTGCGCGCAATGGCGCCAAGCTGGTCACCGCAGTGGCCACTGCCAAAGTGCCTAAATTCACCTGCATCATTGGTGGCAGCTTTGGGGCCGGCAACTATGGCATGTGCGGACGCGCCTATAACCCGCGCTTTCTCTGGATGTGGCCCAACGCGCGCATTTGTGTGATGGGTGGCGAGCAAGCGGCGGGGGTTTTGGCCACGGTGAAACGCGACGGCATAGAAGCACGCGGTGGCAACTGGAGTGCCGAGGAAGAAGCCACTTTCAAGCAACCTATCTTGGACCAGTTTGCCCATCAGTCGCATCCCTACTACGCCAGTGCGCGCTTGTGGGACGACGGTGTGATCGACCCCGCTGACACACGCCGCGTGGTGGCACTGGGCTTGTCTGCTTCCTTGAACGCGCCCATTGAAGACACCCAATTTGGTATTTTCCGCATGTGATGTTTGAGAAAGAACAACATGACCTACACCTTTGACAACATCTTCACCACACCCGAGCACACGCTGCTGCGAGACCAAGTGGCCAAGTTCATTGCGCGCGAAGTAGAGCCCTTTGCGCAAGCCTGGGAAGACGATGGCAAGGTGCCGCGCGAGGTGCTTCGCAAGATGGGGCAGGCTGGCTTGCTCGGCTTGATGTACGACCCCGACTTGGGCGGCGGCGGTGCCGATGCCATGGCCAACTTGGTGTTTGCCGAGGCCTTGTCGCAATCCACATTTGCGGGTTTCATCATCACGGTGCTGGTGCACACCGACATGGCCAGCCCGCATTTGCATCATGCAGGCACAGCAGCGCAAAAAGCCAAGTACATGCCGCGCATTACAGCGGGTGACTGCATCACGGCGGTGGGCGTCTCAGAACCTGGCGCAGGCTCTGATGTGGCGGGCATTCGCACCACAGCCAAGCGAGATGGCGACCATTGGGTCTTGAATGGCACCAAGATGTTCATCACCAACGGCGTGCATGCCGATGTGTATTTCATTGCAGCCAAAACCGGTGATGCACGTCACGCCATGTCGATGTTCATTGTTGAAAAAGGCACGCCTGGTTTCAGCGTTGGGCGTGCATTGAAGAAAACAGGATGGTTGTCGTCTGACACGGCCGAGTTGGTGCTCGACAACGTGCGCATTCCAGACCACCACTTGCTGGGTGAAGAGAACAAAGGCTTTTACTCGGTCATGAAAAATTTCCAGACCGAGCGCATTGCTTTGGCCGCCATGGCCATTGGCCATTGCACCCGAGCGTTGGAACTGACACTTGACTACGTGCGTCAGCGACCCGCGTTTGGTGGCACCTTGTGGGACAAACAAGTCATTCGCCAACGCTTGGCCATGCTCGATGCCAAAACTCGCTCAGCCAGGCAGTTCATGTACCACTGCGCATGGAGCGTGACGCAACACAAAGACATCGTGCAAGAAGTCTCGATGCTCAAAGCCTTGACCGGCGAGTTGGTGAATGAAGTGGTGCAAACCTGCCAACAGTTTCATGGCGGCATGGGCTACATCCGCGAAACGGCCATTGAACGCTTGTGGCGAGATGCGCGCATTTTGGGCATCGGGGGCGGCGCTACCGAAGTGATGCTGGACGAAGTGGCCAAGCGCTACTGAACCGGCTGTAACCGTTTTAACAAAGTAAATTCATGACCAGCACAACGACCGTCTCTTCAACATTGGACATCCGCCGACCCTCACCCCAAGTGGCCGAGGTCTGGCTGAATCGACCCGATGTTCGCAACGCCTTCAACGATCAAGTGATTGCCGAACTCACCTTGGCGTTTCAAAATTTCGCCAAAGACAAAGATCTGCGGGCCATTGTGCTAAGCGCACACGGCAAGGCATTTTGTGCTGGCGCAGATTTGAACTGGATGCGCGCCATGTCTGGCTACAGCTGGGATGAAAACCGTGCTGACGCACAAAAACTTGCAGACATGTTGTGGACCTTAGAGCAATGCCCGGTGCCTATTGTGGGTCGTGTGCATGGCGATTGCTATGCCGGCGGTATGGGCCTGGCCGCTGTGTGTGACGTGTTGATGGCTTCTGACAATGTCACATTTTGTTTGTCAGAAGCGCGTTTGGGATTGCTACCGGCCACCATCAGCCCCTATGTGATTCGCGCCATGGGTGCGCAAGCCGCTAAGCGCTACATGGTCACTGCCGAAAGATTTTCAGCAACGCAAGCGCACGCCATGGGCATGGTGCATGAACTTTGCACGCCCGAAACTTTGGACGCCAAGGTATCGGAGATGGTGGCCACCTTGTGTGGCAACGGTCCCCAAGCTTTGCGTGAATGCAAACGCTTGGTACAAGACGTGGCGGGGCAGCCCCTCACTGAGGCCCTTCGAAATGAAACAGCTCGGCGCATTGCCGATGTCCGCGCCAGTGACGAAGGCAAAGAGGGCTTGCAATCGTTTTTGCAAAAACGCCCTGCCCAGTGGACTTTGGGTTCCTAAGCACTTTTCACAAGTAATTTAAAAATACCAGACCGACCATGTTCAAAAAAATTCTCATAGCCAACCGCGGCGAAATCGCCTGTCGAGTGGCCGCTACAGCCAAACGCATGGGCATTCAAACCGTGGCGGTTTATTCCGATGCCGATGCCAATGCCAAGCACGTGGCAGCCTGCGATGAAGCCATTCATGTGGGCGGTTCTGCGCCCAAGGACAGCTACTTGCGCTGGGAGGCCATCATCGAAGCGGCATTGCGCACAGGCGCGCAAGCCATTCACCCAGGCTACGGTTTCTTGAGTGAAAACGAAGCCTTTGCAGACGCTTGTGCCAAAGCGGGTTTGGTTTTCATTGGCCCGCCTGCGGCTGCCATTCAGGCCATGGGTCTCAAAGCAGAGGCTAAGCAGTTGATGGAAAAAGCCGGTGTGCCCTTGGTGCCGGGCTACCACGGCGCAGACCAAGATCCTGAATTGCTGCACCGAGAAGCCAATCGCATTGGTTACCCCGTGCTTATCAAAGCCAGTGCGGGTGGGGGTGGCAAAGGCATGCGCGCTGTTGAAAAATCAGAAGACTTTGCAGACGCGCTGGCCTCATGCCAACGCGAAGCCCAAAACAGTTTTGGTGATCAAGCTGTGTTGGTTGAAAAATATGTGCAGCGTCCGCGGCACATTGAAATTCAAGTGTTTGGCGACACGCATAGCCATTGTGTTTACCTCATGGAGCGAGATTGTTCGGTACAGCGTCGGCATCAAAAAGTCTTGGAAGAAGCTCCGGCACCTGGCCTTTCAGAGGCTTTGCGAAAGCAAATGGGCGAGGCAGCCGTGGCGGCTGCACGGGCTGTGAATTATGCAGGCGCAGGCACTGTCGAATTCATTGTGGAGCAGCGAGACAACAAGGCTACCGGCCAAGTCGACATGACTTTTTTCTTCATGGAGATGAACACCCGATTGCAGGTAGAGCACCCCGTCACTGAAGCGGTCACGGGTTTGGACTTGGTGGAGTGGCAGTTGCGCGTGGCCAATGGTGAGCCACTGCCACTGCAGCAAGACCAAATTCAATTGAAGGGCCATGCCATCGAGGCGCGCATTTGCGCTGAAAATCCCGACAACAATTTCTTACCTGCCACGGGTGATTTGCAGGTTTATAAAAAACCAAGCCACACGGCATTTGAAAGAGGTGCCGTGCGATTTGACGATGGCGTGAGAGAAGGCGACACCATCAGCCCGTTTTACGACTCCATGGTGGCCAAACTCATTGTGCATGGCGACACGCGCGAGCAGGCTTTGGCCTTGCTAGACCAAGCCTTGTCGCAAACGCGCGTGGTGGGCTTGGCCACCAATGTTCAATTTTTAAGGCAGGTGCTTCACAGTCCATCGTTTGCCCATGCGGACTTAGACACGGCGCTCATCCCCCGCGAAGCAGGGGTCTTGTTCAATCAAGAACGTGTCGGTTTGAATGGGGCCACTGCGGCTGTGGTGGCTTACACGCTGAACCAAGAAAAATCCAAAGTCGGTAAGGACCCCTTTAGCCAAAGCGATGCATGGCAAAGCCACGCAGAAACCAGCCGCCGTTTTCCGATCGAGTTTGCCGGCGAGAACCATGTGGCTTGGCTGCGGTATGCCCATGACGGCAGCATGCACTTGGTCTGGGGCGATGCATCAGGGCCGGGTGCACACGGTGATGACGATGTGTTCAGTTTTTCGCCAGCATTGACAGGTGGCTTCGCAGGTGGCTTGAATGTGACTTGGCAAGGCCAGCGCATCACCAGCGAGGTGATCATGCAAGAGGCGAAGCCAGGCCTGCCTACTGAGTTGGCGCATGTGTTCACCCACCAGGGTGCAACACGCATTCGCCTCATGAACCCCTTGGCGCATGCCGAAGGCACCCAAGAAGAAAAAGGTGGCTTGGCGGCGCCCATGCCTGGCAAGGTGGTGTCATTTGCGGTGAAGGTGGGCGACAAAGTGAAGGCGGGGCAAAGCCTCGCTGTCATGGAGGCCATGAAAATGGAGCACACCATCGTGGCGCCCAAGGCAGGTGAAGTGACTGAGCTGCTGTATGCGCCGGGCGATCAAATTGCCGAAGGTGCAGCCTTGTTGAAGCTTGCGTAAACTCTGCGCATGAAAATTGTTTTTTGCTGCACACACACCGCCGCTGAGCCGTGGTTGGCGGGTTTTCGCAAGGCCTTGCCAGGTGTTGACTTCTGGGAATGGCAGCCCGCTGAAGTGGGGCATGAACCCAAGTTGGCAGAGCATGCCGTGGTGTGGTCACCACCGCAGGCCTTCATTGATGAGCAAACACATTTGCAAAATCTGTTCAACATGGGCGCGGGTGTGGATGCGCTGTTGAAGCTCAAATTGCCGCCGAGCTTAAGCGTTGTGCGCTTGAACGATGCGGGCATGTCAGTGCAAATGGCAGAGTATGTGTGCCACGCAGTCATTCGTCATTTCCGGTCTTTTGATCTTTATGATGCCGATGCACAGTTACCGCGATGGGCGTTTCGAAAACCTGCGGTTCGCGAAGATTGCCCTGTTGGTATTTTGGGCGCAGGGGTCTTGGGCAGCAAAGTGGCACAAGCGCTGAAGTTGTTTGAGTTTCCTGTGAGTGTGTGGAGCCGTTCGGCCAAACAAATCTCAGGCGTGACCAGCTATGCAGGTGCCGATGCACTGCCCGCATTTTTGCAAGCTTCACGCGTCTTGGTCAATTTGTTGCCCCTCACCGCAGACACAGAAAACATTCTGAACCGTGCAAATTTGTCTCAGCTGCCCAAGGGGGCTTATTTGATCAATGTTGCACGAGGTCGTCATTTGGTGGAGGAAGATCTCTTGGCTTTGCTTGACGAAGGTCACTTGTCGGGCGCAATGCTGGATGTGTTCAGGGTGGAGCCCTTGCCCCTTGAGCATGCCTTTTGGCGCTGTGACAAAATCAGCATCACGCCGCATGCTTCAGCACGCACTCTGCAGCATGAGACCATTGCGCAAATCGCCGACAAAATTCGGGCCCTCGAAAAAGGACACCCGATTGAGGGCATCGTCGATCGCGCTCGCGGTTATTGAGACCCTCCTATACCCGTTGCCCTGCAACCTTCCTCAAAATTCGTTAGAGTGCCATCATGACATTACCTTCACACGTTAAATTGGTCGACGTCGGTCCCCGCGACGGCCTGCAAAATGAAAAACAAACGGTGCCTGCCGCCATCAAAATTGAGTTGGTGCACCGCCTTCAAGAAGCCGGCTTGAAAGAAATTGAAGTCACCAGCTTTGTGAGCCCTAAATGGGTGCCGCAAATGTCTGACAACGCCGAGGTCATGGCCGGCGTTCAGCGCCGCAAAGATGTGCGCTATTCCGTGCTCACACCCAACATGCAAGGTTTTCAGGCAGCGCTTCTCAGCAAGCCCGATGAAATCGTGGTCTTTGCCGCGGCCAGCGAATCATTCAGTCAAAAGAACATCAATTGCAGCATTGAAGAAAGCATTCAGCGTTTTGCCCCCGTGGTGGAGGCGGCCAGAAACGCAGGTGTTTTTGTCCGCGGTGCCATGTCGTGCGCGGTGGGTTGCCCGTATGAAGGCGACGTACCGGCCGCCAGCGTCGAGCGTTTGGCGCAGCTCATGAAGAGCATTGGCGTTCAGCACATTGGCATGGCAGACACCATCGGTGTGGGCACGCCGCGCAAAGTGCAAGCGGCCATGGAAGCCACTTTGAAGCATTACGATTTGAACGATGTCTCCGGCCATTTTCACGACACCTTTGGTCAGGCTTTGGCCAACACCTTGGCCAGTTTGGAAATGGGCGTGTGGCAGTTTGATGCCTCGGTGGCCGGCTTGGGCGGCTGCCCCTACGCCAAGGGGGCCACCGGCAATGTGGCCACCGAAGATGTGGTCTACATGCTGCATGGCATGGGCATTGAAACCGGCATTGATCTTGACAAACTGGTGGATGCCGGTGCGTTCATCAGCGATTTCTTGCAACGCAAATCTAACTCCCGCGTGGCCACTGCCGTCTTGACCAAGCGCTTGGGTTAAATTGTTTCAGCCACTGATTTTCAAAATGAAGTCACCGCCTTGTTCATGAGCAACTTGACGCGACTTCACCGCCAGGCCAATCAAGTGTTGGTTTCAGATTCAGTGCACGTGCCTTCGCCATGCGCCTCCATCTGTGTGGTCCATCCCACCGAAGGATTGTGCGAAGGCTGCTTGCGCAATTTGCACGAAATAGCCGCGTGGGGCCAAATGCCCAGCACGCAACAGCGCGAAGTTTGGCAGCACATTCAATTGCGCTGCGAGGCTCGACTGGCACAGTCTTGATGCGCCGTCGCAACGCAATGTCTTGAGGGAAGCGTATGAAAGAAATTCATTTTTATTTCGACTTCATCTCGCCCTATGCTTGGCTCGCGTTTCAGGCCTTGCCTAAAGCCTTAGAAGGCATTCACCATCGGGTGCACTATCACCCGGTGTTGTTTGGGGCCCTGCTCAAACACCATGGCCAATTGGGCCCTGCTGAATTGCCAGGCAAGCGCGATTGGACCTACCGTCAAGTGATGTGGCTGGCCAAGCAGCAGGGCACCGAATTGCAAATGCCGGCATCGCACCCCTTCAATCCTTTGGCACTGCTGCGATTGGCGGTGGCCAGTTCAGACCAAGGCGAGCCCAATCGCTATGTGGTTGAAACTATTTTTAAACACGTGTGGTGCGGTGGTGGACTTGACGCCGCAGACGGCACGCGCATTGAAGCCTTGCAGCAACAGTTGAAACTTCAAACGGCGCCACTCAAAGATCCGCAATCGGCGGAGGTGAAACAAATGCTTCAGCAGCAAACCGACCAGGCCATTGCACTGGGCTTGTTTGGCGTGCCCAGCATGGTGGTGGCCGGCCAAGTGTTTTGGGGGCAAGACGCACTGCCCATGTTGCGTGCTTACTTACAAGGCGATGCCTGGTTTGAAAGTGCGGATTGGCGCGATGTGGGCAAGTTGCCCGTAGGTATTCGGCGCGCGCCGGGGCCTCACAACTGATCTGATTCCGTTTGGGTTTGCTGCTCCCAGTGGTTCACCAGCAGCGCATACACCCAAGTGATGGCCAAAAACACCAACACCGAACCTTGAGCGGCCATCCAAAAACCAAAGGGCCGACCAGCCCATTGGAAGTTCAGATCGCGCGCAAAAAAAGCCACTGAAAATGTCATGCTCCCCCAAAGTGTCAGCAACCCCCATCGCAAGCGATTAACGCGTCTTGCAAATTCGGCGTTGGACAAGCTTGTGGGTGTGGCGGGTGTTTGAGGCTCAGACATTGCCCATCATCTCAAATGCAAACTAGGTATTTACCCTGTGAGCTGCTCTTAATTTCACCATGCGGAAAAATAACCAAGGGTTTAAGCTGAGTCTGTCAGCCCCTGTTGGTTTCGCGTCAGGGGGGGGTCAGAGCCAACCCCAAGAATCGCGCCCAAGCCTTCGTGTCGAAGGCTATTTTTTGGAGACAGCTCTATGGCTACAACAGATCCACGCCCTATGTCGGCTGAAGAGAAGAAGGTTATCTTCGCTTCTTCCTTGGGCACCGTGTTCGAGTGGTATGACTTTTACCTCTATGGTTCACTCGCCGCAATCATTGCGAAACAGTTCTTCAGCGGCTTGGACGAGGGCTCAGCCTTCATTTTCGCTTTGCTCGCTTTCGCTGCTGGTTTCATCGTCCGTCCTTTCGGCGCCATCTTCTTTGGCCGCTTGGGCGACATGATTGGCCGCAAGTACACCTTCTTGGTGACCATTTTGATCATGGGTATTTCCACGTTCATCGTGGGCTTGCTCCCTAACTACACCAGCATTGGCGTGGCCGCTCCCGTCATCCTGATCTGCTTGCGCATGTTGCAAGGTTTGGCTTTGGGTGGTGAGTATGGCGGTGCCGCTACTTATGTGGCTGAGCACGCGCCTATGGGCAAACGCGGTGCATTCACTTCATGGATTCAGACCACAGCGACCTTGGGCTTGTTCTTGTCTTTGATGGTGATTTTGGGCGTGCGCACTTACACAGGTGAAGAAGCCTTCGCTGAGTGGGGCTGGCGCATTCCGTTCCTCGTCTCTATTCTGTTGTTGGCCGTGTCGGTCTACATCCGTTTGAGCATGAACGAATCACCTGCTTTCGCCAAAATGAAAGCGGAAGGCAAAACTTCCAAAGCACCTTTGACAGAATCTTTTGGTCAATGGAAAAACCTGAAAATCGTGATCTTGGCTTTGATTGGTTTAACAGCCGGTCAAGCTGTGGTTTGGTACTCAGGCCAGTTCTATGCATTGTTTTTCTTGACACAATCACTCAAAGTAGACGGTCCTACGGCCAACGTCATGGTGGCCATTTCACTGATCATCGGCACACCGTTCTTCTTGGTCTTCGGCTCCTTGTCTGACAAGATTGGCCGCAAGCCCATCATCTTGGCAGGTTGCTTGTTGGCCGCCGTCACTTACTTCCCAGTGTTCAAAGCTTTGACTGCTGCTGCCAACCCCGATTTGGCAGTTGCACAAGCCAATGCCAAAGTGGTGGTCACTGCCGATCCAGCAGAGTGTTCATTCCAGTTCAATCCCACAGGCACGAAGAAATTCACTTCTTCTTGCGACGTTGCCAAGCAGCGTTTGGCTGGCGCTTCAGTGAGCTACTCTAACGAAGTGGCACCCGCTGGCACGCCTGCCACCATCAAGGTGGGCGAGACTGTGGTCAAAGTGAAGTACTCACCTGAAGACATCGCAGAAGCCAAGGGCAAAGCCGAAGCCAAAGTGGCTGAACTCACGGCTGCACAACCTCAAGATGCCAAAGCATTGGAAGCTGCCAACAAGTCTGTCAAAGATTTGGGCAACGAAAAAACGGCTGGCACCACCCTGTTTACATCCAACTTGGGTGCTGCTTTGAAAGCTGCTGGTTATCCACCAAAAGCCGACATGGCCAAGTTTGACAGAGTCAAAGTGATTGTCATCCTGACCTACTTGGTGATCTTGGTGACCATGGTGTACGGACCTATTGCTGCCATGCTGGTAGAGATGTTCCCCACACGCATTCGTTACACCTCCATGTCCTTGCCTTATCACATTGGTAACGGTTGGTTCGGTGGTCTGTTGCCTACAACCGCTTTCGCGATCGTGGCGCAAACGGGTGACATGTACAACGGCTTGTGGTACCCCATCATCATTGCTGGCGTTACCGTGGTCATTGGTGGTTTGTTCATCAAAGAAACCAAAGACGTTGACATCTACGCTAACGACTAATTTTTGTAAGCATTTCGGGACTGTCCCGGTGCTACATTCGGGCCCTCCTCTTGGAGGGCTTTTTAAATGGGGTCAGATCAACATTAATTTCCAATCAGAAGGGCTGAAGGCTAAGGGGGCTTCCTCATACTGGGGTACCAGAAATCGTCAGCCCCCTTGGCCTTCAGCCCTTCTGATTGACCAAATTAATGTTGATCTGACCCCATTTAAAAAAATCTCACCTCACCCGATAGAATTTTTTTTGGAGAAAAATATGTGGAAAATTGCAGTTGGATTTGCTGTGTTCGCTGGCCTTGCCTTGTATGTCATTTCTCAAGGTGGCGACAACATTGACATGACCGGTGAAAAGCATGGCGCTGAAGCTGTGCATGCGCCAGCACCAGCACCAGCAAGCAAGTAAAACTAATTGGGGTCTTTGACCCCAATTAGTTTCAAGCCATGAAGCCCAGGTCCTTGGGGTAGGCGGGGGTGCCAAAGTTTTTCAGGTTGGGCAGCACGGATGTTGGATCAGCGACGCCAAACCACTTGGCCAGCGTGCCCGCGTATTGGTCGACTGACGTGCTCGGTAGCAATCGGCCTTGCCCAACGTGCCACTGATCTTCAGGCAAGTTGGTGTCGCCCACACTCACCGGTGGCGGTGTACCATAGAAAGCTGCACCTTTCACGCTGCCGCCCATGATCAGATGGTGAGAGCCCCAACCGTGGTCAGAGCCGTCGCCATTGGAGGTGAGGGTTCTGCCAAAGTCAGAGGCCGTGAAAGTGGTCACTTGATTGGCCACACCCAACTCTTGGGTGGCCGCGTAAAAAGCCGTCATGGCCTCGTCGAGTTGTTTGAGCAAGGGTGCGTGGCGAGTGTCCAAGTAATCGTGCAAATCAAAGCCACCTAGCGACACCATGAACACCTGCCGCTTGGTGCCCAGCGTGTTGCGTGCACCAATGAGCTGGGCCACCGTTTTCAATTGATCCGCCAATTTGTTGCCCGCAGGAAAAGCTGTTTTCAATGAAACACTCGCCAAACCCTGAGCCACAATGCTTTGCGCAGAAATGCCACGCTTCATGACGGTGTTGTACTCGCTTTCCAAAAGATGCGAGCTGTTTTTTTGCAGCATTTGCGTGAAGGCGGCGCGGAGTTGGGGTTGGTAGAAGAAGTTGTTGTTCGACGAACGAACCGCAATGGCGCCGCTGGTGCTGCATTGGTATTGCAATGCCGATTCGCCCGACAGCAACACGTTGTTGCCCGATAAAGAAATGCACGTGAACAGCGAATTGGAATTGTTGGTGTAAGCCATGTCGCCAAAACGGCCACCCCAACCAATGGTTGAGCCCTCAGGGGAAGAAGATTGCCAGACCGATTGCTGGTCGTTGTGTGAAAAAAGTTTAGGCGGTAGCGGATATTTTTGACGATCCTTGCCAAAGTATTGCGCCCTGGTGAGGGGCACCACCAAGGGCCCTACATTCAACTGCACTGCGGCTTTGCCTGAGTTGAACAACTGCGCCACGCCTGGCATGCTGGGATGCAAAGCATATTTGCGTCCGTCCGCCAGTGCTTGTGTGGGCTTGAGCTCGGTGGCCGCCAAGGCTTCTTGAGAAAGCACAACACCTGATGTGCTGCTGCCAGAGCCTGCAGCGCGAATGGCGTAGTATTTTGCGTAGCTTTCGTCGTCGTAGGTGACCACGGTATTGGCATAGTCGTTGCCGCCAAACAAAAACACACACACCAAGGCTTTGTAGTCTTTGGCCGAGAAGGCAGCGGCTTCGCCAATGGTGGCCAAATTGGCCAGCCAAGGTGCAACCATGCCCGTGAGGGAAACATGGCCTGTTTGACGTAAAAAACTGCGGCGAGAAAAATCGGTTTTGCTTGTCATGGGGTGAGCCTCAGCTTTTCATTTCTGAACCAAATATTCAGAACAGCACATCACAAACATGATGGCCTTGGCCACATAACTGCGCTTGGCGTTGTCTGGGCTTGAGGCGTTCGATCCGTCGTAAGTGGCAAACAGGGTGACCATCTCGTTCACTGTGGCATCCGACAATTGTCCAGCGCACAAGAGTAAATTCAATCGCCTGAACAAAGCTTGTGGACTGCCCACCAGTGCCAATTCCGCCGCATAGTTGGGCACGATGTCGGGCCCATCTGTTGGCGTTTCTTTGTCAGGCGAAGTGATCAATTCAGGCGCTCTGACCCACATCCCTTGGTACAAAATATTTTCCAAATAATTCACGTAAGACGCAGTGGTGCTTTCGTTGACCAATTGAAATTCTGGTGCCGTGTATTGAAGCGAGGCCAAAGAGGTGTTGGGCGGCACATAGCCAGGCCGGAAAAAATTAAACACCGAAGGAGCTTGCAGCGGGCTTTGGCCCAGTGCATCGACAGCAGAGTAATTGGGGTTGCCAATTTTCCAAGTGCCTTTGTTTGACTTGGCGCCAAATGTTCGACCCCACTGCGCCACACGCACCATGGGCTCGCGCAACTTGCCAAAAGTTTTGTCGGTGAGGCCCGCTTCTTGAGTGGCCTCGATGTCCATCAAGATGGCTTTCCACACCGCAGCCAAATCACCGCGAACGCCTTTGCCGTTGTTGTTGAACACGGTGGCAACGCGGGCCACATAAGCGGGCGAGGGGTTGCTGCACACCAAGCGTTGAATCATTTGCCGGCTGAAAAACGGGCCCACGTTGGGGTGCTGAAACAGGGTGTCCAACGCAATTTTCAAAGCCGCTTTGCCTTCCGTGCCTGCTGGAACGACAGCCCCTAAAAATCGGGCCTCTAGCAGGGAGTGGCGGTTGGCGTTGAGCACCATGGGTCTGCGCGTATAGCCGACATGGCGCACTCTGTAAGTGGGCGGCACCACACTTTCAAACCAACCCTCAGTGTCATCTGCTTGGTAGCCGGTGAACACACGGGCTAAATTAGAAACGTCTGACTGCGTGAAGGTATCGACGGGTGCGCCGTTGACTTTGACCAAGCTACCGTCGATGTTCAGTTGCTGCAAACCGACGGTGAACAACTGCATCACTTCGCGTGAGTAGTTTTCGTCTGGCAATCGGCCGGTTGCTGCATCTTCTTTTTGATTGCCCAAGGTGTTTAAAAATTCGCCCATGGCAATGCTGAGGGTGACCTCTTCCAACAGTTGGCGATAATTGCCAAAGGCGTTGTTGCACAAAATGTCCCAATAATGGCCCATGGCAAACTGTGACCAGCTGATGGTGGACACGCCAGAGATGGACACCACAAAAAATTCCGACAGCGCCAAAGCCATGCGCCTGCGAACGCCATCAGGGGCCGCCATGATTTGGTTCCAAGCCATGAAATTGGCTTGGTAGTCCATTTGATAGAACTGGTTGCTGTCGATGGCGTTGTAGCCCTGCTTGGCCAGCCAGTCCCAGCCGCCAGTGCTCGAGGGCAAGCCCATTTGAGAATCCAGCCAAGCTGCCGCACCAGCGCTTTTAACGGCAGCAATTTCTGCTTCGGAACTCGAAAACTGGGCGTGCTGCAGAAAACGCGCGGCTGCATAGTCAGTTGCAAATGTGACTTGATCGCTGATCGGGGCCGTGACAGGGGTGGCCGTACCAGACCCGCCGCCACACGCCTCCAACAAAGTTGCCGCAGCGGCAGCGCTCAGAGGTGCTTTCCAGGGATTAGAAGTCGCTGTGGGGACCTCTTCTTGGTCTGCAAGGGCCTGGGTCATGGGGATTTCCATTTTGAGAGTTTCATCTCAATGTAAGTCATTTTGGTGAC